>Ga0075421_100003639_pt1 | contig 18475 bp, 21 predicted proteins | sample SoiMetdeltSBSDD5_FD_75292 | JGI IMG/M metagenome (GOLD analysis project Ga0075421, IMG submission 75292) | Bulk soil microbial communities from a Populus tree surrounding site in Tennessee, USA - Soil MetaG P. deltoides SBSDD5 | ecosystem: Environmental > Terrestrial > Soil > Tree plantation...
TGGCATCACCATGGCGCGGGCCTGAATAACGCCGAAGTAGCCTTCGAGAAGTTGATGATTGTTGAAGCTGAGGAATGCGACCCGGTCGCCTGGACGAATCCCCTCGCCTTTCAGCCCCGTCGCTAAACGTTCACACCGCTCGCCGAATTCGGCATAGGTGAAGCGGCGGTCGCCGGAAACGACGCCGACCTTGCTCCCGTAGAGATCCACCGCCCGATGCAGGCACCGAATCGGCGACAAAGGAACGTTCATGAGCTCGCGTTGCATTGTACAACGAAACACCCCCGCTTGCTATGCGGATTCTCAAGCGAGAATGGAATCGGCTATGGATGCGATTGTCAATCGGCTGTTCGCAATACTTATCCGGCTGGGAAGTCTCGGGCTCGTTATCCTCGGCGTCCTCGATTCTTCGTTCCTGTTTATGCCGCTTGGAAACGACCTCCTGCTGGTCGCCCTCGTCGCCCGGGACCGCAGTATGCTCCTTCCCTACGCTGCCATGGCGACCGCGGGCTCCGTCCTCGGATGCATCCTGATTGACTGGATCAGCCGCAAGGGCGGTGAGGAAGGACTGACAAAAGTGATCGCTGCCCGGCAGCTCGAGTACGTCAAGCGTCGTGTGCGAAAAAGCGCTGCCTGGGCGATCGCGCTTGCCTCCATCATGCCGCCGCCGTTTCCATTTACCCCTTTCGTCGCGGCTGCGTCGGCTTTTCAGTATCCGAAGAAAAAAATGTTGAGCCTCATCGCCGTGCTCCGGTTTGCCCGATTCTTTCTGATGGGAATGCTGGCCGTCGTCTTTGGCCAAAGCATCATCCGGATGGCGAAGGCTCCCGCTGTTAGAACCGTTATTCTGGCGATCGTGGCGCTCTCCATCGTGGGGAGCGTGATCTCGGTCTATTCCTGGATCAAGCGCAGCCGAAGGGGGTGACTACTGCTTCAGCTCGTGCACCTGAAAATGGAACCTCTCCGGTGGCAGCAACGCGGCGGGCTCCGACGTCATATGAGACCAGGTCTGATAAGCAGTGTCGGCGACCGTTGAATTGAGGTAGAACAAAAACTGATTGGAGAAGCAATCAATCGGAGGAGGTTGCCGGAACGTCAAGCGCAGCCCGACCGCCTTCTCGATACCCACACCGTGAGTCGGCACTTCCTTGTCCTCGAGGAGCGTGACGAAGCTGCTTCGGCTCGCGTGTGGCCATAAATCCGCATGCAGAAGTTTACGCAGAGTCTCTTCTGCGCCGAAGGTGATTTCGCACTGCCGGATCCATTCCAGAATCGAATCGCCCCATTGCCAATGCGCGACCAGCCCGAGATATTGTTCGGCAAGTTGCAAAGCTAGGTCATACTTGCGCTGCTCGACGACACTCTCATCCGCCGGCAGAAGTGGGATCATATCCTCGGCTTCCACGATGTCCGCCGCCAGACCGACCATTTCATCAAGTCGCGTCGCGTGCTCGGCAGCTTCCGCGTGGATCAGCAGAGGCGGAAGTTCATGCGTCCTGCTACCTGGAATCTGGATGTATGTCCGGTCGCCCATAGAGTCCCTCTCCACTACTCATATCGACGCAAACTCGGCGTTTCTGTTTCATATGTATCACAAAGGGCGTCAATATCGATAAGAAAACTTCTTATGCGACCGATATAAGAACCTTATTTGGCTTACGTTACGTGTTTAGTCGAGTAACGTGACCCTATCGAAGCGCTGATAACAATGAGCCGGTCTGTCGCAGCACATTAAGCCGAGCGCGTTCCCGGGAGGTCTGGGCCTCATAGAACGTGATCCATTTCTCGTTCTCAGATGTCCGCAAATTGGCGACATCGGTCAGGGTGGCGCGCCCTTCGCCGAACTGCACGAGCGTAAGCGAAACCATCTTTCGCGTCACCTCCAGATCCAGCCGCGCGATCTCCTCCGCCGCTTCCACGTTGCGCAATTCCTCGAAGCTGCGCCGCGCATCGAGAGAGATACGACCGCGCGCGTTCTTGATTTCCTCGCGTAATTTGATCGAATCGAGTCGCGCCTGCTCAGAGAGCGCCGATGGACCCGATCCGTTCAACAGAGGAACCTGAACCGATACTCCGAGCTGGCCGGCGTGACGATTGAATCGGCCAAAAAAGTCTTCGTTGAAGTTATAGCGTGTAAGCAGAGAATATTGCGCCACCAAGTCGACTTGCGGAAGTTTCGCCGCGGCTTGCGCCTTGACCGCAAATCCACGGGCGAGCAGTATGGATTCCAGCCGCCGCAACTCCTTGCTGTTACTCAGCGCCAGATCCACTGCAGCCTGCTCGGAGGCGGGCAGATCAGGAGCGGTTCGATCCGTCGCTGCCACCGTCACAGCGTCTTCAGGACTGTACCCGAGCACGATTGCCAGCGATCGCTCAAGATATGCGCGATCCGACGCCAGCGCCGCCGCCCGCTGTTTCGCGCGAGCCAGGTTCAACGCGGCCTTGTCGTTCTCAATATCCAACTCTCGTCCTTCCGTTACCCGAGCCGCGACCACTTGCGAGATCCGCTCGAACTCCTGGATCTGCCGCCGCACGATCTCATGAATCTGCGTCGCGCGCTCAGCGTCGAGATATAGCGCGGCGATGCGGTAAATGACGTCGTCCCGCTTGATATCGAGATCGATTCGCGTTGTCCGTTCCGTTTCACGGACCTCTGCCACCTGATATGTTTTCGTGCGATTAAAAAACGTCTGAATACCGCGCGCCTGAAAGATCGAGGGCGGCGAACCGTCGATGGTGAGCGGATATCCGTTGGTGTAAGCGGCGCCGCTGCCCACCACCAGCTTCGGGTAAAACGGATCCCGAGCCAGCCGCACGTTCTGCGCGGCCTTCTGCTCATCGAGGCGTGTGGCGATGAGCTCTGAATTCTGCCTTAAAGCGAGGTCGACCGCCTGCCGCAAGGTCAGAGTGTATGTCTCAGCGGAAGCAGTGGACGCGATCAAGCACAGCAGGGTTGTGGTTCGAATCAAGAGTCACCTCAACCCTACTGTATCGCGAGCACGGGTCAGACAGACGGCATCCAGACGAACTTCCCCGTCTTGTTGATGTACCCTTGACGGCCGCCGACCCACACCGGCGCAAGTCCTTGCTCGAAATCGCCGCCGCGATCGAATTGCGGATTGATCGCGAACTTGCCCTGCTTGTCGATGTAGCCGAACCGGTTGCCGATTCCCGCGAGCGCCAGCCCGTCGGAAAATACTCCCGCATCCTCAAATTGCGGCGTGATCACCAGCTTGCCGCTTCGATCCACATATCCAAACTTGCCCCCGAGTGACACCAGAGCTAAACCATCCGAGAAATCTCCGCCGCTTTCAAATTGCGGCTGGATGACTAGCTTTCCGGATTTATCGATGTATCCATACCGATCGCCGACTCGCACCAGCGCAAGCCCATCGGTGAAATCGCCAGCCTCTTCAAATTGCGGATTGATGGCCAGCTTGCTCTCCTTGTCGATGAACCCCCAGCGCTCCGCGACACGCACCGGAGCTAGTCCGTTTGAAAAATGTCCAGCGCCATCGAACTGCGGGTTGATAATGATCTTGCCGGTCTTGTCGATATACCCATACCGATACGCGGTCCCCACCAGCGCCAAGCCATCTGAAAATGGATCGGCCACATCGAATTGCGGATTGATGGCCAGCTTACCTTGCGTGTCGACGTAACCCCAGCGGTCTCCAATCCTAACCGGAGCCAGTCCTTCGGCGAATCTGCCGACGTCATCAAACTGCGGATTGATCGCCAGCTTCCCGGACTTATTTATATAGCCGTATCTGCCGTTTACCTGAATCGGATGCAGAGATGCGTTCGTATTGCACCCGATCAATAAACATGCAGCAGCGAACGTAAAACCGATACAACTCTTCTGTTGCAACAACATGCCAAGACACCTCCGCCACCGTAATGTTAAGCAATTTTCATACCGGAACCTGGTTTTTCAATTGCACGTCGATTGATGTGGAAGTACCCGGAGGTACTTATGACACAATCACGGATATTAACGATCGCCGGAGTTGGACTGCTGGCGGTGGTAGCGGTGCTGGGCTGGACACGCAAAGTCGAAGTCACGCCCCAATCGCTTGTCGCGCCCGGAGTTTATCCGGCAACCAGTTATGACACCGGCGCGAGTCTTCCGACATATGCATCGAGACCGACAGTTCGAACGATAGCAGCCCGGCCAGCAGCGCGCGTTTATGCCGACTCAACTCCATATACGACACGGAGAACGGTGGTTCGGCAACGCCCCAAGAAGACCTCGGTCGCAATTGTAGCCGGTAGCGCAGGCGTTGGAGCTGCGATTGGCGCGCTCGCCGGCGGTGGCAAGGGCGCGGCGATCGGAGCGTTAGCTGGTGGCGGGGGCGGCTTCATCTACGACCGGCTAACGCATAAGAAAAGAGTCGAAGTTCAATAACGAAGTTTGAAGTTATCCGCGTTTATCGGTGTTCACCTGCGGCCAAAAACTCTTAAGCAAAAAGGCCGCAGAAGAACGCCGATAAACGCGGATTTTGCTTGTACGATAGTCGTTTGAAGGATATTCACATTCGCCTTGCGCAGCCCTCGGATTGCGACCAGCTCGCTAGCCTGCGTTACCGTCTATGGCCGGAATCGTCCGCTGAAGAACATCGTCGCGAGCTGACCTCGCTCCTAGGCGGTGAGCCGTCGGGAACATTGCCAATAGCAATTCTAGTTGCCGAAGCGAGCGATGGCGTCGTCGGATTCCTGGAAGCCGGCCTCCGCTCCCATGCCGACGGCTGCGATCCGGCGCGGCCCGTCGGCTATGTGGAGGGCTGGTACGTCACGGCTAATCGCCAGCGGCAAGGAATCGGCTCCAAGCTTCTGGCAGCGGCGGAAGACTGGGCGCGCCGGCAGGGCTGTCTCGAGATGGCATCCGATACTTGGATCGACAACGGGCTGTCCCAGCGGGTCCACGAAGCCCTCGGGTTCGAAGTGGTCGACCGCTGCGTACACTATCGCAAGCCACTGTAGAATAGGTCGTTGGACCGCGAACAGATCCTCGCCGCTCTCCGTGAAAGGATTGTCGCGTTCGCGGCATCTCGTATAGCGAGGGATGTCGCCGAGGACCTTGCGCAGGAGGTCCTTGTTCTGCTGCACGAAAAATACTCGCACGTGACGCGGCTCGATGAGCTTCTGCCGCTCTCGTTCCGCATCATCCGATTCAAACTGACAAGTCTGCGCAGGAAAGCGGTTCGGCGTGGGGAGTATACTCAGGTATCGGTGGAGGATATCCAGATGCCGGACCCTGGAGAGGATCCGGGCGCGCGTCTGGAGCGCCAGCAAATGTCCGAGCGGCTCGCCACCGCTATCAGCCAGTTGGAAGGCAGATGCAGGGAGCTGTTTCGTTTGAAATTGGAAGGCAAGACGTTTGCAGAGATACAAACGGTGATGGAAGCGGGATCCATTAACACGGTCTATACCTGGGACGCCCGCTGCCGCAAGCGCCTTCTGGATCTGATGGGTGGAAGTTGGGAGAGCGGTCATGAAGGATGAAGACATCCCGAATCTGCTAGGTGGCTTTGCCACCGGTACGCTCACCAATCGTGAGCGCGACGCGCTGTTCACCGCTGCCCTGAAGGACCAAGCCTTGTTCGATGCCCTCGCCGACGAGCAGGTCCTGCACGATCTCCTCAACGACCCCGCTGCGCGCCGCCAATTGATCACCTTGCTGCAGCCTGAGACTCCTGGTGTTTTCGAGCGGCTCTCGTCCTGGATCGGACGGCCCACGTCCTGGGCGGCCATCGCCAGCGTGACGGCTCTGTTTTTGGTGGCGGTCGCGCTCCAGCAGCCGCGCCCGCTACCAGTCGAAATGGCGCGAATACCCTCGCCGCCAGCGGTCGCGCCGACGCCTCAGTTCACAGGGGGAGTCCCTGCTGACGAGTTCAGACGGGACGCCCAGGCCGCCCCATCCTCGCGTCCCGTGAGCCAGCGGCTCGCCGCTGCGCAAACGAAAATGAAGATCGCGGTTCTCGATTTCGACGCGGGCCCTGTGCGCGCAAGAGAGTCCGACGTAGCCAGCGCCGATCTCGGCAAAACAGCCTCCGAGATGCTAGGCAAGAAGCTCGATGCGCGGCTTTACGAAGTCATTGATCGCAAGCAGGTCGACAAAGCCGTACAGGAGCAGAAGCTGAATGAGCGCCAGCTCGGCCCTTCCGCCGCCGCCAGCGTGGGCCGCAGCGTAGGCGCCGATGCCGTGATCGTCGGCAGCGTGAAACCGATGCAAGTCCGGGCGATCAGCGGCTTCCGTAGCGAGGCGAGCGCACGGGCAAACAAAGAAGAGGAGGTCGCCCTCAGCGCCACGGCGATTAACACGCAAAACGCCCTCAGGCTTGGATTCGCGCAAGGAGGTCAAGTACAGGCGAGCGGATTAGTCGACGCCGTGGATCAGGTGGCGTCGTCGCTCAATCAGCAAATCCAACAGAACAGCCGCAGCAAGATCGAGGGTGTGGTCACCGACGTGAATGCGGCGGCAATCACTTTGAACACGGGCACAAAAGCGGGTGTGAAATTGGGCGACCGTTTCGAAGTCCGCAGAGCCGGCAGGCCGATCGGGCGTATCGTTATCAACTCGGCGCAGGAATCCGTCTCGATCGGCCTGTTCGAGGGCTCCGAACCAGTCAGAGTAGGCGATACCGTAACCAGCCAGTAGAGACTCTACTGCTTTTGCGGATCGCGCTTCTGCCTGGCAATGTCCTTGCTGATCTGATTCTGCCGGCGATTGATCTTATGCCGCTCCCTGGCAGTGAGCCCGTTCCCATCCCGGCGATCTTTGCGGATTTTGCGATTGAGCCTGGCTTCTCTCGCCTCGAGTCGAGCTGTCTCAGCGGCTGTAAGCTCGCCTGAAGCCACGCCTTGTGCAATGCGGTCCTGCTGATTTTCCTGGCGCTTCCTGATCTCCTGCGCCGGAAGGCTGACGACGGCCATGGTCGCCGCGATGATGCTAGCGATAAGAAAACGTTTCATTTCGCTTCCTCCTGACCTACTAAAAACGAGCGGGCCCGTTTAGTTGCTATGCGAAAATTAAACTTCGATGAATGTCCGATTCGCCATTGCACTGGCGGCGTATGCGGTTTTGGCTCTTCTCGGAGGAATCCTATTTACGGGCAAAATTCGCGCAGCGCTATGGATATTTCTGGCCGGGCTAGCTGCTAAGACGGCTATTGCAATGGCCGCCCGCAAAGGCGAATAGTGAAAATCGCATTTTGTGCGCCGGGGTCAACCACCAGTATCCGTAAACCGTTACTGCGGCACATGTACGTGTCACAATGAATCATGAAGAAAGTGAGCATCCGAGACCTTCACATGCGTACCTGAAGAGGGTCGCAATCGTTGATTGCTTGTTCAGTTTAGTCACTATGAAGGCTATATTCACGTTCATCTGTTGCATCAGTCTGGCGCAAGCCCAGCCCATCTCCGGCGAGCGAATCCGAGCTCATGTGAAATTCCTTTCGAGCGATCTGCTGGAAGGCCGCGGCGTCGCCGTTCGCGGTGGCGACTTGGCCGCCGACTACATCGCCACCCAATTCGCCCTCGCTGGAGCCAAACCGGCTGGTGATAACGGCACATACTTCCAGAAAGTACCGCTGGTCGGTGTACAGACCAAGCCCGACGCCGTGATCTCGGCGAGCGGCTCCGCCAAGGACGCCTCCTTCCGCTGGCGTGACGATTTCGTGGGAATCGATCGCCGCCAGCAGCCCTCGACCGACTTCGAGGCCGAGGCTATCTTCGTCGGTCATGGCATCGTCGCCCCCGAATATCAGTGGGACGACTTCAAAGGCGTCGACGTCAAGGGAAAGATGCTCGTCCTGTTCACCAATGAGCCGCCCTCGACCGATCCGAAATTCTTCGGTGGGCGCGCCCTCACCTACTATGGACGCTGGTCATACAAATTTGAGGAGGCGCTGCGGCACGGAGCCATTGGCGCGATCATCATCCACACCACGCCCACCGCTGGCTACGGCTGGGAAGTCGTCCGGAATTCCTGGGGTCGGGAAGAGCCCTACGTGAAGCTCGCGTCCGGCGATGCGGAGCTCGCCTTTGCCGGATGGGTAACCCAGGACGCCGGAGCAAAATTCCTTGCGCTCGCCGGCAAGACCCTCGACGATCTGCTGCGCGCCGCTGACACACGCGACTTCCGCCCCATCCCGCTCGGCGTGAAAGTACGGGTCGCCATGCGTTCGGACATCCGGGAGATGAACACGAAGAACGTAGCCGCAATAGTTCCGGGAAGCGACCAGCAAGCCTCGAAGGAAGCCGTGATCTTCAGCGCCCACTGGGACCACCTCGGCGTCGGAGCTCCCGTCAACGGCGATGCGATTTATAATGGAGCCGTCGACAACGCGACCGGCTGCGGCATCCTGCTGGAGATCGCGCGGGCCTGGGCAGCCTTGCCCCAAAAGCCGCGCCGCTCCGCGCTGTTTTTAGCGGTGACGGCCGAGGAAGGCGGATTGCGCGGTTCGGAATACTATGCGCGCCATCCGCTGATTCCGCCGGGAAACACAGTAGTGGCGCTCAACTACGACGCTTTGCAGCCCGTAGGCAAATCGACCGGCGTAGTCGTCTCCGGCGCCGAGCGGACGACGCTATGGCCTCTCGTCCAGGACACGGCGAAGCGCTTCACTCTGACGATTCAGCCCGATCCGCGCCCCGAGCAGGGCAGCTACTATCGCTCCGATCACTTCTCTTTCGCGCGCGCCGGCATTCCCTCCTTCTCGATCAAAGAGAGCAACGAATTCGCCGGCAAACCCGCCAGCTATGGCGCTGAAGTCTTCCGCGAGTTCAACGAAAAGCACTACCACCAGCCTTCAGACGAGTACAGAGATAACTGGGATTTTTCCGGCTTGGAAGAGATGGCGAAGTTCGGATTCACGCTGGGAGTCGACGCCGCCAACATGCGTCCAATGCCCACCTGGAATCCGGGCGATGAGTTCCTCCCCGCTCGCCAGAAGAGCCTGCAGCCGCGCTAGCTACCCCAGAATATCCAGGGCCGCCTGCAACTCGCTATTTGTATGCGCGTCCCCAGTCCGGCGTGTCACCTCAATTCCCCGCTGGTACATACGCCGCGCGTCATCGACCCGCCCCAGTTTCTCAAAAGCCTGCCCTCCGTGATAATACGCAGCCGCGTAATCCGGATTCGAAGCCAGCAGCGACTCATACTCCTCCACCGCCTTTTCCAAGCTCCCCGAATTGGCGTACTCCATCGCCAGCCCATACCGCGAAAAGCTGTCATTCGGATTCTGCGCGACCATATTCTTCAAAATCTCAAGACGATTGAGGCCCATGCAAAGATGCTACTATACCTGCCATGGCCTGTCCCTATTTCGACCCCGGTGAGCGACTCGCCTCCGCAAGTGGCAGCCTCGGCGACCTCTACGCGGGCCATTGCCGGGCCGACGCGGCGCAGTCCTGGCTGCCCGACGATCAGACAGTCGCGGACCGCTGCAATCTCGGCTACGCGCGGGGACGCTGCACGCATTTTCCGCCGGACGACGGCCCCGACGCCGTGCGATTCTGTGTAGCAAGTCTCGATAGCGGCGCGATTCGCATCCTCTATACGATGGAGCGCAATCATCGCCCCTTCTCGAGCGGCGCCCTGGAGTATTCCACCATCACCGGCGCATTCGCCGGGACGCAGCCCGAAGCGCTCGGACGGCTCGCGGATGCCTATGTGCGCAGCTATCTCCGCCGCGCCCCGAAAAAATGACGCCGAAACCCGTTCGAGAATCAGTCTCGGAGTACTCGGAATTCGCTTTGCCTACCGACGCTAATGTGTTCGGAAACCTGCTCGGCGGCAGGGTCATGCATCTGGTGGACCTCTGTGGGGCGCTGGCCGCGATCCGTCATGCGCGTCTGCCGGTGATCACTGCCTCGGTCGACTATATGACCTTCCTCAGCCCCGTGAAGATCGGCCAGCTTCTCATGCTGCGATCGTCGGTGAACCGCGTCTTCCGCACCTCGATGGAGGTCGGCGTGAAAGTGATGGTGGAAGATCTGGCCAGCGGCGTCTCGCGGCACACATCCTCGGCGTATCTCACTTTTGTGGCCATCGACGCGGCGGGCAATCGTGTCCCGGTCCCGCAAGTAATTCCGGAAACTGAAGAGGAAAAACGGCGCTACGAGGAGGCCGCGCGCCGCAGAGAAGTCAGGCTGGAGATGCGGCAAAAAAAGAAATAATTACGAATTCCGCTCGCCATCTTTGTACATATACTTGATGTTCGGTTTGTAAAGCAGCAAATTCGCGCCTTCCGTGCGATTCACCTTGAGGCAGCTCTTGTCGTACCACTCGATCACGCCGTGCAAAGTCTCTCCATCGCGAAGCACGAACACCATGGGGGTCTTGGCTTGCATCTGCTTTACGTAGTAGAAATTCTCAGCGTTGGTCTGATCGGGCGGAGCGGGCTTTTTTTGAGCCTTGCGGGGGGGAGTGATTTGCTCTTTCAGCTCGGTTAAAGACGGACGAATGAGTTTTCTATTAGCAGATTCCATGGGTAGCCTTCCTCAAGAGAAATATTGGCGCCGATCTCTCGGCCGGTTAGAACTTTCGTGTCCGACTTGTTTTTATTGATACCATACTGGACTTGGCGTCGCAACACTCTAGCCGGGAATTGCCTGTTAGAATGAAAACTTCGTGATCGGCGCTCTTCTCCGCATCTACAGCTACTTGTACCATACCGCGCTCGCGCTGTTGTTGCTCGGCATCTCACTTGTTGCGATCGCCAGCCGTAGCCACTCCCTGCAACTCGGAATGCTGCCATGGAAGGGACGGGAGTTGACCTACTGGCTGCTGGGCATCTCGCTGGCCGGGTTGCTGTCGATTCTGCTTGCCTTGATGCGAAAGGTCCGCTTCCTGTTCCTGCTCTACTCAATCGCGATTTTCGTGATGATGCTGCGAGGCTACTTCCTCGGTGGATACGCCTTCAGCGGCAAGGATGAATTTCGCTTCGCGGTCCTGTTGACACTGGGAGCGCTGCTGGCGATTTTCGGAGCGTGGTCGCGATTCCGCGCGTCATCCCGGAAAGATGGCCGATCTAGAAGGCGCTAAGACTGAGAAACTAAACGAACAAGCTAAAGCTTGTTCCACAGTGACTTCGAATCCTTGATTTGTCTTGGCGGAATGAGCTTTAGCTCGTTCGTCAGACGCTTACCACAATTCGTGGATCGGCCCGTACAGATCCCGATCGGCGAATGGGACGTACTCGAAGCCGCGCTTGAGTGGATCGTCGCGCCGGATCGTGGTCCAGTCGATGCCCATCGCCGAGTAGATGGTCGCTTCGATATCCTCGGCGCGCACGTAGCGATCCCGATGCCAGCCTGTCTCGATCGTGTCCGACCCCGTCGCATTGGTGGCGCCGAGCGCCCTTCCGCCTCTGATTCCGGCCCCGGCGAACAGCGCCGTCTGCTGCAGAAAGTGATCGCGCCCGCCATTGGCGTTCAGCGGCCCTACCGTGCGGCCAAATTCGCCCTGGGCCACAACCAGAGTCTGATCGAGGAGCCCCTCCGTCTTCAGGTCCGAGAGCAGCATCCCGAGCCCGCCGTCGAACTGGCGCGCCATCGGCGTAAGCTGCGCGTTGGGAGTGTAAATGTTGGCGTGATGATCCCAACTGCCGAAATTGATCTGGATGAATCGGGTACCCATATCCGCCCGAACCAGATTGCGCGCCGTGATACAAGCGTTCCCGAACGCCGTATTCCCGTAGCGATTCTTCTCGTTCTGATCGAAGTTAAAAATCCGATCGACATTGGAGTTATACATCAGCAGCCTCGCCCGCTGATTCCAGGCCGCCATCTCGCCCGGGCCTGCGCCGATGTCGTTGAGATACCGCGACTCGTTGTCGATCTCCTGCAGCAATCCGTAGCGCACATCGAACCGGGCAGTCCCATCCCGATGCGAGACATTCTGGAGCGCCGCCCCGGCGCTGTGCTGAAACGGCGAGTGCTCGGACGGCAGATATCCCGATCCCGCCGCCGCCTGTCCGTTGAGTGAAAGGAATGCCGGCAGCGTCTGACCGTTGCCCTTGCTCAATTCCAGGGAAATCACCGAGCCGATATGCGGGCTGATCTTGGCAAGCGCCGATACCGGATTGCGCCCAATCTGCACCCAGCTCTGCATCAGTCCGTGGACACCTGCCCACGCGCGCACCGACCGCAACAGCGCGATCGAGCCCGCTCCGACGTGCTCCGCAATCTTTGGCATCAGCGCCTGCGGAAATCGTACATCCCCGTAGCTGGTCGGATTGAACTGCGCCGCCGGAAGCCAGGACCCCTCTTTGAGATCGAAAGTATCGGTGTGGCTGGGAGCGCCCTGCAACATGATAAAGATGCAAGTTTTCGCCGTGCCCTTAGTCGCGACCGCCGCCTTGGCGACCGTTTCCATCGGACGCGACGGCAGCAAAAAGTAGCCGCCCACCGCCGAGGCGATGTGCCGGAAGAACAGCCGCCGCCCGAGCTGCGGCTTGCTCCAAAAGGGAGCGCCCTGAATTTTGCTCCAATCGAATCCAAAACGATCTTTCATGAGCTTCCCCTCTTAATAACTGAACAGAAAATCGACTTTGTTAATACACACCCAGGCCAGATCTTCGACGGCCGTATTGCGCAACGCGGCTGTCGTCGCCTTGGCAAGAAAAGGAAGCGCTTTGGATCGTTCGTACTCGGTCGGGTATCGCGACAGGAACGTGAGGAATGCCTCGTCGATGAGGTCAGAGTTATTCGTGATGGCAGCCAGCGCCTTCAGCTTGGACGACGCCGCAACCTTAATTCGGTTGGTCACGACCGCATCGTTCATGAGATAGAGCTGCTGCTGGACCGACCCCGCCTGACTGCGCTGCTGGTTATCCCGATTGCCGCGCAGGAAGGTGTTCATGAAGTTGGCAGTGTTAGTGTCAGCCCTCGGCTCCTGCGGGTCGGGAAGCTGCATCGCCCAGGACGGCCTATCGGCCCAATACTGCACAGTGTAGCTGGGCAGAACAGCCGTCGCCTTGACGATGGCATCGTGCACCTCCTCGCCTTCAATGCGCCGAGGATAACGACGCGCAAATAGGGGGATCAAATCCGGATTCCACTCTGCCTCGTATCGCGAGCTCAATTGGTAAGCCGAAGATTGCACCAGTATCTTGAGCAGCGGACGCAACTGGTATCCCTGATCGACAAATTCTTTGGCCAACTTGTCCAGCAGCTCCGGATGCGTCGGTTGCAGCGTCCATGGCGCCGGCGGCGGATTCGCTGCGTCGAGCCGCGCCGGATCCAGCGTGTCCACCGGATCGACCAGACCCAGGTTAAACATCTGTTTCCAAAGGCGGTTCACCAGGTTGCGCGCGAACAACGGATCCTCCGTCAAATTGTCTGCGAAGGCCGCGCGCCAGTTGCCGTCTTTGGGCGCCGCGCCCGTCTCGCGATAGGCCGGCGTCAGATTAACCGTGTTGCCGATCCTGGTGCGATTCGGCCGGTTGCCAAAAGTGGTGTTGAGGTCGTAGGTACCCGTTGGATTATCCGTAACGGTATAGCTGTTGTACATGTACGAGGTCGGCACGCCCGTCACTTGGTTCTCGGGATAGCGGGTAAACCGGGTCCGCGAGAAAAACGCGGCCATTTGCTGCGCCTCCGCGCGTGATCCCGTCGAGCCCCATAAGCTGATCTGGTCCAGGTGCCCGCGCCCGCTATGGCAGAGTAAGCAATCGTAATACGTCAGCCCCAAAAACGTAGATGCCGTGCGCACCAGCATTGTGTCAAAGGTATCCTGCGCTGGCCCCATGTTCGTGCTGCCCGCCATCGGGAAATTCGCGGTGGCGGTTTCGATCTCGTAGTTATTTCCGCTCCCTGTGATCACTTCGCGGGCGATGGTCTTGAACGATTTCTGGGTATGGACAGCGTCGCGAATATAGTTGTAAAACGCGTTCCGGCCCTGGATATTTCGATTGAAATTCACGCTGTTGAGCGCTGAGGTGTTCTGCAGCAGATCGCCCATCCACATCGTCCACTTGTCGGCGAACTCCGGAGAATACATCAACTTGTCGATCATCGCATCGCGTTTATCCGGCGAAGAATCCGCCAGAAAAGCGCGCACATCGTCGGACGACGGAATGCGCCCGGTCAGGTCAAGGTAAATCCGCCGCAGGAACTCTGCGTCAGATGAAAGCTGCGCCGACGGCACACCCAGCTTGATAAGCTTTCCGAATATCTCCTGATCGATAAAGTTGCGTTGCGGGATCGAATCGGCGCTCGCTGCTCGAGCCGGCGCCTCTCGCGAGAACGTGCTCGCAATCTTCGCGATCCGCTCGTTGACCTCGCGTCGAACGCGCCCTTCCCGCGCAAGGAACCGATCCGGTTCAACCTGAAAAACGCAATTTTCTGCTGAAGTTTGCTTCCAAAGCTCCTCGCCGAACGTGAGACTGGACGACAAAGCAATGAAAACAAAGAGATACCGCCCGCCGTGAATCCCCATCATGACGCTCCTTGCCACAAACTGACTAACAAACACTATACATTAAATAAAGTTTCGGGGGGAGACAAGCGGTACTAGCCGCCGGCGGTGATATACGGCCGGCGGCCGGTGAATTCTTCAGGGTTTCTTTTTCTTCGGCTTCTTGGTTTCTTTCTTGCGATCCATGCCCTTTGCCATAAGTATGATTCTCCTTAGGGGAATTATACTCTGGGCGAGCCGCGAGACTATGCCGAAATTCAAAACTCATTGCCGCCAGCGCAGGCGCGGGCTTTCCGTCTTCTGCAAAAGGCGTGAACTTCCATTTTCTGATCGCCGTCACAACGGCGGCAGCTAGTACCGGATTGCCGAACTTGACCGACCGCGCAATAGGAAGACTGGGCACACCTGTCTCATCGGCAAATCAGATGGATCAGCACCTTTTTGGAGCAGGTTTCCTGGAGCGCTTCTTGTCGAAGCTCTCTCCCGCCAATGAGAGTCCTTGCCGATCGAGCGCCAGCGCCGCCCGCACTTCCTCTTCGTTTAGCCCTGCTGCTCGCGCCACTGGCTCCGGATCACTAAGGAAACTACTCCTCATCCCACCATCGGTATACAACCGCGCGAGAAATATCTCAAAGCGTGGCCCGGTCACAGCGTCCTTCCGCGATCGCGAGTCGAGCGCGATCCAGCTCAGCGACCAGCGCGCCTATCGGCGGATAATCTCCGTCGCGCTCCAGCACGACAGTCAGCGGCCGTTGCCCGCGCGCCGCCACCCACTTCAACATGTCAAACACCACGTCCGGTGTGTCATGCAGATGATCATCAAGGATGCGCCCGGATGGCAGCATGCGACCGCCACTAATATGAATGACACCGACCCTGTCCAGCGGTATCCGCGCGAGCGCACTATAGGGATCGCCGCCGAAATTAGTCGCGTTCGTCAGGACATTATGTAGATCGAGTAGAAGATCGGAATCCGCGCCTCGCGTGGCCGCCGCGATCCAGTCTGGTTCGGTCATCTCGCTTCCAGGCGGATCGATCAGGGTGGCGATATTTTCGAGAGCCGGAGTCGAACCCGTCACCCTCCGCGCCAGCTCGACATTCACGCAAAGTCCCTCCAGCGTATTGCTGTTCCGCGGTGGCGCCGCCAGGTGCCCGATCTCCATCCCCCCGGCCCGAACGAACGCCAGGTGTTCCGACCACCCGCAAGGCTGGACTGCGTCAATCAGACGGGCCATGGCTTCCACGCGCTTTCGTTGCACAGCGTGGGTGGACGCCAGGCCCATACCGATCCCGTGCAGATAGACCGGCGCCTGCCTCGCGAGGGTTCGCAGTGCGCGCACCTGGCTGGCCGGCGCATCAAAATAATCATCCGCCTGGACCTCCAGCACGTCGATCCTGTTCAGGTTCGCGAAAATACCTGCTGCGAGCTCCGGCCGCCAACCTAGGCCGACCCGGTCCCTAGCTGCCACAGCCGCCACAACCACCTCCGCATCCGCCGCCGCAACTCGAGCCGCAACTGGAGCCGCACGAACTCGAAATGCCAGTTGCCTCCGCTCGTGGAAATAGTTTGCGCGTCCAGGCATGTTCCGTCGACAGTCCGGCCACACCGAGAACAGCAGTCGCGTAAAGCAGCTCATTGCCTGTCGCCCCGATTTGCCGGGAATCACTGAACAACATTTTCAGATCATCCAGAACGCGCCGGCCTTGTCGCGTCCGCCAGGGAAAGGAGAGGATAGCCGCCACAATCGGGAACACAATTGCGAGAATGCCCAGAAAGCTGTACTCTCTGCCCCTTTCGATCGCGAGGATAATTTTGATTCCTGCGACCAGCCAAAGCGCAGCAAGAGCGCCCATGAAAATCACCAGCCGATTCAGGGTCGTCTCTCTATCCGGCAGATGTCCAAGCTCGCGCAGTCGCTGCTCATACGCCCTGCCCGCGTCCTTCGCATTCGAATCCGAGAACAGTTTCGCCGGATCATCGCGCGTTTTGAAATAGTCGAGAACCGCCCGTTCCACGGGCTGAAGAACCGCACGCCCGGCGTTCTCCTTGAGCAGCCGTACCTTATCATCACTGGCCTTCAGCAGACCGCGGTCGACCAGCGAAATGGTCGCGACCCGCAGCACCTCGTTCGCTCCACCACGCAAACAGGCGATCGAGTAGGGTTCGGAAAGATCGGTCTGCTTCGCTTCGCGGCCCGATTCGGCAACCTCGCGCGCAACATAAACGAGAATCACCGTCGCCAGTCCAAAAAATAGGTAGAAAACCAGGAACTCAGGCCCGCGCCAGTCAAACGGATTCATGCAGCAACCCGGGACAACCGCGCGAGCATCTCCTCAGCGACTTCGAGGAGTGAGAATACGGCCGCGGCCGCTTCCCCCGGCGGGAGCGATTGCTTCTCTCTCGCTTCCGAAAGCTCCGCGACCGCTCGACGCGTTCCGCCCACCTTTTCCAGCGCTTCCTTGGCCGAAGCCGCCGGGGTGTTTTCCAGATCGAGAAGCGAAGCCGCAGCCGACCGCAGTGGACCCGCCAGGTCCGCCACCATCGCGACGAGGTGGTCCTCCTGCCCCACCCGCTCCGCGTATGATTCCCGCGCCCGCACAATCAGATTGAGGAGCACCTGTCGCAGCCGCGCGATAAGCGCGCTTCTCGGGATTGTCATTCCGGCGAAGACATCCTCGCCGAGCAGCACGCGCCGGCGCCGCCTGATGTCGGCGAACTTCACCGGAAAGGCGATCACCGCGTCGTCGATCTCCGCGCGGCGCAGGAACATGACCTTCAGTTCGATGGCAGCTCGAAGCATCGTGACTACCGGTCCGACCGCCGTCATCTGCGCTTCGCCCGCCGAGTCAACCACCGCAATCAAGTTGACGTCAGACGTCGGGCGCAGCTTTCCTTCCGCGCCGCTGCCATAAAGGACCACGGAAACCAGATTCACGCCGAACGCCGTCCGCGCCGCGTCCAGGAACTTCTCTAGACCCTTCTCAACTTGCGCCGGCAGATCCATCTTGAGCCGCCTTCAGAACCTCTGGGGTTCGGACCACTGTACAATACTCGCCATCCAGATTCGCCAGACTCATGGCATGAACTTCGGATGCGTTCCGGAAATTTCCATTCCAATCCGTCCGCCCAAAAGTGAACGTTGCATCCTCAACCAACAGCGTGACGAAGCCGAGATTGCCCGCCATCCTCACCGTCGCCTCGACCGAGTTGTTGGTAATCACGCCGGCGATCACCAGAGTCTCTTGACCCGCCCGGCGCAGTCGCGCTTCGAGGTCGGTGCCAATGAACGCGCTGTTCTTCCGTTTGGCGATGACCACTTCGCCGGGCAGCGGTTCCACCTCCGGCTTGAAGGCGTGCCCCGGCTGATTGGGCCGATAGGTTGAATTGGGTTCAACTGAGTCGTGCCGGACATGGTAAATCGGGCGACCCGTCGCGCGCCACACTTGCAGCAGCGCAGCCATATTGCTTTCGGCATTCGGATTGTTCCGCTCTCCCCAGCTTGGATGATCAATCGCGTGCTGCACATCGATCACAATGAGGGCAGCCGTCAAAGGGAGCTTCATACAGTAGCAATCGGTGGAAATCGCAGCGTAAGATTGTTCGCCTGCTCGAAGGCGTGCGCGATCTGCAGCACGCCCCAATCGTCCTGATGCCGTCCGACAATCTGCAGCCCCACCGGCAGCCCCTCTGGTGTGAATCCTGCGGGAACCGAGATGGCAGGAAGCGAAGTCATCGTGATGTAGTAGCAGGATCGCATCCAGTCGATATAGCTCTCCATCACGACGCCTTCAATCTCCGTTACAAACTGTTGATCAATGTCGAACGCCGGAACCTGCGTAACCGGCAGCGCCAGGAAATCATACTTTGCCATGACCTCGCCGATCCGCGCAAATAAGGCCGACCGCTTTTTCTCGGCGCTCGCGATCTCAGGACCAGTCAGCCTTTCTCCCCGTTCCATTTCCGCGACGACGGTACTCTTCATCTGCGCGCGAGACAGCGATCCATACAGTTCGTAGAACTGCAGCGCTCGAAATACGCGGAACGCC
>Ga0075421_100003641_pt1 | contig 18472 bp, 19 predicted proteins | sample SoiMetdeltSBSDD5_FD_75292 | JGI IMG/M metagenome (GOLD analysis project Ga0075421, IMG submission 75292) | Bulk soil microbial communities from a Populus tree surrounding site in Tennessee, USA - Soil MetaG P. deltoides SBSDD5 | ecosystem: Environmental > Terrestrial > Soil > Tree plantation...
GACCCGGTGAATCCCGGCGTGATGTAGGGGTGGGTCTTATCGGCTGCGAGATGAGACTCAGTGAGCACAAATTTTGTGGTTCCGCAGCCGTGACCCACCCTCCTTTTAGTGAATCTGTGATCTACTGAAAATTAGCTAAGTCTTAGTCCGCCTTGAAGGAATATAGATTGCCTTACGAAAAAGCCGACCTAACCAGTTCAGCCACAACTTCGGGTGCTTCCCAGTGGGGATAATGCCCGACCGAATCCAGACGATGATAGGTTGCATCTGGCCGATACTCTACAATCGCATCAGCTACAGCAGGTGTTGCGATGGGATCAAGCTGTCCCCAGATTAACGTCAAAGGCGCGGCATAGTCGCCTAAAGTGTGCAGCCACTCATGCTGATGCTGCCAGCGTTCGAGCATATATCGCATCAGCGTGGGATACAGTCGAGCACCGTTATGATAAGTAATCAGCTTCCAGAAGTCATTAATCTCATCTTGAGGCAGAGGATAGGAAAAGAGCTTTTCGGTCGTCTTTGAAAAGAACTGCTTATTGATTAATCCAAGGTTTCCGATGAAAGGGCCTAAGATGGGATGAAGCAGCATCCTCTGTATCACACGCATGGTCATCTCATCAAACGGGATGCTGAGAACACTGCCGTTCATCAATATCATGCGCTCGACGATCAACCTTTTCCGAGCTAACAGAGTGAGAGCCAGCGAATCACCAATATCGTGAGCAAGCACGAATGTCCGCTTGATGCCAAAATGGGCTGCAATTGACTCTGCCGCATCAGCGTAGGCAAATAACGAGTAGGGATAAGGTCTTGGCTTTTCCGAAAAACCAAATCCCGGATAATCAAATAAAATGAGTTGATATTGGTTTTCTAACAGAGGTGCAATGCGGGAGTAATCATAGCTTGAAGTCGGAAAGGCATGGAGCGTCAGGATCGGTTGACCCTTGCCGAGTGTTTTGACAAAGAGTTGCTGGCCGTTTATCAAGAGCCAGTCGCCTGTAGCACGCCATGAATCGGGGTTTGCCATCTATGAGTTCACAAGAAGACCACGAGCAGTCAGAATTATTACCGGAAACTGCTGTAGTCAACAAGCCTAAAGGATTTTGGTACAAAGAGTTTGCTAGGACGATAACAAGTGATCAGGTTGGTTTCGATGTGGTTTTCGGCGCTCTAGCCCCAATCCTAGCACTTCTCTTCGATCCGATTGTATTTCGCAGCACAGACTGTTGGGGCGGTCCCCTATTCGGCAGATATGCCGTGTTTGCTTATGTAGCGATCCCCCAGGGTATAATAAGTCTCTTCATCTGGCTGTTCTTCAATAGGTCGCTGAAAACGGGCACAGGCATTATCGCTGGGATACTCTTGGCCGGAGCAGTCTTCGCGATTGGTCTAGGAGTTCTATTAGTTCCATTCAGCATCTTAGGCTTGCTCGTTTGTCTTGGTATCTTTGGCTTTACCCCGTTTATTACTGGCTTCGTCTATCTGCGAAATGCGGTGCGCGCACTTCACCGGGAACGGCAAAGAGTACCTCAACGTAGCTGGCTTCAATTAGCTGCTCTGATGCTGCTAGGTGCATTACTCGTTGTTGGGCCGCCTGCACTCGCTCAACATCAGGTTACTATGCATGCCACCAATCCAATCTCGCAGGCATTGCTGAACTTTACTAGCAATAGTTCATCTTACAATTGCGGGAGTGCACAATAAGAGAGCGATGTCGCTTTGCCATTTATTACATCTTAGGTTGAAATCATATGGAATAGCTATTCTGAGCTTCGATTTCGCTCTGCTAGGCGCGGGAGCCGTTTATCAGGATTAAGTTGCACCCGCGAATCGGAGTTTAACATACTCATGAGTTCTCAAGAGAGCGAGTCTTTAGAATTATTACCGGAAACTCCCGTAGCCAACAAACCTCGCGGAATTTTCTACAGACAGTTTAATGATGCTGCAAATATCGGTTGCATTCCCTGTCCTCTCCTCATCCTCAGGCAAGTAATGGGTGCTATTTCTCGGCTCAAAATTTATTTGGCAGCCGTGCTGGTATTCTATTGTGTCCTGCTTGGCGCGGGGGCGATCTATCAGGCAGTTGCTAGCCATCAGGATGACAAGGCATTTCCACCGCCCGGTCGATTGATCGATATGGGTGGCTATAGTTTGCATATCAACTGTCAGGGCACGAGGCAGCCGGATGCTCCCCTTGTTGTGTTGGAAGGAGGATTAGGTGCGCCCTCTTTTATGTGGGCATTAGTGCAGCCCGAAATCGCTAAGCACACGCGGGTATGCAGTTATGATCGTGCCGGATACGGCTGGAGTACCTTGAATTCTCGTGATGCCCCAACTGCGGATCATCTTGCCGAGGAGCTTCATTCGCTGTTGCAAAAAGCAAGGGAAAATCCGCCCTATATCCTCGTAGGTCATTCCTATGGCAGCATCATTATCAGGATGTTCGGGGGTTACTATGGGAGCGAGTTAGCCGGGGTGATCTTCATCGATCCCCGCCACGAAGATTTCTTCAACCGGATGCCCCCGGACTATCTACAAATCGACAAACGCAATCTGCGTAGTGCCCGTATTCTGAAGTTTGTTACACCCTTTGGTTTCACACGGATCGCGGGCAATGCGGGGCTGTTAGACGCCTTTGAGAGGTACTTAGCTCCCTTGTCACCCAATGTAGAACCTGCTGCCTGGGCGCGAATGATCTACAACCCGCGCCACTGGGCCGCCTCCCTTGCCGAGCGTGAGGCCAGCGAAACCAGCTACCAGCAGGTGCGCACGATCAATCTTCCCCAATCGCTGCCGCTCGTCGTCCTGACAGCCGCAAATGGCATCGATGCGTGGCGGCCACCCGGCTATCAGCCGGATGCCCACGCCCAACAAATCTGGTTAGAGATGCAGAAGGAACAGTCCGAACTGACCTCAGCAGGTCAATGGATCATGATTGACGATAGCGGTCACTATATGTACTTTGATCAACCCGACGCAATTGTTGAAGCCGTTTTGAAGATGCTGGCTAATTAGCCCTACCATCCTTCGACATTTCCAGCTTACCCTCACCCAACTTTGCTTCCTCTGATTTCTCCACCGTCGGTGCATCTACCTTCTCGTCACTTTCCACTGGTGGATTCGACAATATCTCGATCACCAACCCCAGATCGCCCAGCGTGATCATATCCCCCGATTTCACCGCCTTCGCGATCCCTTGTCCCACAGGCATGGCGTTGAGAAATGTCCCATTCGTGCTACCGAGGTCCATCAACACGAGTTTCGTGTGCGTAGGCCGGAGCAGCGCATGTCGCCTCGAAACCCCCAGCTTCAGCGCATCGAGTTCTGTCAAATCGAGATCGGGTGGCGCTTCGCCATCCTTCCCCCGACCAATCGCCACATCCCCATAGATATCCAATCCGACAATCGTTTTTGGTGTTGGCGCCCCGAACTTGAGTTGCACCCTCCAGGGGATTTCTTTAGTGAGGGTTTGAAAGTTGTATGGCACAGCATGATACATAACTTCCTTCGGCGCGAACTGATAGCCAAACCGCCCGATCCCCGGCACGACAATGGTCCGCCGTTCGACAATATCCAGTTTGGTTGTCGGGTGGTATTCTACTGGGGGCCTCTTATTTTGAGTGGACATACTTTTCCAATCTGACCATTAATGATCGTTCTCTCGATACATGTTATCCTAATCTTAGTGCTTAATCTCACCACTGCAATAGCTCTGAAGGCCCGGTTTTGCCTACGATTGCATTCTTCAAACCCTACGATGTGCTGACGAAGTTCACGGATTCAGAAGGCCGCCCGACTCTTGCCGATTACATCGATCTCCCTAATGTCTATCCGGCGGGCCGCCTGGATCGAGATAGTGAGGGCCTTTTGCTATTGACCGATGACACCCGCCTTGCCGCTCGTATCGCCGATCCCAAGCACGAATTGGCGAAAGTCTATCTCGTTCAAGTTGAGCGCATCCCCGACGAATCCGCTCTCGCCAAACTTCGTCAAGGCATCACGATTCAGGGCTACCGCACGCGCCCTGCCAAAGCCGATCTCCTGACCGAAGAACCCGATCTTCCACCTCGTCCCGTCCCGATCCGCTTCCGCAAAAATGTCCCGACAGCGTGGCTCAGCATCACATTACGTGAAGGGAAAAACCGTCAGGTGCGGCGCATGACCGCAGCAGTTGGTCATCCTGCGCTGCGATTACTCCGCATCGCCGTTGGCCCTATCCATCTAGCCGATCTCCAACCCGGCCATCGGCGCGAGCTTACTCCCCGTGAAGTTCAATCCCTCTGGCAATCTACATAGGATCATCGTTTTCCTCTGTGATCTCTGCGACTCTGTGGTTCAACTTGTCTTTCCTGACCACCTGATAGCCTGACATCCTGTCGTTGCTTCTCCTAATACTTGATCCCCAGCAGTTCAATCGCATCGATCCCAACCCGACCCGGACTGGTCGTCTGATCGATAAAGATATTGACGATGTTTCCCGCGTAATCCGCATTGGTGATGTCGATAATGATATTCGAAGGGCACACACCGCCGGGTTGTGGCGGTGATTCGTATACCGTGTGAATTGTACCAAACACGTCCGTGATGGTCACTCGCGTCACAAACCCAGGATTGCTGGTTTGATAAATTTTGATACTGGTCGGATACACCAATTCCGGGAAATATGCGATTAGTGATTCCTGCGTGTTAGATGACGCTGGCGACCAAGCGCTGGCTTTATCCCCGCACGCTGTTGTGTTCGGTGGTCCAGCCGCCTGACTCGCGCTCCAATCCTTTCCTCCAGCTTGTGATGAAGCGCTCACAGACGCGGCGTATTGATCCGCCGATTTTCTTCCCGATAATGCCAGTGTGGGAGCCGCACCCGTAAGTGCAGAATAGCCGGGTGTCTTTGAGAGGTTTACCGCGAGGTTCGGAATTTGTGCATTAGTGGAGGTTGCCGCCGCATTGATCGTAAGCTGCACGACTTGTGGATCAGTGCTTTTAGTTCCTTGACCGAGCGCCCACACAGCCCCGATCAAAATAATGATGCCAATTGCGCCGGGCACAATCCGGCTGTCCATGTTCTCAGTGACATCTCGAAACCGATCCCTGATCCGGGAAACCATGCGCTCAGCCTCCTGCGATACCGTACTTTAGCAGTATAGCCTCCCCACTTGAATCCACCAAAGCCCTCAATTCTCAACACACCAAAATCCGTTGTAGGGGCGTACGGCGCAATGGTCGCGATGTACCCATCGCCCACCATCAGAATACGCCCTATGCTCGGCAGATTACTTTGTTTGAATCCGCCTCTCCATTCGTGAAGTTGCGAATGGAAAGGGGCTTGGGGGTGAGGTGTCGTTTCCCCGACGCTAATCCCCCGATCTGTCACATTAAACCCACTCCCACGCTCACCAGTTCCTATTGTTGCCCTACATTCTGATCGCCCTAAACACTTCGGATTTCTATCCATTTGCTCAGCTTTTTCGTACTCAACGAGACTCCACGCACAAAATTTCCACTTCCTTCCCCGACGTTAATACCCCGCTAGAGTCACGATTAATCTGATTTACATCGTAATTCGATTCCCATTTACGCTGTTCCCCTCCCTGAAATCGGGGAGGGATTAGGGATGGGTCGTCTTTGCCTTATTCTTCGGAGAATTCAGCGCTGCCATTCGATGCCCACTTCGTCCCCATATGAATGCTTTCAACCCCATCCGTTTCCGCGCCCGGTACGCCCGATCTCGAAATTGGTGCTGGCAGGCTAGATTGCAAAATCGCTTGGTCCTGCATCCGCGCTCATCCGTTCGGTCGAACTTATCGCCGCAGTTCACACATAATGCATACCGGTGGCCTCTCACCCCGCCGTGCCTGTTTTTCCAGCGCTGTTCGTAGGCTTCTTTGCGACAGGCAGGCGAGCAGTATTTTCGCGGTCGCCCCCGTTGCGGCTTGCCATGCAGCGTTGTATTTGGCGCGAAAGGCTTCCCGCAGCGCGGGCAGAGCGGCGAGAGTTTGTCATACCAGAACCGCTCCTCCACTCTCCTGTCCAATTCCCCGCGCTGGTGTGCCCGCTCATAGGCATCCAGAAACTTATCCCAATGACGTTTCGATTTGGCCTCACACTTATCTGAGCAGTAGGGCCTTGCCGGATTCCCGTTCTTCATCCGCTCGACCAGATACGGCTGCCCGCAGGCAAGACATTCGTACACCTTGCGCCATGCATTGAGTTCAAACACCGGCTCGAAGAACGTCCTGTCGAACCGCCGCTCGACGAAGGGCTTGGATCGCCGCTTTTCCACGAGCTTCTTCTGGCGGTTAAACTTCCGGCTGGGTTTGCCTTTCAGAAATCGAGATCGTGCTTGGCGGCATGCATCCGAACATGTCAGCCGCAGCCGCCCTTTTACAGGCTGATCAAGCAGCTCCCCGCAAATCCAACATTGATTGTTTTTAGTCGGCCCATTCCTCTTAGGTTTGTTTGATGTTCCTTCCATATCCCGCCTCATTATTAGCCAAAAATAGTACATTCGTTCTATAAGCATAAACCCGTTTTTGAACCTGTCAATTGATCATCCGTACTATAGTCGCCACCTTCAATCCCAAAACCTCTTCGTAGGGGCGGGTCTTATCGGCTGCGAGACTCAAGATAATGAGCAGAAATTGCAGCCTGTCGCAGCCGTGACCCGCCCTTTATCTCCTGCTCCGCCAATGAGTCGCCTTGTGACGTTTTTCCGTGTGCTGTACAATGTCCGCAATACCTCCTGACCGGAGCAAGACGCCTGATAGTTACAGGGAGTATCTACATATTCCACTAATTTGTCGGTGCTTTTGTGTAATTCGTGGATACCCTTTTCTTTTTGAAACTGCGTAATAGAGCTAGAGTACAAATCGTCCGATGCGTCAGGCAGACTTACCCACAACTCCCCCACCTCTCGATCAACGGATTGAGTTTTCAACTGCTCAGCAGCAGAAGATCGAGGGTATTCTCTCGGCTCTCAGTCGTGATCTCGATGGATCCCCAGTAATTCTCTCTCAGCAAGGCGAGATCATTGCTGCGCCGGGTATCCCTCATCGGGTAGTTGCTGAACGTTTGACTCGTTCTGCTGATCGCCTGTGGCGGCATGGGGCGCAGTATCTTGCACGTGAAGTGATTCGCTTCGAAGAAGAGAGCATTGAAGAAATTGAGCGGGCCAATTACATGCTCTATTCTGCTCATATCGAAGGCGCGGTAACACTGACTATTGGCTGGCAAACCGCAATCTCGCTCACCCAGATACGTGCCGAAGTCGCTGATGTGAAAGACAAGCTATTGGAGATTTTCAAAAGGGGCTAGGGCCGTTGCGTTTGCCGACCTCCTGATTTCCTGATAGCCTGACTGCCTTTGAGCCAGCTACCAGTAGCTAGTACCCATTTGCCGTTGCTTTTCCGCTCCCCTCCTTTCCTGCTATAATCCCGCCCACTTGAGCCTCAAGAGGGTTGAACAGATCGTTGTCCGAGAACAAAAGCCGTCCTTCCCTGCCTCCTGAACTTTATACGGAAGAGTACTTCCTCACCGCCTGTGAAGGCTATGAGGAGTGGATTGCTACCGAGGGTGAGCATCTCTCCCGGCGGTTAAGCGCCGCCTTTGAGGTCGCCGCCGTCGAACCGGGGATGAAGATTCTGGATGTGGGCTGTGGGCGCGGTGAGATCATTCGCCACTGTTCTCGTCTTGGCGCAGATGCCTATGGCATCGATTACGCGCCTGTGGCCGTCCGCATGACCCGTGACCTCATTGATGAAGACAGCATGAGTTCCGTAAAACCCGGTCAGATGGGCGTGGCCCGTGCCGATGCCAAGCACCTGCCGTTTCAGCCAGCCAGCTTTGATCGTGTGTTGTTATTCGATGTAGTGGAGCACCTTTATCCCTGGGAGCTTCATCGGGCTTTTCTGGAATGTCGGCGCGTTCTCAAGTCCGATGGGCGCATGATTATCCACACTGCCCCTAATCGCTGGTATGATCAATTCGCCTATCCTGTAGTGCGCTTGGTGCGTACAATAATGGGGCAAGGCGATCAATATCCCAGGAATCCCCGTCAGTTTGGTGTGGCGGTCAACGAACACGTCCACGTCAACGAGCAGAGTTTGTTCAGTATGCGGTCAGCGCTTTCGGCAGCCGGGTTCGATAGTAAAGTCTGGCTGGATTCACCACCGCAGAATCGGCAGGAAGGGCCTTTCTTAGCTACCCTCCGTACATTGGCCTTCGATTGGGTTCCGTTTAGCTGGTTCTTCGAACGTGAGGTGTTTGCCGTCGCCTCGAAGAAGTAAGCGATATGCTTGTAGGGCTGGCCTTGTCGGATGAATACATCCGAACCTGCCCAACACATCATGGTTGTGATCCAACTTGTAGGGGCTGACCCATGGGTCAGCCCAATACCAATCGCTAAATTCAGATGATCACGGATTTGTCGTAGGGGCGAGTCTCAGTGGCTGTGACTAGAGTTATCGCTAGCACAGATAAACCCAATTACAGCCACGACCCGCCCATCTCTTAGTAAATCTGTAATCGATTGAATCCATATTTATGGCGCAGTTCGCTTGGACTTGCTGAGGGTATTCAATGCCAGATCGTCGGTCGGTCGATGACCTGACCATCGAAGAACTAGAACAAATTCTCCGCGTCAAGAAGCATCAGGCGCGGCAGGATCGCCTGCGCCGCTTGCAGGAGGTAGGCCGCCGTCCTCCCGGTGTTTCCCCCATTGATGCCCCCGAAGCATCGGAAGAAGGCACATCTGAGTCAGAATCCGAAGCACCTGACCCTTACGACCAGATTGCCCATGAATCGTTCCTTTATGGAGTGAGCAGCGCCGGGTGGAAGGAACGCTCTCTGCGCGATAAACTACTGCTCGCCGTTGAATTTGCAGCAGCGATTGGTCTTGTTGCGATCCTTGTCTATGCGGCAATCTCGCTTCAAAACATTAATCGTGAAGCAGAGTCAGCACAGGTAGCGCAGCTTATTGATCTGCCAACGCCTACTGTCACACCGATCATCTCGGCGGTTGTGCTCCCCGGCGGGCACACCCCGCCCACTGATCCAGACGGGGCACAGCCAAATTATGATGAGGTTCCTCAATATTTGCGGCCCCTCGTCGAGCAGCAGTTCAATGGCCCGGTGATCGTGCTAACGGCCAGTCCGGGCGTAGCGCTTCGTATCCAGATTCCGGCGATTGAGGTCGATGCCCCGGTCGTTCAGGGGGATGGTTGGGAGCAGTTGCGGAAAGGTGTGGCGCAGCATCTAGGAACAGCAAATCCAGGCGAGAGCGGGAACGTAGTCCTCTCCGGTCATAACGACATCTATGGAGAGATTTTCCGTCATCTGGATCAGCTTGAGGAGGGGGATGAGATCATCCTCTCGACTCAAACCGAGAAGTTCACCTATCGGGTTAGCTACTGGCATAGTGTCCCGCCAGCACAGGTCGATGTCATGGCCCCATCCAATGATGCTATAGTGACTCTGATCTCGTGCTATCCCTACCTGATCGACACGGATCGCTACGTCGTCATCGGCGAGTTGGTCAAGTAACTTGATACTATCTGCGTATAACTCAATAATACTGAAGGAGTTTTTGCTGTGGCGAAGAAGAAATCACGTCGTACCGGGTCATCCACCACGCCTCGCCGCCTCTCGACGGCAGCAGTATCGGTCAGCCCCGTAGCAGCAACCGGCAAAGAAGTCGATCTCGGCAAGGAATACCACTACATCCTCCACGACCTCCGCATGACGGGCCTGATTGCCGCCTCGCTGATTGCGGGCCTGGTAATCCTCTCGTTTTTCCTGCGGTAGCCGCTCACCACCAACAAAAGAGGCACCGCATCATTCGCCGTGCCTCTCCTTCGTGACAATTTAGTCGGGGCGGCGGGATTCGAACCCACGACCTCTGCGTCCCAAACGCAGCGCGCTACCAACTGCGCTACGCCCCGAATATCCTAAAAGTATACCCATAGAGACCTAAAACATCAAGGATTTGGGATATTATACGAAGGCGTCGGGGTGCTTGTTCCGCTCCCACCCAAGCCCGACGAATTTCCATCGCCCAGAGTTACAGAACCATCAGGTGTGATAGATGTTGCCATTACTGCCGTAGGATTCGCACAGGCTTCTTGCGCCGATTGTTTCTTAGTCTGTACGTCGGAATCATCTTTTAGTAACAGAGCACTATCATATTGGACGACTGCATCGCAGCCAGCCCCACTAAGCAGCAGTTGATCGCCGAATTTCACGTAAGCATCCCATAGGCGTTCAGCCACATCATGATAATTCGGAGCCGTCTCATAAATAGCCGCGAAGTTCTGTATTACAATATTCCAGTTCAGTCCCCAGTAAGATTGCCCTGTCGAATACAGTCGTGCCAGATAGCGCTCGCCTTCGGTCTGATCATCAAGGTCACTAATCTTTGCTGCTTGATCCAACATAAATAATCCTTCTTCGATCCGGTCGCCACGAACGTAGATCAAGCCAAGTGAAGAATATGCCTTGTAGAGCATCTCTTGGACTTCTGCGTGGCGGTAGGTTTGATCGAGACTCTGAACTTGATCGAGGCGATTGATTGTGTTGGGCCAATCTTCTTGATCGAAGAATTCCTTGCCTTCATCGAAGAGTGATACAGGGTCTTGACTGGTACTCGGAATAAGAGTTGCCTCACCATTTGCATTAGGCCCAGCATTCTGTGCTAGATGTTGTTCGGCTTCCGCAAGCCGATCCGATGCTCCAGGATAATTTGGAGCGCGATCCAATACCCATCGGAAGCGTTGAGCGGCAAGCTGATAGCGTCCATTCTGTAAATCGGAGATACCCAACCCGAATTGTAGATCAATGTTGACCACAGTCGTTTGAGTGGCGCTGATATTGCGCTGCTTCTGCCCCGCCGCATATCCTCCTGCGGCTGAAACACCAAGTGCAGCCACTACGACACAAAGCAGCGTGGCTAAGAGGAGAATACCCGAAGACAGCACCTGCCGCAGAGAAAGTTTATGGGATGTTTCAGAAGCAGGCTGGCGCTCAGAATCCGGGAAATTTATCATTACTGAAGTTCAATGAATTGTTATCTTTCAGGTCGTAAGCAGCGCCGCATTATAGCGGCTTCCTAAAGCATTGTCGAAGAGACTTGAAAAAATTGGGATACTTGCAATTCCATCCTGCTAGGCGGTTGACACGGAACTTCATCCTCCTATAATGAGGCTGGTCTCACATGGGTGAGGTATCTTGCTAGCGGAGGCATATTTCAATGGATTTCACTCGTGCTTTAACGTACTCTTTCGATGATCCTGATTGGGTAACCAAACTGGGAATTGCCGCCGGGATTGCCCTTTTATTTTTCATTCCCATTATCGGATCCATTCCGGCCTGGATTTTGCTGGCGGGCTGGAGCTTGGAAATTGCGAAGCGGGTCCGTGCTAGCGATTCGAATCCCCTACCCAGGTGGGATTTTGGGACAATATTTAGCCGGGGCCTAAACCCCTTCATCGCGTTCATTATCTATGAACTGCCTATAGTCATACTCGCGTGTGTTGCAGCAGGAATCTTCGCGGTAGCAGCAAGTGGAGGGGGAAACAACGAGGATCTTTCAAACGCTCTAGGAGGCTTTGGTAGCTTAGTGTGTCTCTGTTGTGGCTGTTTGGCCTTCCTCTATGCCATAGCTGCTGCAATTGTCTACTGGGGAGGATACATCCGCTACCTCGACAGCGAGCAACTTGGGACGTTTTTTCAGTTTGGCGATAACTTCGCTCTCGTTCAAAATAACGTAGGCGATTTCGGTCAGGCAGCACTTTTTCTGATCGCAGGAGGCTTTGTTATCAGTTTAGTTGGGAGTGTTATCCCAATCCTTGGAACAGCAGCAGCAATCGCCCTCCAACAGGCCTACGGAGGCCACATCCTCGGCCAACTCGCCAGTAAATTGCGAAGCGGCAGTACAATGACCCCAGCAGTCTAATCGCATTAGTAATCGCTAAAATAAAGGGCGTAGAGTAACTCTACGCCCTCCCATGTCCTGCGACGGAAATTATTTGTTTGGCGCTGCCTTGCTTCCTGGACGCTCCCCAGGCTTGGTGGGGAGTTTCGTCAGGATTTCCTCCAGCCGATCAATATCTACTGGCTTAATTAAATAATCCATCGCACCTGCTTCTTTGGCGCGTGCTTTTGTACCTGGATCATCTTCAGCAGTGACAAAGACGACTGGTGTGTCTCCATTGATCGGATCTCGCTTGATATATCTGCACACTTCCATTCCATCAACACCCGGCATATTGAGATCAAGGAGGATCAACGCAGGACGATCTCGCTGCAATGACTCAATGGCAGATCGCGGGCTTGTGACGATCTGTGTAGTCCAGTCGAATAAACCTACCATATCGGATAGTGTCTGAGCCATATTTTGATCATCGTCAACAATAAGCACGTATGACATAAATTCCTCAATAAAGCCGAAGGTTGATGAGCTAAGTTTTCATTATACCTATTTTCGTGTGAACAATAGATATTTGTTCCTACCGCAACTATCTAATGAAGAGGGTGCGGAATTGAATAAAAGCACCTCATGTGATAAGGGCACATGAGGTGCTTTTTACTTGTTCACTATGCAACATTCAATTTGTCGTGAAGGACTGGAAGACCACTTACTTTTCGTAAGGAATACCATCGGCAGCAGGAGCCTTCGCACGGCCACCAAATCCGGCCAGTACCAACATTGTCAAGATATATGGAGCCATGACTAGGAACTGATAAGGAATTTCGATCCCCGTAAAGGGCAAGAGCATCCCGTTCGTTTGTGCCTTGATTTGAAGCGCCTGCGCGAGACCGAAGATAAGCGCTGCGATGAACGCACCAAAGGGAGTCCAGCGACCAAAAATCATCGCGGCGAGCGCAATAAAGCCACGCCCACCCGTCATATTCAGATTAAATACACCGACCCATTCCAGAGTGAACCATGTCCCCGCAAGACCAGCCAGCGCCCCGCCGATCATGACATTAAGGTAACGTACCCGATAAACATCGATGCCAAGAGTATCTGCTGCACGAGGATGCTCACCGACAGCGCGGGTACGCAATCCCCACGGAGTGAAGAACAGTACATAATGTGCGATCAGGGTTACAATCAGCATTGAGTAAACAACCGGTTGGTTCTCAAATAGAACTGGCCCAAAGAATGGTATCTGACTGAGTACAGGAATGCGGATCACCGGAAACGTACCGGGGCTGACAGGAACGCCTCCTGCAATGCCCCCTGCCAGATAAAGATTATAGAGAGCACCTGTCACACCGAGCGCCGCGATATTAATCACCGTACCACTGATGATCTGGTTGACCTTGAATCGGATGGATAGTAAAGCGTGAAACCATCCGACCAGAAGTCCAGTGAAAATACCGACCAGCGCCGCTAACGCAAGAGCATATGGCTCCATCGGAGTTTGCATCCACTTGCTGGCAATATACTGCGCAAATAGCTGGCTCGTCAGGGCGGAGATCAGCATCATACCTTCGATGCCGATGTTAACTATGCCTGCCCGTTCAGAAAAGAGACCACTCAAAGCACCGAGAGCAATAGGAGTCGCAGCGATCAACGCCGCATGCCACAAACCGCTATCGAAAATGGCCTTGAGAATTTCCATAATTCCCTAGCCTCCCCAACCGCGTGTCATGGCAACTTGCTCAGTACCAGCATCGGGAGTCGCACGCAGGCGGTAGACCCAACGAATCAGCGCTGGTGCAGCCACAAAAAGAAGGATCAAAGCTTGAATAATCGAGACTATATGCTTGGATGCGCCCGTGCGGATTTGCAGCACTTCAGCTCCGGTCTGCAACGCGCCGAACAACAAGCCCGCCGGAATTACTGCGATAGGGTGATTGAAAGCCAGCAGGGCCACTGCAATTGCGTCAAAGCCGTAACCTGCGGCGAAGAAGGTCGGCATGAAACGTGTTGTGCCCTGAATCTGAATTGCACCTGCCAATCCCGCTAGTGCACCTGAAAGGGTCATCGCGAGGATAATCGTACGCTCGGCACGAATCCCTGCGTAGCGTGCGGCATCAAGATTTGACCCGGCAGTACGAAGTTCAAAGCCAATAGTGGTTTTCCACAATAACCACCAGACAGCGACCGCAAATAGAATGGCAATGAAAAATCCAAGATGTAGCACGTTGCCGGTCATTTTAGGAAATATCTCGACAACCTGCGGCAAATTGGCGCTTGTGTCGATAATAGGTGTTCGTACCGCAGACGAGCTGCCTGTATCCTTCATCAGGTTATTGATCAGCCAGTCTGCCAGCAAAATTGCGATGGAGTTCATCATGATCGTGTTGATGACCTCATGTGCACCGAGCTTGGCTTTCAGAATACCAGGGATGGCCCCCCATAAGCCGCCACCAATCATCCCCGCAAGCATGACTGCAATGGGATGAATGATTGGCGGTAGATGGATCGCATAACCGACGAATACTGCAAAGATCGCACCGATTACGTATTGGCCCTCTGCGCCGATGTTGAACAGCCCTGCGCGGAAGCCTAGCGCAACCCCTAACCCAGTCAAGATAAGTGGGGTAGAGGCAACCAATGTATTCGTCAGTGCAGCTTTCTTGAGAAATGCCCCATCGAGCATTGCGCCGTAGCCACGTAAGGCCAAAAACAAGCGATCTCCAAGTGACTTATCCTGGCCCGCAGCCAGCACGAGCACAACCGCCCCAACGACAAAAGCAGTCAAGACCGCAAGAAGTGGTACCCTGAATGCTTTCCCTGCTCCCGGCTGCCGCCACACCCAATAGGCCCAAAGGGCCATTACAACCAACAGAGTGACAATCCGAACGGGGGTTACGCCCTGTTCCAACGCTAAGTTCAATGGAATAGGCTTGCGGGCAAACATCGGACTAAAGACAGGCGCAAGTGCTCCTAATATTAACAGTATGCCTATCACCCACTGTGTGCCGTCTGGTCTGAAGCCAACGGATTTTGGCTGGTCAATCGCTCCAGTCGTCATAGGTTTATTTCCTTTAAGCTGCCGCGTGCACTGCGGAGCGGCTCTCGGCTTCAACTCCTGCCATGAGGAGGCCAAGCTGTTCGCGGGTCGCTTCGGCCACCGGCATTGATCCCATGACACGCCCTTGATACATCACGATGATACGGTCAGATAAAGACATGATCTCGTCCAACTCAGCAGAAACGAGCAGCACACCAGCACCGGAATCACGCGCCGCGACAATCTGGTTGTGAATGAACTCAATTGACCCAACGTCAAGGCCGCGAGTGGGCTGGTTAGCGACAAGCAAGCGGGGCTGCCGTGCAAGCTCCCGCGCGACGATTACTTTCTGTTGATTGCCGCCAGAGAGGGTGCTTACCAGTGTGAAGATACTTGGTGTGCGAATATCATATTGATCGACGAGATATTTTGCATTCTCAACAATGCTAGGTTCATTCAGCAGAATGCCTTGACTGAACGGATCACGATAGTAATCGGAGAGGATCAGATTATCAGCAACCGGATATGCCAGAACAAGGCCATGACGGTGGCGATCTTCTGGAATATGACCCGTCCCCAGATGTGTTACTTCGCGTGGGGGATCATGAGTTACATCCTCACCGAGAATCCTGATATGACCTGACTTTGCTTCTCGCAGCCGCGTTACAACTTCGGCAAGTTCAGTCTGGCCGTTTCCTTGAACGCCGGCCACGCCCACAATTTCACCGGAGCGGACATTAAAGGACACACCATTTACTGCGCGGTGGCCCCGATCATCGAGGGCTACAAGATCGTGAATTTCCAGAACTGGTTCGGCGGGCTGCGCTTCCTTCTTGCGCACCTGCAACAGAACCTCGCGGCCAACCATCATCTGTGCTAATGATTCGCGGGTTGCTTCGGCGGGAGTCGCTGAGCCGACAACTTGCCCACGCCTTAGAACGATAATGCGGTCTGCAATCGCAAGCACTTCGCGGAGTTTATGAGTAATGAAAATGATTGAAACACCACGAGCTGCAAGACGCCTCATGACTTCAAATAAATCATCAGCCTCTTGCGGAGTCAGGACGGCAGTAGGTTCATCGAGAATCAGAACTTCTGCATCCCGGTAGAGTGCTTTGATAATCTCAACGCGCTGCTGCGCTCCGACCTGAAGGTCACCAACTATCGCATTTGGGTCAACTTCGAGACCATACTCAGAAGAAAGCTTGCGAATGCGATTTGCCACAAGCGCGGTGTCCAGCCAACGTACGCTGGCAAGCAGTCCAATTAACACCCCAAATGGTATCCAGATCGGGAAATCGAATGGAGCTTGTCCAGTACTTTGAGAAACCAATTCGAAAATCACGCCGACAACCAGTCCGGCAAGTGTTCCGAACAAAGTTCGGGATAGTGGAAGCTTGATACCAGCAAGCTGTATCCCAAGCAAAGCGGCAGACAGTAGTACCCAGATCACAGCCGCCATAATACCTTGAGGTGCACCCGGCCCACCAAGCATGTAGCCGATCACCCCGCCGACTACTGCTGCAATCGCAGCGCTAATGTAGGCACTTCCTTTAGTAAGCTCCTCACCGAGCATCATATTCTCGGTGACTGTCATCACTGGAATTAGCATGAAGTGCTGATGCACCATGCCAATACCACTCTTAATTGCATCGCGAGGATCATGAAAAGTAACAGGTGTGCCGTTAATAAGAATCTGGCCTTCATCTGGCTTATAGAGGCCATACAGCACATTCATGAGAGTGGACTTCCCAGCGCCATTTTCCCCAAGTAGGGCCAGAATTTCGCCACGCTCCAGCGAGATACTAACCTCATCATTTGCAAGTACACCGGGGAAACGTTTGGTAATACTGCGAGCTTCAATGACTGGAGTCATAGATTGCTTCCTGCAACGAGGTTCATAAACAAGGATAGCGAACGCATCCAGGCCAATGGGCGCATTATATAATGAATCAAATCGCATACCAAGTTACGAAAAACGGGGGGCCATCTAAGATGGCCCCCCGTTTTACTATCTGTTAAGAAAACGCTTAGGGATTCCAGCCAGTATCGACCGTACCAGCCGTTAGTCCATCGTGCGCCTCAGTCACCTTGTCCTTGCAGTCCTGAGAAATCTTGCTGTCCCAGTCGTGATACGGAGCGAGACCCACACCACCGTTCGCGACAGTAGCTGTGACGATACCACCTTCCAGAGTGCCGTGTGCCATCGCGTTCACTGCATCGCCAGCCGCAACATCCATGTTCTTAGCTGCGCTCGTGATCAGGGCGTCCGCGACTTCTGGATAGGTGAAGTACTGGTCAACATCAACGCCAATAGCCATCTTGCCAGCTTCCTTAGCCGCCAGCAGACCGCCATTGCCTGTGTTGCCGCCGACACCGAAGATAACATCTGCATCCTTGGAAAGCTGTTCCTGTCCTGCCTGCTTACCAGTGGCCGGATCGTTGAAGTCCGGGATGTAGACGTTGAGGGTCTCAACATCTGGGTTGACCGACTTCGCGCCAGTCTGATAGCCAGCGACGAACTTTTGGACGGGAGGAATTTCCATCCCGGAAACTGAGCCGATCACATTGGTTTCAGTCATGCAACCGGCCAGAACACCGGCGAGGTAGCCGACTTCATCCTCAGCGAAGAGGAGGCTGGTAACGTTCGGAAGGACATCCTTATAGCAGTCATCAGTAACGGTATCCGGGTCGCCGGGGCAGTGACCGTCCGCATCCGGGAAGTAAGGATAGTCAATGATCGCAAAGTGAACATCAGGATGTGCTACGGCAGCCTTGGCTGTAGCATCACCCATGAGGAAGCCAACCGTGATGATCAGGTTGTAGCCTTCGCTCACGAAGTTCTCAATGTTGCGGTCATAATCTGCCGTAGACTCTGACACAACATAGGCGAAATCAAGACCCAGTTCCTCTGCGGCCTCACGTGCACCCTTGAGAGTGTATTCGTTGAAGCTGCGGTCATTCTCGCCACCTGTGTCGAGCACGGCAGCAACGCGGACGCTGGTATCCACGGGGCCTCCGGCCTCGGTCGCTTCGGCAGTGGCCGCCTCAGTTGGCGCAGCCTCGGTCACGGCCTCCGTCGGAGCACTGGTCGCTGCCTCAGTCGGCGCGGCAGTCGTACCAGCCGCAGGCCCGCACGCACTGAGAACAGCGGCAAAGACAGCCAGAAGGGCTATTAAGAAAATCACACTTTTACGCATATTTGTTCTCTCTCCTCGAGCTTCATAGAGCGGGGTGCAGGGTTAGGTAGGGGCAACCACTGCGCACAATGTGAAGATTTTTCTCCTCCTTGCGAAAACGTCACAAGTTGAACCACTTGCAGCCCGTTTGCAAGCATGAAAACTAGTATAAAGCCGTTCCAGAATCCCGGCAACCATTCCATACCAAGAGGCTACGTAACCTGAGTTCGGGATAACTTTGTGGCGAAAGTTGCTCTTTGTCCCAACTTCACGCACGAATGTAACGACATCATCTAATCTGCAACGCAGAATTCTGCATTTTAGCTTGCTAAAAGT
>Ga0075421_100003642_pt1 | contig 18472 bp, 15 predicted proteins | sample SoiMetdeltSBSDD5_FD_75292 | JGI IMG/M metagenome (GOLD analysis project Ga0075421, IMG submission 75292) | Bulk soil microbial communities from a Populus tree surrounding site in Tennessee, USA - Soil MetaG P. deltoides SBSDD5 | ecosystem: Environmental > Terrestrial > Soil > Tree plantation...
ATAACGCAGGACATCGCCCGGAATCAGCGCTAGGCACCAGGGCAACGAATGACACGCATTCGCGACGTACCGCTGGCACTCCTGTTGGCGACACTCGGCAGTTGTGCGACGACGTCGTCGCGAACGGCGAGCAGCGTGGGATCTTCGACGAATCCGAAACCACGGGTCGTCGTCACCGCCGATCCCGAGCTCGATGACTCCAACTCACTCGTCCGCTATCTGCTCCACAGCGCCGACTTCCGGACCGAAGGACTGGTCTATGCCAGCAGCGGCTTCCACTGGAAGGGCGACGGCACGGGGAAGAAGTGGTCCGTGCCCGGGCGCGAATACTTCCGGTTCGGGCTCAAAGCGTGCCCGTGCGAGTCGTGGCGCTGGGCGCCTAACGAACGGTTCATCGATGATGCCGTCGAGACCTACGCGCAAGTCTACCCGAACTTGCGCGTGCACGACCCCAGCTACCCCACACCGGCCGAGCTGAAGTCGAAGATCCGGTGGGGCAACATCGAGTTTGACGGCGACATCTCGAAGGACACGCCAGGCTCCGACCTGATCAAGGCGTTGCTGCTGGACGACCAGCCCGGCCCGGTCTACCTCCTCGCGTGGGGCGGACAGAGCACCATCGCGCGGGCGCTGAAATCGATTCAGGAACGCTACGAGGGAAAGCCCGAGTGGCCCGCCATCCATGAGAAGGTGTCGCGCAAGGCGATCCTCTCTCCGTCCGGGGATCAGGACGACACGTACGCGAAGTATATCCGGCCCAACTGGCCTAACGTTGGGTCGCTCCCGGCCGGTTTGGGCGGCGTGGCCCTGGCCTATGGTGCCGGCGCTGCCGTGAGCGCGGAAAACGCGGTCTACTACGGCGCGGACTGGACGAGGCAGAACATCTCGAGCCGTGGCCCGTTCGGCACGTTCTACCGCGTCTGGGGGGACGGGAAGCAGATGGTGAAAGGCGACATCTTCGACTACTTCGGCCTGTCGGGGTACTCCGTCCCGCAGCTCCGAGCGATGGGCTACATCGTCTGGACGGCGCCGCGCCCCAAGGGCGAGTTCATCGGCGAGGGCGATACGTTCACCTATCTGAACCTGATCGACAACGGACTGCTCGGATATCACGACGAAACGCCGGGTGGCTGGGCCGGCCATGGCGTTAGGCCCGCGGCAGCCGGAGACACCACTCGACGTACCAGCCAGAGCGCCCCGAGCTTCTCCTACGAGGATTTTCTCAAGAGCGTGGAGCGAGCGGCGGCCGCGGGCGACGTCAGCCCCGCGGCGCGCCCACCGTCACCCGTGCCGAACTTCACTCCCGCGGCACAGAATGCGCTCGCCACCCGCATGAACTGGTCGGTGACCTCGACGTACGCCGGCGCCAATCATGAGCCCAAAGTCGCCATTCGCGGGAGCGCGCGGATCTCTGCGCGTCCGGGCGCGACGGTTCGGCTCGAAGGCGTCGCATCCGATCCGGACCGAAACGCCGTGACCGCGCGATGGTGGCGATGGAAGGACGTCGATACCTATCCGGGCGAGATCACGCTCTCGAACGCGACCTCACTCATCTCGAGCCTGCAGGTACCCGCGGATGCGGTCGCGGGGCAGACAATCCAGATGATCCTCGAGGTGACCGACAACGGAACGCCGGCGCTTACCCGTTATCAGCGAGTGGTCGTTTCGGTTACGAGGTAAGGTGCAACGAGAGTCACCGCCACGTTAAGTGGCGGCGAACACCGTGGCGCGGAGGGACACATGCCTGGTCTCCGAGGTCGTCGCTGGGCGGTTGCGTGGGCGGCACTCACTGCGGCGTTCGCGCTCCACCTGGTCGACGAAGCGACTCATGACTTCCTCGCCTGGTACAACCCGGTGGCGCTCTCCATCCGCTCTCACCTCGGAGGGCTGCCCTTCCCACCAGTGTTCTCGTTTCGGGTTTGGCTGGCCGGACTCTGCGCCGCCGTCGTCTGTCTGGCTGCCCTCACGCCCCTGATTCGGCCCGGCCGCCGCTGGGCGGTGGTGGCCGCCACTGTCTACGGCATCGTTCACGTCGGCAACGCACTCGGCCACATCGTCGTCTCTGCCAGTGGTCGGTGGCTGGCGCCGGGTGTTCTGTCCTCACCATTGTTGTTGGTCGCCGCGGCGTGGCTGCTCTATGAGACGGCGCGTCACGCCCCCACTTGACGCGTCACGTTCGCACGCGGGCCACGGCAGGCTTTCCCATCGAACCTAACGATCCGAGGCGATCGAGCTCATCAATGACACGGTTTCATCTCGCTCAAGTGAACATCGGACGCTTCCGAGCGCCGCTCGAGACGCCGATCATGGAAGGATTCCGCACTCAGCTCGATCCGATCAACGCCCTGGCTGATCAGAGCCCTGGGTTCATCTGGCGGCTGCAGACCGAGGACGGTAACGCCACGGCGATCCGTCCCTACGCCGGCGACGACCTCATGGCGATCAATATGTCGGTGTGGGAATCGCTCGAGTCGCTGCAGCAGTTCGTGTACAAGAGCGGGCATGTCGACGTGCTGCGCGCGCGGAAGCAGTGGTTCGAGCAGATCGAAGGCCCGATTCTCGTGCTCTGGTGGATCCCTGCGGGTCAGATCCCCACCGTCCACGACGCGCAGGACCGATTGCAGCATCTCAAGGAAAACGGGCCGACGCCGCACGCGTTCACGTTCAGAACTCCCTTCCCCGCTCCTGACCAGGAGGAGACCGGGGATGCCGAACGACTGGACGCCGAGTTCTGCGAGTGGGCCACGCACGACGAGCCGCCGAGGGCCTGACGCCGGTATGAGCTCCTTTCGGATGGCGTACTCGTTATGCCTCCGCTTGTCAGCTGTCGGCCTGATGGTCGGCGCAACGCCCACCGCGACCGAAGCGCGCGACGCGGATGCATTCCAAACTGCGGCGCAGATTCCGCGGTCGAGCACGGAATCGCTCAACGGCTGGATTGATTCCGTACGGCGTAAGCACAACATCCCCGCGATGGGAGCGATCGTGTTCCGCGCCGACACGATTCTCGCGCGCGGCATCGCCGGGGTGCGGAGCTCCAACTCGCCAGCACCGGTCGAAGAAGGCGACCGGTTTCAGCTCGGATCCAATACGAAAGCCATCACAGCCACGTTGCTCGCAACGCTCGTCGAGGAGGGCAAGCTGTCGTGGACGACGACGCTCGCGGACGTCTTCCCGCGCGATTCGATCTCGCCGGACTTCCGCGCCGTCACGATCGACTTGCTCCTGTCACACCACGCCGGCATCTCTCCGTTCGAAGACACCGAGCAGAAAGACTTCAGGAGCATTCCACGACTTTCGGGAACTCCTACGCAACGGCGTGCCGAGTTCACCGCCTGGGTCTTGCGCGGCAAACCCGCAGGGCCGATCGGGAAAGCGATGTACTCGAACGGCGGCTACACCATCGGCGGGGCGATCGCCGAGCGTATCGCAGGGGACAGCTGGGAGTCACTCGTGCGCGAACGCGTCTTCAAGCCCCTTGGCATCACCGGATCGTTTGCCTGGTCCGATTCGCCGGATCCGAATCAGCCATGGGGGCACTACGAGACGCGAGGCGGGGTGAAGCCCGTCGATCCGCGCGACCCCGATGAACGGGTGCCACCGATCATCTGGCCCGCTGGTTCGGTGGAGCTCTCGCTGGACGACTACGCGCACTTCCTTCAGGTCAATCTGCGCGGCCTCCAGGGTCGCGATACGCCGCTGCTCGAGGCCGGGACGATCAAGCACCTGCACACGTCGCCCGTCACTCCGCCTGACAAATACGGACTTGGCTGGGGTCTGCTTGACTTCGATGGTGCCCCGGCAAGCGCGCACACAGGCAGCGCTGGTGCTTTCTACGCGGTGACGATAATTCAACCCACGCGCGATCTGGGAGCCGCCGTATTCGCGAACGCTGGTGGGGCCCGAGCCTCAGCAGCGACGGCGGATGCCGTCAAGGCGCTCATTCGACAGTTCGTCAAGATCGAAGGTAAATAGAGACGAGATCTCGTCAGGGAGGCGACCGTGAAGAAGATCCAGGTTCAGGGTGTTCACCACACCACCATCGTCGGGTCGACGAAACAGAGCGCGATCGATTTCTGGTCCGGCGTTCTCGGCATGCCGTTCGTGCTCGAGCAGCCGAATCTCGGGAAGCCCGACGAGAACCATCTCTACTTCGATCCCGGCGACGGACGTCTGCTCACGGTGTTCACCAACGAATCCAGGGACGATGCCCGACGACCGGCGCCGCGAGAGATCGGGTGCGTGGAACACCTGGCGTTCAACGTATCCAGGGCCACGTTCACGCGGGTTCCCGACCGCCTGCGTGAACGCGGCATCGAGTTTCTCCAACGTGATCGCGGGTTCATGGATTCGATCTATCTGCAGGATCCGAACGGCCTGAAGATCGAGCTCGCCTGCTACAAGTTCGAGACGCCGGAGGGCTTCCGTGACGTCGACGTGCTGATGGCCGCCCACCGGCTTCGCGTCGAGCGTGGCGATCACCACATTGCGGAAGAGCACCTCGCGGACGCGATCGAGGCCCTGCTGGAGACGCGCGACCGGCTGGAGCGCGCCGAGGCGCCGGCAGCAGTGGCACGTTAGGCGACTCTGACTCGGCCGACCGGGGCGGGCCGGCAGTCCGCCGGCGGCATGGCCAGTTCCAAGCCATCAGTGGGTCAGTCGTCAGGCATCAGGCATCAGGTCCCGTTTCCTCCAGTGGTTGATCTCGAGGTGGTGCGGCGCGACGCTCCGCCGCCCTTCCGCGCACCCCAACTCGAGGAAACGGAGCCTGATGCCTGATGACTCACCACTGAGGACTGATCACCTGGAACTGGTAGTTGGACTGAAAACTCCGTTGTATCGCCGTCCAACTCCACTAATAAGTTGAGTGCTATCCAGTATTGCGCAGCCCTTGCGCGATGCCGGATAGCGTCGTCGACAGCACCGCATCCACGGTGTTCCCCTCGGAGTCGGCCGGAGACTCGCCCGCACGTCTCCGCATCAGCGACACCTGCAGGAGCGACAGCGGGTCCACATACGGGTTGCGCAACATGATCGCCGACTGGAGCACCGGCATGTCGCGCATGAGCGCATCGCTCCCCTTGATCCGCAGGATCGCGTCGACTGTCGCGTCGAACTCGGCCTCGAGGCGCTCGAAGAGCTCAGAGTCCCCGCCGAGCGTGTCGACGTAGAGCCGGGCGATCTCCATGTCGGCCTTCGCGCACACCATCTCGATCTTGCTCAGGAGATCGTCGAAGAACGGCCAGCGTTGCGCCATGCGTTTGAGCACATCGAGCCCGCCCGGCATCGCCACGTAGTGGCCTAACGCGGTGCCGGCGCCCAACCACCCCGGGAGCATGAGACGGATCTGCGTCCAGCCGAACACCCACGGGATCGCTCGGATTCCCTCGATGCCGGCTTTTGCCCCCGGACGGTACGCGGGGCGCGAACCGAAGCGCGCGTTCGCGAGCGCTTCCACCGGAGTCACGGCCCGAAACATCCGGAAGAGCGCGTCGCCCTCGTGCACCAGCTCGCGGAATACAGCCAGGCCGCGCTGCGCGAGATCACGCATGGTCTCACGAAACTCGCTCCTCTCCGGCCCTTCGCCGCCGATGTCGGGCCCGCGATTGAACTGGTGCATCAGGACCCCGGCGAGCGTCACCTCGAGCGTACGCTCGGCCACCGGCAGCAGTCCGAATTGCTGCGAGACGATCTCGCCCTGTTCGGTGATCTTGATGCGTCCGTTCACCGTCGCGGGTGGAAGCGCCGCGAGCGCGCGGTACACTGGCGACCCGCCGCCGCGGCCGGCGCTGCCTCCTCGACCGTGAAAGAAACGCAGCGCGACTCCCGCCTCGTTGAACACCGCGGCGAGCGCTTCCTGCGCTTCATACAGCGCCCACGACGACGCGAGGATGCCGGCGTCCTTCCCGGAATCCGAGTACCCGATCATCACTTCCTGCGTGTTTCCGCGGGCGTGGAGCTGCCGGCGGTATCGTTCGTCGCGTAGCAGCGTGCCCATGACCTCCGGCGCGCGCTGCAGATCGCCTAACGTCTCGAACAGCGGAACGACGTCGAGGCGCGAGGTCGGCGGGTCGTCATCGAGTGCCACGAGACCACTCTCGGCACCCAGCTGCAGCACGCGAAGCAGGTCGGAGGGCTCCGTGGTCATCGACACGATGTACGTGCTGGCCGCCCGCTCGCCCATCTCGTCCTGAATCGTGCGAATGGTCCGGAACGTCTCGGCCACGCGCGGGCTCTGCCCCGCAACCGCCTCGCGAATGGAGTCGGCGTGGTCGCGAACGTCCATGAGATAGCCGTGGAATCCGTGCGCGCGCACCGTGGCGAGCAGCGGATCGATCGTCGCCCGCATCACCTGCGTCGCACCAGCACTCGTTAGGTTCTGCCGTACCAGCACGAGATCCCGTTCGAGCTCGGCGGCGCTCGTGTAGGCGGCAGGCTCGCTCACGGCGCTCCCTGCATCTCGCAACGCGATGAGTCGGCGCGTGGCCTCTACGCGCGCGCGCATGAGCGTGAGTTTGAGGCGCACGGGCTCCTTCGCGTTTCGTCGCCGGTTCGCCTCGTACACGTCGGGGACGAGCGTCGCATCCCGCTCGATGGAGGCGATCAGACCGGCGCTCGGTTCGGCGAGGTCGGCCGAGATCGAGAGACGTTCCACGAGCTCATCCACCGATCGAGCGTACCTGCCGAGAATCGCGAAGCTGGCGCGACGGGCCGTCGCTATCGTCACCTCGGGAGTGACGAACGGATTGCCATCGCGGTCGCCGCCGACCCAGTTCCCGATCGACAGTGGTACCGCTTGTCTGAGCCGGTCGCTCGTTAGGTCGAACTCGTCCTCGAATGCCCGCACGAACGTTTCGCGCGCCTGCTCGGTCGCGTCCAGGAAGCGCGTTTCGAGGTACCAGACGACTGTGCTCACTTCGTCCATCACAGTGGGCCGATCGTGACGCACCTCGTCGGTCAGCCAGAGCAGCTCCACTTCGGCGTCGAGCTTGTCCTCGATAACCCGCCGGTCCGATGGTGACGCGCCCTCGCGCGCGAGCAACAGGTCCGCCACGCGTGCCTGAAGCGCGAGCAGTGTCCGTCGCGTCGATTCCGTGGGATGCGCGGTGAGAACGGGTCGGACGTCGAGCGACAGCATCGCGCGCTCGACATCGGCGGCGGAGTGTCCTTCCGAACGGAGTGTGCGCATCGCCCAGCGAGCCCCTCCGGGCTGCGGCTCGTCGCTTTCCGTGGAGCGGTACGTGCGGGTTCGTCGAACACGATGAACCTGTTCCGCCGTGTTGATCAGGAGAAAGAAGAGCGTGAATGCGCGCGCAACGATCGCCGCGCGCTCGATCGGGAGCGCGGACACCTGCTCGAGCAGTGTAGCGAGCGTTGGCGCATCCGGCTCCGCATGCCGTCGTGCGCGACACGCTCGGCGGAGTGACTCGACGCTGTCGAACGCGGCCTGTCCTTCGAGGCGAAGGATGACCCTGCCGAGCGACGCGGCGAGCCAGCGTACGTCCTCGTGCAGAGGCACATCTTCCGGTCGCACGGCGGGCGCGGGGATCACGACCGCATCATACTCTGAGCACGAGATCGTCGCGAGGTTGGCTTGTCTGAGGAGCTGCGTGGCTCATGACTGCTGGTGTGGCTCGATGCCTCGGATCGCACGCGCACGGCGTAGGCGCGACGTCGCCGGCGAGCGCTTGTGCAGGGCGATTCCGGAGTGCAGCATCGAGATGCTCCGTTAGGCGCCAAGTTGGTAGCGGGCTTGCTCGGCAGTGATCCTACGTCGTTCCTGGTCCCAAGTCCTTCGTTGTTGGCGAAACAGGAGGTTGTATGCGTCCAGCTCTCACCGTCGTCGCGCTCCTCATCTGCCTGACTCGCCCGAGTCCCGGCCAGGCTCCCTGTCAGCTCCAGGGCGTGTGGCAGCTCGTCTCCGGAAAGTACGATGGCCAGACGGGTCCCGCCGGGTGGCGGCAGATCAAGATCATCACTAAGCGCCACTTCGCCTTCCTGGGCGAGGGGAGTCGCGGCGTCAAGGAGATGAAGACAATTGCCGACTCGCTGCAGGCCTTTCGGACGATGAACTCCGGCGGTGGCACCTACACCCTCGCGGGCAGCACCTACACCGAGAAGATCGAGTACTTCGCCGATCCCGCCTACGTCGGCCTGTCCATCCCGTTCACGTGCAAGACTGAGAGCGACCGGTTCATCCAGACCGGCACGATTCCGGTACTCGAGGGCGGCCGAAAGGTGGGTGAGATAAAGCTGGAGGAGGTGTGGCGTCGCATCGAGCAGTTCTAGGCCCCGAGGAAAGCGCCTCGGTGCTCACGAAACTTGATGTCGTAGGCGATCTTCGCATCGCCAGCCGCGTTCTTCGGCGTGAGTGGCGCGCCGCGGCTAGCGCAGCGGCCTGCATCGCCATTGGCATCGGAGCCTCAACGGCCATGTTCGCCGCCGCCGACGCTCTGCTCCTTCGGCCGTTCCCGTTTCCGAACGGCGACCGGCTCTATGTCGCCTCAACCGCGAAGAGCGAGTCGCGGGAAGCGACAGGAACGTCGTACGAGGATTTCCTTGACTGGCGTCATCGGCAACGTTCGTTCGCCGAGCTCGCGGCGTACGGAGCCACCCCCGTTCCGGTCGTTCTCGATCGGCCGGTCACGGCCACCGCGGTGCTCACAACGGCCAACATCTTCCGCGTCGTCGGCGTCACTCCGATCCGCGGGCGAGCGTTCGTCGATGGAGAAGACCAACCGAACGCCGAGCCGGTGGCGGTGGTCAAGCGCGGGTTCGCCGAGCGGGAGCTGGGTGGCGTTGAGGCTGCGACCGGGCGCGTGATCGACGTGCGCGGCATCCCGCGGACGATCGTGGGTGTGGTTCCCGACGAACAAGTGCTCCCGCCGTCGGGCGAGATCTGGCTCCCGGTGCCGCGCGACCTGAATGCGGGCCGCGGAAACCGGAATCTCGAAGTCATCGGCCTCCTGCGGAGCGGAGTTTCCGCGGTCCGGGCCGAGAAGGACCTTGCCGCGATCGAGACGGATCTGTCCGCGGCGTACCCGCGCGACGGCGAAAAGCTCACCGCCATCGTCTTCTCGCTGCGCAGTCGCGTGGTCGCGCCGGCACGTCAGCCACTCACGATCATGATGGCGGCGGCCATCCTGATGCTCCTCGTGGCGTGCGCCAACGTTGCCGGCATTCAGATGGCGCGCGCCAACACGCGGACGCGCGAGATCGCGGTGCGCTCGGCAATCGGCGCGACGCGCTGGCGGCTCGTTCGCCAACTGCTCGTCGAGAGCGTGCTGCTCTCGTCCGCCGGCGGACTCGCGGGCATCGTGCTCGCGTCGCAAGCGTCCGGGCTCGCGATCAATGCCGTGTACGGACCGACACCGTCCTGGCTGGCGCCGGCTCTCGACTGGCGGATCGTTGCCTTTGTGGCCGCTGTCTCGATTCTGAATGGGATCGCATTCGGCATCGTCCCGGCGCTGCGGCTGGCGCGAACGGACGCGTCAGACGCCCTTCGTGGCCGCAGCGGTGCAACGCGCAAGCGCGCGCGCCTGCAGCACGCTCACGTGATCGTACAAATCGCTGCCTCGATCGTGCTCGTGGTCGCCGCCGGCCTGTCGATTCAAAGCATCGCGAAACTCCAGGGCGTCCCGCTCGGCTTCAACCCGGATGGCGTACTGATCTTCTCCATTTCCACGCAAAGCAATCGGTACGACGACGCGCCGGCCGAGCGTGCGCGCCTGTTGTCGGCGGTGGCGACCCAAGCAGCCGCGTTACCCGGCGTCACTGCGGCGGGAGGCGCCTCCTTGTTGCCGCTCCGCTGTTGCATGCGGTGGCGTATCCAGGTCGAGGGCCGCGACCCGTCAGAGGTGTTCACCGTCAGCGGCCAGTCGGTGACGCCGGACTATTTCCTCGCGATGGAAATACCGGTCAAGCTCGGCCGCGCGTTTGCCGCGACGGACGGCGCCGCGAGCGCTCCGGTGATCATGGTCAACGAGACATTCGCTGCGCGGTTTTGGCCGGATGGTCATGTCATCGGGCGCATCGTTCAGGATGGCAGCGATCGCGCAACGGTCATCGGCGTCGTGAGCGATGTGAAGCAAGGCAGCAACCTGGCCGATGCAACCGAGCCGCAGTTCTATCGGCCTTTTGCGCAAAGGCCGGTCACGATCTTCAGCGTGGCGGTTCGCACACGCGGCGACCCGCTCACGCTTGTTGCTCCGCTTCGAACCATCGTTCGCGATCTGGACCCAACGCTCCCGATTTACAATGTCAGCACGATGAGGCAGCGCGTGGACAACGCCATGCTGCAAGGGAGCACTCTCAAGACCCTCCTGCTGACGTTGAGCGGAGTGGCTCTGCTCCTGGCGTGCCTCGGCGTGTTCGCCGTCGGATCCTTCTTCGTCGCGAGCCGGATGCGCGAGCTGAGCGTTCGCGTCGCGCTCGGCGCCGAGCCCGGGTCGCTGATTGCGCTCGTGCTGAAGCAGACCGGAGTAGTAGCAATGATCGGAGGCATCCTTGGTCTCGCCGGGTCCGTTGGCGCCGGCCGCTGGCTCGCGAGCTCCCTGTATGGCGTACGTGCTTTTGATCCGCTGGTGATGACCATTGCGACGCTCGTCCTGACGGCCGCAATAATCGTGGCCAGCTACGCACCGGCGCGGCGAGCTGCGTCGGCTGATCCAATGCTCGCGATGCGCGGCGACTGACCAGGTTCCGGCGCCCCGGTTTCTATACATCTATCGTGACTCAATCAAGCGCGGCGTTGATTCGGCCTACGGCGCGATCGAGAATGAGGGGGGATCAGATGGCCCAGAATGGGCGTTAGGTGGCGACACGATGAATCGCAGGGCCGTCTTTCTTGACCTCAATGGCACCCTCGTGCTGCCGGTCAAGCCGGAACGCCTGGACGATCTCGTCGCGATTCCCGGGGCGTCTCACGCCGTCGCACGCTTGGTCGCCGCCGGCTTCGCGTGTCCCGTCGTTACAGCGCAGAGCCGCATCGCCAAGGGCCACTTCTCGGCCGCCGACTTCCACCGTTGGTTCGAGGCACTCGCGCGAACGTGGAGCGCGTGCGGCGCCCTCATCGACGGCCCCTACCTCTGCCCCCACCGCTTCGCGGAGCCGTGCTCCTGCAAGAAGCCGAACACGTTGCTCTACGAGGCGGCTAGGTTCCGAACACCTGGAGGACCTCGCCGTGCAAGCCGCCACCCGTGCCGGCCGCGCGGCATCGGGCTGGCGATCAAACCCGCTAAATGTCTCCGTGCAGACCGTCGGTCATCTCGTCCGGCTCATCGCACTCCAGCCCCGCGTGCCAGCCGCATAACGTTGGTTGAACCTGACGACTATAGGCGTTAGGCATCGCTCGGGCTACCGACACACCGCTGGTACGTTCGCCAAGCATGCGAACCGGATCCACATGACGAGGTCAGTGGCCGTTTCGCAGCACCTGTCGCGCCTCTCCTTCGGAAGGCCCCACCGCGGTCACGTCCTCAGTCGTCTCGAGCAACTCTCGATCCTGCGCCCTTCTGGCCAGCGCCAACGAACCAGCAGCACAGCCCGCGGCGGCAACCGCGAAGACGGGGCCCACTACCACGAGGTTCCATAGGAATGCGGGATCCCCTGCAAGGGAGACGGCCAGGACAAAGGTCGCGGAGAGCAAGAAACCCACGGCCGCCCCCCATGCTGCAAACCGTGGAAGGGACATCTGATCAAACCGGCGACGGCCCTCAAGAAGGCCCAGCACTCCCGAGAAAATGACGCCAGCGACAAATCCGAAGGCGCCAAACATGAGGGGAAAGGGGGCGTCGGGACGACTACCGGTTACCAGCAGAAACCCCAGCATCATGATAGTGCCAGCGCCGCCCCAAGCTGCTGCCCAGGTCAATCCCATCCCAATGGCGCCGCGGATGCGTCTCAACCACTTCTTCATGCCTACCTCCCATGCCATTGGGGGTCCCGCCTCGACGCCTGCACCGCACCTATACTCGCCGACTTTGCCGTGCAAAGTACGTGGCCGCATCCTGAAGGGCAAGAAGGCAGGCGGCCGCGACAATGTTTGTCCGTCCGCACGCGGGATCGTGCCTGTCGCGCGTCGCCTAACGCCATTGGCCGAAGCGATGACGCCTTGCCTGCAAGGGCGTTAGGCGATACACGGCCAGCCGGAACGGATACCGACATATCCACTCTGCGGCGGCCGTCGGCGCTGATCACGCGTTCGTTCCGCCTCGCATCTGGTATGGCACGGTGACCTGCCTCGCCCGGTCCACAATGACAGGTCTCGTCTCGCGGGTGCGCGTGTGCCGATCGATCAGCCCCTCGCTGACACCTCCGTCCGCTGGGTCCCGTACGGCCGTGACCGCGTTAGCCGATCCAAGGGTGCTGCTCCGGTTGACATTCTGCGAGAAGGGTACGACACTCTGGTAGAATGTCTACTAGTGGGCTTCATTCCTCGAACCCATTCGACCACCTGCCGCCTCTCCTCGGACCCGATGCACCTCGCCATCCGCGACGTCTCCAAGACCTACAGCAACGGCGTACGCGCGCTGCGTAGCGTCAACCTCGACATCCCGCGCGGGATGTACGGCCTCCTTGGGCCTAACGGCGCCGGCAAGTCGACGCTCATGCGCACGATCGCCACGCTGCAGGAGCCGGACACCGGCTCCATAACGCTGGGCCATCCAGGGTCAGCCCCGGGGCAGGCCATCGACGTCGTGCGCGAGAAGGACCGCGTGCGCCGCACGCTCGGCTACCTGCCCCAGGAGTTCGGCGTATACCCGAGCGTGAGCGCCGAGCGGCTGCTCGATCACTTCGCGGTGCTCGAGGGATTTACCGACCGCGGCGAGCGACGCCGTGTCGTCGAGGCCCTGCTCCGCCAGGCGAATCTCTGGGACGTGCGCCGCGAACGGCTTGGCGGATACTCCGGCGGCATGCGCCAGCGCTTCGGCATCGCCGTCGCGCTCCTCGGCGGCCCCTCGCTCATCATCGTCGACGAGCCCACCGCGGGGCTCGATCCCGCCGAGCGCGTACGGTTCCTCAATCTCCTCAGCGAGATCGGTGAACAGGCCGTCGTAATCCTCTCGACACACATCGTCGAGGATGTCGCGGAGCTGTGCAGCCGCATGGCCATCATCGACAAAGGGGAGATTCTTCTCGAGGCCGAACCGCTGGCTGCCATAGGCGCGCTGCGCGGGCGGGTCTGGAAGCGTCTCGTCGCGAGGGGCGCCCTCGCGGACGTCGAGCGCCGCCACCGCGTGATCTGCACCAAGCTCCTTGGCGGTCGCACGCTGGTCCACGTGTACGCGGAGTCGTCGCCAGGACCTGAGTTCGATGCAGCGGAGCCGGATCTCGAGGACGTCTACTTCAGCGTTATGGCCGGGCACCACGGTGCAGGCACCGAGGCGGCGGCGAACGGAGCGGCGTCGTGATGCTGAGCGAGGTCTTCCGATTCGAGGTCGGGTACAGGCTGCGCCAGCCGTCGACCTGGGTGTACGCGCTCGTGCTCTTCGGGGTCCCGTTCCTGATGATGCACGCCATCAACGGCAGCAGTCAGTACCTCAACGCGCCGAAGATGATCGCGAATGCGTCGGCCGTGCTCGGCGGCATCGGGATGCTCGTGACAGCCGGGATATTCGGCGACGCGGCCGCGCGCGACGTGTTTTGGCGGATGCACGCGCTCTTCTACACGTCGCCGCTGCGCGAATCGCGCTACCTCGCCGGACGCTTCCTCGCGGGGCTCGCCGTCAACGCGGTGCTGCTCCTCGGCATCCCGTTAGGCCTGCTGCTCGCGTCGGTGATGCCGTACATGGAGGCCGGAAAGTTCGGGCCAGTACAGTTGGCCGCGTATGTGCAGACGTACGTGCTCCTGCTGCTGCCGAACCTCGTCGTGATTGGCGCGTTCATGTTCGCCGCCGCCGCGCTCGCTCGTCAGGCGCTGGCGACCTACGTCGGCGGCATTGCGCTGTATGTCCTGGGCACGGTTGCCGGTAAGCTGACCGATGGTTTGACGAACCAGGTGCTGTCCGCGCTCGTCGACCCGTTCGGCGGTGGCGCGATCGCGCTGACGACAAAATACTGGACTCCTGTCGAGAGCAACGCGCGGCTCATCGGGTGGCCTGACGTCCTGCTCTGGAATCGAGCGTTGTGGCTGGGTGTCGCCGTGGGGCTTATCGGATTGCTCGTCGCGCGCTTCCGTTTCACGCACCCGGCTGTGGCGCTGCGACGACGCTGGTGGCGCCGACGTGCAGTGGTCGACCCCTCGACTGCGCTCGGGGCAGGCACCGCCGCCGACCGCGTCGCACCGCTCGAGGTGACGTCCTTGACGAATGCGCCCGCTCGCGGCCGCTCATTCTCGTTCGCGGCGCACGCTCGGCAGACGCTCGCCGTCGCCGCTCGCGCCTGGCGCGAGATCGCGCTGACACGATCGTACCTCGTGATTCTCGCTGGTGCGCTGATTTTTGTTTTCATCTTCGGCTGGGAAGTGGGTGCCGAGGTTTTCGGGACGTCCACCTGGCCAGTCACCCACCTCATTGCGGGCACGGTCTTGAGCTCGGCGCTCGGCCCGGTGATGGCGCTGCTCATCGCGATCTTCGCCGGAGAGCTCGTGTGGCGCGAGCGCGAAGTCGGGATGGGCGACATCACGGCGGTCGCGCCGGTGCCTAACGTCGTCGCGCTGCTTGGTCGCTTTCTCGCCCTTGTCGCGATGCTCGTGACGCTTCAGGCGGTGCTGATGGGCGCCGGCATCCTGCTCCAGGCAATCCGCGGCTACCATCGGTACGAGCTCGATGTGTACCTGAAGCTTCTCTTCGGGATCAAGCTCGTCGACTATGTGCTACTTGCCGTGCTGGCTCTCGCGGTGCACGTCATCGTGAACAACAAGTATCTTGGGCATCTGATCGTCGTACTCTACTTCGCGTTGACGCAGGTGGCCGGCCTCGTTGGCCTCCGCGATAGCATGCTCATCTACGGATCGGACCCGGGGTGGGTGTGGTCCGATCTCAACGGGCTCGCGCCGTTCCTCTCGGGGCTCGTGTGGTTCAAGCTGTACTGGGCGACGTGGGCGCTGCTGTTCGCCGTCATCGCCAGCGTCTTCTGGGTGCGCGGGCGCGAGCTGGGCGTCAGGCGGCGGTTGTCCCTCGCGCGGCAGCGCCTCCGCGGGCTGACGTTGCACGTCGCGGCGGGGGCGGCCCTGCTCATCGTCACGTTAGGTGGGTTCGTGTTCTACAATACGCACGTGCTGAACGAAGACCGCTCGCCTAACGAGATTGCCGCCGAGCGTGCCGAATACGAACGTCGGTACAAGCGCTTCGAGAATGCGCCGGAGCCCAGCCTCGTCGCGGCGCAGATGCACGTGGAGCTCTACCCACGAGCCCGTGCAGCCGAGATTCGTGGGACATTTGCGTTCGTCAACCGGACCGTACGCTCCATAGATTCGATCCACGTACTCCCGAGCTTTGACGTCGAGACGCGCGCGCTGGCGTTCGATCGCACCGCGCGCCTCGTGACGAACGATTCCACGTTGCGGTACCGGATCTACGCGCTCGAGCGGCCGCTTGCGCCGGGGGACTCGATCACCATGACGTTCGAGCTTGCATCCCATCCGCGCGGGTTCCGCAACGCCGGCGCGCCGACTGACGTGACGCCTAACGGCGCCTACCTCCAGGGCGGGTGGGTGCCGTCGCTCGGCTATCAGACGGGCCGTGAGGTGGTGGATCCTCAGGAGCGACGGGAGCAGGGCCTCCCGCCGCGCAAAATGCCAGCAAGCGCGGGTGACGTGGAAGCGCGCGCTGGCGCGAATGCCGTCCCGTGGGTGAGTATCGAAACGGTGATCGGCACCGATCCGCGCCAGATCGCCGTCACGCCAGGGACGCTCGTGCGCGAATGGCGAGAAAACGGACGTCGCTACTTCCATTACCGCACCGACCAGCCGGTTCGTTACGGCGCTCCGGTTCTTTCTGCGGAGTACGCGGTTCGGGAGGGAAGCTGGAATGGGCTTCCGCTGCGCGTCTATTACCATCCGACGCACGACATCAACGTCGACCGCATGCTCGAGAGCATGCAGGCGTCTCTTGCGTACTACTCGAAGAACTTCGGGCCGTATCAGTTCCACGAGCTTCGCATCGTCGAGTTCCCGCGTTATGCAGCCTTCGCACGGGCGCACCCGCACACGATCTCGTTCTCGGAAGGGAGCGCGTTCCTCACGCGCGTCGACTCGGGCGACATCGACCGGCCGTTTTTCGTCGTTGCGCACGAGACAGCACACCAATGGTGGGGTGGCCAGGTCGTTCCGGCGCAAGCGCCGGGCGCTGGGTTCGTTTCCGAGACGATGGCGCAATACAGCTCGATGATGGTCTTCGAAACGACGCACGGCCCCGAGCTGGCACGCCGCTTCTATGACTACAACATGAACCAATACCTCACGGGCCGGACCGTGTACACGAACCGCGAGGTCCCGCTGCTCGACGTCGTGAACCAGGCGTACGTGTACTACTTCAAGGGTGCGGTTGCGATGTACACGTTGCGCGAACGTCTGGGCGCCGACGCGGTCAACGGGGCGCTGCGGCGGTTCCGCGAGAAGTTCGCCGGCGCGGATGCGCCGCCGCCCACATCGCGCGCCCTCTACACGGAGCTGCAGGCCGTCACGCCCGACTCATTGCGGCCGCTGCTGTCGGATCTCTTCGAGCACATCACGCTCTGGAACATGCGCACCGATTCGGCGTTCGCCGTGCCGGTGGGTGGCGGTGGCTATCGAGTGACGCTGTTCGTCGACGCGTCGAAGGCGCGAGCCGATAGCGTCGGGACGCAGACTCCGGTTGCGATGGACGACGATGTCGAGGTCGGAGTCTTCGCCGGACCGGCGCTCGACGGCTCGCCTGGGGACGCGCTGTATTTGAAGCAGCACCGAATTCGCTCGGGCAAGCAGACGATCGTGCTCACGGTGCCGCGTTTGCCAACGCGCGCCGGTATCGACCCGTACCGCAAGCTGATCGAGCGGGACCGGGACGACAACGTCGCCGCGGTCGTGAGCAAGTCGGGCGCGGGCGCATGGCAGATTGATCCTGAGTAGTTTCTCCACCAAAGGAAATCCGTGATGAATGTGGGCGTTCGAGCGCTCGTGCTGGCGATGCTCACGGCTGGGACGCGTGCAGCCCTCCTCGCACCAACGTCTGACACGACCGGTGAGGGTGAACGATTATTGCCGCGGCCGGCCCTCTGGGACACGATCGCGGCCGCCGACAGTGCACTTTTCGCCGCGTTCAACCAGCGCGACCTGGCGAAACTCATGACCTTCTTTGCGCGCGACCTCGAGTTCTATCAGGACAACGAGGGCGTCGAGAACTACGCGCAGACGAAGGAGGACTTTGCCCAGATGTTCAGGCAACCGGCTCCAATTCGTCGAGCGCTTGTGCCTCGGAGCCTCGAGGTCTTCCCGATCAAGAGCTACGGCGCGATGGAAGTCGGTCGCCATCGGTTCTGCCACGTCGAGGGCGGGAAGGAGGACTGCGGCACGTTCAGCTTCGTTCACATCTGGCGACGGAGCGACCGCGGATGGCAGATCTCCCGCGTCGTCAGCTACGGCCATTAGCGAAGGCGAGTCGCCTGACTTCTCGCGCGTTTGGCCAACGAATCGTTGCCCCTGACCTTGAGCGTTAGGCTGACCACGCGAGTTGCCGGCTGTAACAGCTTCGGATCACTCCCACCTTGCGCCCCGGCCGTCCTGCCACCATATCCGGCCGTTAACCCAACCCCGGAGGACGCGTGAGTACCGAGGCCCCAGTCAGCAGCAACGTCCGACTCATGGAGCAGCTGTACCAGGCCTTCGGCCGGGGCGAGATCCCCGCGGTACTCGCTCGGTTCAACCCGCATATCGAGTGGGTCACGGCCGAGGGGTCGCCGTATCCAGGCACGTTCACCGGCCCGCAGGCGGTGCTCGAGGGCGTCTTCATCCCGTTGGGCACCGAGTGGGAGGGCTTCCGCGTCGACGCGGTCGAGTTCATTGACGGCGGCGACAAGGTGGTCGCGCTCGGGCGCTACTCCGGCACGTACCGGGCGACGGGCCGCGCCATGACCGCCGCGTTCGCGCACGTCTGGACGCTTCGGGATGGCGCCATCATCCGCTATCGACAGTATGTCGACTCGCGGAAAATGGCCGAGGCGCTCTAACCATGCCTCGGAGACTCGCCTTCTGGTCGACTGACACGCCGGTTGGCGGCGGCAAGTCGGTAGTCGACACGGGATGGGGCTTGGTGGTGTATCACCGGGACGCCGACGGCGTGTGGCGCGTCGCGCGCGACGCGTTCGGGCCGGACCACCCGCCAGTCGCAAAGTAGGCTCCCCGGGATCGCGTCGCTGGATGGTTTGGTATCGCGAACTCGAGCTCGATGTGGGGGTCAGCGCCTAACGAACGTACGTTTGAGGTTTCTTCGAGGTGCAACGCAAACCGCTCCGTGTCGTCCTCAGTGCAATCTTTGGAGTCATTGCGGTCATC
>Ga0075421_100003643_pt1 | contig 18470 bp, 16 predicted proteins | sample SoiMetdeltSBSDD5_FD_75292 | JGI IMG/M metagenome (GOLD analysis project Ga0075421, IMG submission 75292) | Bulk soil microbial communities from a Populus tree surrounding site in Tennessee, USA - Soil MetaG P. deltoides SBSDD5 | ecosystem: Environmental > Terrestrial > Soil > Tree plantation...
CGCGGCACCGTGAGGAAAGGGCGAAGCACATGCCAGGGCTCGCGGCTCTCCGCCGGCATGGCGCCGAGACCCTCGACGCCAGAGCCGCGGGCCAGACGCATGATCACGGTCTCGGCCTGGTCATCCAGCGTATGGGCAGTGACAATCGGACCGAAGCCATGACTGGCACACCATTGCCGCATGAGCCGGTAGCGAGCATCACGCGCTGCCGCCTGGATGCCGCTTTGCGGCTTGCTGCCGCTCCATCGGAGACGATGGGCTTCGAGACCGAGAGCTGCCGCCCATGCATTGACGCTCAGCGCCTCGGCAGCCGATTCGCGGCGGAGTCCATGATCAACGGTGAGCACGGCGAGCCGCGGCGCTGCGGGGCGGGATCTCGCCCATTCGGCCACCAGCGTCATCATGGCCACGGAATCGCTGCCGCCCGAGACGGCCAGCGCAACGGAATCGAAGGCGAGAAGCGGCGTCAGCAGGCTTTCGCTTTCGGCGGCGGTGATCGGCTCACTGTTCCGGCTAGCAGCCGGCACGTTTCATCTCCCGGAGGGCTTGATTGCGAGCATCGGCGGCGGCCGGATACTTCTTCGGCACCTCGGCAAAGGCGCCGCAGGCCTGCTCCTTCTGGCCGAGCTTGTTCAGCGACATGCCGAGCTTGAGCAGCGCGTTGGGTGCGCGCGGGCTCTTGGGATGGGTCTGGAAGCCTGCCAGGAAGTTCCGTGCCGCGTCTTTGTACTTGCCTTGAACGTAATAGGTCTCGCCAAGCCAATATTGGGCATTGCCGGCAAGCTCATGGTCGCGATAGCGCGACAGGAACAGGCGGAAGCCGGCTTCCGCTTCGCCGAACTGGCGATTGGTATATTGATCATAGGCGCCTTCATAGACCTGTTCGGGCGAACCGCCGGTGCCTCCCATCTGATTGCCGTCAAGCGCAGCGGATTCCACACTATCGGAATCATCCCCAGGTGCAGGCCCGCCAATGGCGCCGACACCGGACGACGAGCCGGGCATGCCGCCATTGACGGTGTCGGACGATACCTGACCCAGCACCTTGGGACCGGGAGCGCGCTCGCGAGGACTTGCATCCTCCTCGCCTTCAAGCTCGACCATCTCGTTGCCGCCACTTTGTCCCGGCTGGACCTGCCCCCGCGGCGGCGATTGCTCGGGCTCGCCACCCTGCCCTTGAGCGTGCCCGTATGACTGGAGATCATAGGACTGGAACGAGCTGGTCGAGCCGAGATCCTGGGATGGCGGCGGGTTGCCGCCAGCGAGCGGCTGACCCGAAGGCGGCGGCGGGCCATTGTTACCTTGGAACAGGCCCTGCGGCCGCTGCGGTGGGGCGTTGAAAGCCGATTCGCTGCGATTCATCCCAGCGCCGCCCCCACCGCCGCGCGCCTCGATCTGGCGCAGCTGGTGCTGCAGTTCCTGGATCTGGCCAACGAGCTGGCGCACCTGCTCCTCGAGCGCGCTCAGCCGATAACCGAGATTCTCACCCTGGGCCATTGCCGGCGTGACGACGCCTGCGGCCACCACAGCAATTGCCAACGCCTTCAACCATCGTCTCATGATGCTCCTCGAACCATATCGCGTAGAGCGAGCATTGCCCGCATTATGCCACCGAGGCTCCCGCCCAAAGGCGGTGAAAGTGAGGCTCGACGGTTCGGGGAAACCGGGCCCGCCTAGCCCGAAACTGCCCCGCCAGTGATGACGGTGACGGCCCGCCGGTTCTGCGACCAGCATGATTCGGCGTCGCATAGCGCAACCGGCCGCTCCTTGCCATAGGCAATGGTCGACAGCCGGGCTGCCGGAATGCCTTGGGCCACCAGGAACTCCCGGGCGGCGGTGGCGCGTCGCGCCGAGAGGGCAATATTGTACTCGCGTGTGCCGCGCTCGTCGGCGTGGCCCTCAACCTGGATGGTGACTTGCGGGTACTGGCGGAGCCAGGCCGCCTGCCGGCGCAGCACTTCCTGGGCCTCCGGTGTCAGGGTCGACGTGTCGACAATAAAATAGATACGGTCGCCGACATTCACCATGAAGTCGCGTTCAGAGCCTGGAACTGCGGCCTGGGCGCCCGGCTGGGTCGGGGTGTTGTTCTTGTTGCACCCCGCAATGACACTCAGCCCCAATAGCAAAATGACGACCCGCAGGCCGGCAATCTGACGCAGCATCTATCCCACTCCTCGAAATTCGAAAGATACGCAGTCGGTCGCCAACCAACTCAGCCCCGAGACGCGATCCCCCGAATGCCAGGCCCCCCATCGGGCCCCACAGGGGCACGTTCTGCCCTTCGTGACCATGCTCTAGCCTCCCCGACCTATTTGAGCAAGGGAGACCATGCCGGGTCGGAGGCAAAGCCAGGGGTCGCAACCGGCCGCTCATTGTACCCCGTCACATCCACACTGAAGAGCTTCGGCCCCCCCTGCTCGCCAGGACTGTCGCGGAAAAACATGAGAACGCGGCCGTTTGGCGCCCAGGTTGGCCCTTCATTGTGGAACCCTTCGGTCAGTATTCTCTCACCGGAGCCGTCCGGTTTCATCACCCCGATGGCAAATCGTCCACCGCTCATTTTGGTGAAAGCGATCTGGTCGCCGCGCGGCGACCAGACCGGCGTCGAGTAGCGACCCTCGCCATAGCTGATTCGCTGCTGACTGGAGCCGTCGGCCGACATGACATAGAGCTGTTGGGTGCCGCCGCGGTCGGATTCGAAAATGATGCGACTGCCGTCGGGCGAGAAGCTCGGCGCGGTGTCGATGGCCGCCGAATTGGTGAGCTGGCGGATCTGCTTCGATCTGAGATCCATCATGTAGATGTTGGAGGAGGCGCCCTGGAGGACGCTCATGACAAGGCGCTGCCCGTCCGGCGAGAAGCGCGGGGCGATGACGCTGTTGTCGGCGAAAACACCCACGATCTCGCGCTGCCCGGTCTCGATATTGTAGAGATAAATCCGGGGTTTGTTGCCGGCATAGGAGACGTAGGTGATCTCCTGCGAGTTGGGATTGAAACGCGGGGTCAGCACCAGGTCCTTGCCATCGGTGAGCTTGCGGATGTTGAATCCATCCTGGTCCATGATGGCGAGGCGCTTGACCCGCTTGTCCTTCGGACCACTCTCCTCGATGAACACGACACGGGTGTCGAAATAGCCGTCCTCGCCGGTCAGGGCCTTGTAGATGGCGTCCGAGATCATGTGGCCCATGCGGCGCCAATTCTTCGGCGAGGTGACGAATTGGAAACCCAGCACCTGGGTCTGGGCGAAGACATCCCACAGCCGGAACTCGGCGCGGAGCCGGCCGTCCGGCTGCATGATGGCCTGGCCGGTGACCAGCGCCTGCGCCTGAATGGTACGCCAATCGCCAAAATTCGGCTGCTGATTGAAGTTGGTGATCTGCTCGATATATGACTCGGGTGGCAGCGGCCGGAAAAGGCCGGAACGGTCGAGATTTGCCGCGATGACGGCAGCAATATCGGCGCCGAACTTGCCTTCGTCCGGAGCGGCGCCGATGAAGGCCGGGATGGCGATCGGCAGCGGCTGGACCTGGCCCTTGGTGATGTCGAGCTCAAGCGCTGCTCGAGCCGGGGCCGGCGCAATCGCGAAGCAGATGCCGACCAGCGCCAGCAGAGTCCAAAGAGTGGCGCTGAGCGCCCCGACATTCCTGGTGATGGTCATGAATCTCCTCGAGCGCTCAGTTGGTCGCCAGCATCTGGCTCGGATCGAAATTGAGAATGATGTCCTGCCACATGGCGTATTTGTCCTGGGGTAGGAAGTCGTAAGGCGAGCACGCCTCGACCGCCGCCTGTGCGGCACGCGCGGCCGCATCGAAGGCCGGATGCGAATTGCTGTTCAGCAGGATCGGATAAGCGGCAAGCGATCCGTCCTGCTTGAGCTTGATCTCGAGCTTGATCTGGAGCTGCTCGGCCTCGCGGGCGCCGGCAGGAATCGTCCAGCAGCTTTCGATTTTCTGACGCAGGGCATCGAGCAGGGTGGCAGCAAGCCGCTGGTCCAAACCGCCCGATTCAAAGGTGCCGCGTTTCGGCGTGCCGGTCCGGGTCTCGCTCTTGCGGGGTCGGGAAGGCTCGCCGTCGATCTTGTTGAGAAGCGCCGACACCTGCGACAGATCAAGCTTGGGCTTTTTCTTCTCGGGTTTCTTGTCCGGCTTCTTCTCGGGCTTCGCTTCGGCCTTCTTGACCTCCGGCTTCTTCGGCTCGGGCGGCTTCTCCTCAGGCTTGGGAGCGAGCTTCTCGGTTTCCTTCAGCAGCTGCTCCAGCGGCTCCGGATCGGGCGGCTTCTCGGCCTTCGGCTCGGGCTTGGGGGGTTCGGTCTTCTGGATCAGCTCCTCGAGCGGCTTCGAATCAGGCGGCTGCGGCTCCGGTTCCTTGGCCGCCATCTTCGGCTCGGGCGCAGGCTGCGGCTCCGGACGCGCCTCGGGTTTGGGAGGTGTCGGTGGCGGAGCCGGCTTCTCCTCAGCCTTGGGCTCCGGCGCCGTCTTGGACGTCGCCTGACGCAGTGAAACATCCTCGATCGAAACAATATCGACCGGGATCGATTCCTGCATCTCGACCTTGTGGCGCTCGGGCGGAGGCAGCACGATGACCGCCGCGAGAAGAATTGCAGCGTGGATTGCCAGCGATATTCCGAGACTCCAGCGCATTCCTCTCGTCCGAACGCCCTCCTATTGCGGAAGCTTGACCGATTCGGAGTCGGTGACCAAGCCGATCCTGCGGAACCCGGCCCGGTTGAGCTCTCCCATCACCCTCATCACGTCTCCGTAGCCGACCGCCTTGTCGGCACGCACGAAAATCCGCTCCTCATAGCCATTTTTCGCTATGGCCACCAATTTCGGCGTCAGTGTGTCGAGGCCGACCTCGGAATTCTGCAGGAACAAACGACCGTCCTGCTTCACCGAGACGGTCAATGGCTCATTGTCGCCCTGGAGCGGCTTCGCGCGGGTTTCCGGCAGCTCGATCGGAACGCCGACGGTCAGGAGGGGTGCGGCAACCATGAAGATGATGAGCAGCACCAACATGACGTCGACGAAAGGTGTCACATTGATCTCGCTCATCGGCGCAAAGACTTTGCGGCGCCGGCCGCGTCGACCGCCGCTTCCCAAGGAAGCAAGGCTCGATCCCATCCCGAAAACTCCCTCAGCTCACCCGCTCGATAAGACGTTCAATCTCATGCCCGCTCGTCCAGCTGCCGCGATACGATGGCGGAAAACTCGTCGGCAAAATTCTCCAGCCGCAGCCCGATCTTGGCAATATCGCTCGAGAATTTGTTGTAGAAAATGACCGCTGGAATGGCGGCAAGAAGGCCAAGTGCGGTTGCGAACAAGGCCTCTGCCAGGCCGGGCGCGACCACGGCGAGGTTGGTATTCTTCGATACGGCAATCGCCTGGAACGAGTTCATGATGCCCCAGACGGTGCCGAACAGCCCAACAAAGGGTGCGGTCGAACCGACTGTCGCAAGCACCAGGAGGCGGCTTTCCAGCTGCGCCATCTCCTTTTGCAACTGAACGTCCATGACCTTCTCGATCCGCTTCTGGACGCCCTGGAACCCGGCGCGCATGGCACTGTCCTGGCTACGCTTCCACTCCCGCATCGCGGCCATGAAGAGCTGGGCCATGCCGCCCATCTGGCGAGGCCCGATGGACACATAAAGATCCTCGAGCGACTGACCAGACCAGAACATGCCCTCGAATCGATCGGTGGCGCGCATCAACCGATTGATGACCAGGACCTTCTCGATGACGATCGCCCAGCAGATTACCGAAGCGGCGATCAGGCCGACCATGACCACCTGGACAAGCGGCGAGGCCTGCCAGAACAGGTGCCAGAGCGACGCATCGCCGGCATTGAGCGCAACCTGTCCTGCTTCGACTTCCATTCGTCCCCTTTCCGCAGGCTCCCACGCATGCGGCGCATTAGCAAAGCAACTGTGTCGAAACTGCGGCTGTCGGCGCCTGCTGTGATTAATTCGACAATCGAGACAAGCAGGGCTTCGTTAATGGAGGGTTACCAAGGTCGCCTGTTGCCCCAATGGCAGCCGTTTTGATACATCAGCAGCCATGACCGACCGTCTGGCCATTGCGCTCGGACAACTCAATCCGACGGTGGGCGCCGTCCAAGCCAATCTGGAGAAGGCGCGTGCGGCGCGGGACGAGGCCGCGTCGCGCGGCGCCGACCTTGTTCTGTTTCCGGAGCTCTATGTCTCCGGCTACCCGCCGGAGGACCTGGTGCTCAAGCCGTCCTTCGTGCGCGCCTGCCGCGATGCGGTCGAGGCGTTGGCGCGCGAAACCGGCGAGCGCGGCCCGGGAATTCTCCTGCCGACACCCTATCCCGAGGGTGGTCACGTCTACAATGCCGTGGCACTTCTCGAGGGCGGTATCGTCAAGACCGTGCGTTTCAAGCACGACCTGCCAAATTACGGGGTGTTCGACGAAAAGCGGGTGTTCACTGCCGGACCGGTACCGGGACCGATCGATTTCCGTGGCGTCCGGCTTGGCGTGCCGATCTGCGAGGACATCTGGACCGAGGAGGTTTGCGAGACACTGGCCGAGACCGGCGCCGAGCTCCTCCTCGTCCCCAATGGCTCACCTTTCGAAGCAGGCAAGCAGGACACCCGGCTCACGATCGCCGTCGCGCGGGTCACCGAGACAGGCCTGCCGCTTGCTTATCTCAACCAGGTGGGCGGCCAGGACGAGCTGGTTTTCGACGGCGGCAGCTTCGGCCTCAATTCCGATCGTACCCTCGCGTTCCAGATGCCGGCGTTCAAGGAGGACATCGCCATCATCCGGTGGACGCGCCAGCAGGGGCGCTGGCGGATCGAGCGCGGCGCAGTGGCGCCACAGCCCGGCGGCGAGGAGGAGGTGTGGCAGGCGATCGTGCTCGGGACGCGCGACTATGTGCGCAAGAACGGCTTTCCCGGCGTGGTGCTCGGGCTTTCGGGGGGCATCGATTCTGCCGTGGTCGCCGCCATTGCCGTCGATGCGCTTGGTCCGGAGCTGGTGCGCTGCGTGATGATGCCCTATCGCTACACGGCGGCAATCAGCCTGGAGGATGCAGAGGCCTGTGCCAAGGCACTGGGCTGCCGGTACGACATCGTGCCGATTGCGGAAGCCGTCGAAGGGCTCGAAAGGGCGCTTCAGCCGCTGTTCAAAGGGCTGAAGGCGGACGTCACCGAGGAGAACCTGCAGTCGCGGGTTCGCGGCACCATCCTGATGGCGATCTCCAACAAGCTCGGATCGATGGTGCTGACGACCGGTAACAAGTCGGAGATGTCGGTCGGTTATGCGACGCTCTATGGCGACATGAATGGCGGCTTCAATCCGATCAAGGACGTCTACAAGACCCAGGTCTACGCCCTGGCGCGGTTCCGCAACCACTTTCGTCCCGAGGGATGTCTCGGTCCTGAGGGGCAGGTCATCCCGGAGCGGATCATCACCCGGGCGCCATCGGCCGAATTGCGCCCCGGCCAGACCGACCAGGACGCCTTGCCACCCTATGAGGTGCTCGACCGCATTCTTCGCGAGCTGATCGAGCATGACCAGTCGATCGCCGCTCTGGCGACGTCCGACATCCCCTACGCCCATCTGCTGAAGACCCGCAATCTGGTCTACAATGCCGAGTATAAGCGGCGACAAGCACCGCCCGGGGTGAAGATAACGGCACGAAATTTCGGTCGCGACCGCCGTTATCCGATCACCAACGGCTACCGCGACATGTCATGAGCAGCTACGGCAAGTTGGTCTCGCCAACGGTCCGCTTCGCCCCGTCGCCGACCGGGCGGATTCACATCGGCAATGCGCGGACGGCAGTGTTCAATTGGCTTTTCGCGCTCAAGAACTCCGGGCGCTTCGTGCTGCGCTTCGACGACACCGACCGGGATCGCTCAACACTGCAATTCGAACGCGACATTGCTTCGGATCTGGCGTGGCTCGGCATCGTTCCCGACCTGATGGTTCGCCAGTCGGACCGCTTCGACCTCTATCGCCGGACGACCGAAAGGCTCAAGGAAACCAACCGGCTCTATCCCTGCTACGAAACCCAGCAGGAGCTCGAGCTGCGCCGCAAGCGCCAGCTGGCGCGCGGCGCTCCGCCGATCTATGACCGCTCGGCTCTGCAGCTCAGCGAAACCGACCGGCGGCAGGTGGAGGCCCAAGGACGACGACCGCATTGGCGTTTTCTCCTCGACAGTCGCAAGGTCGGCTGGACCGACCTCATCCGCGGGCTGCAGGAGATTGACACCGCGACGCTGTCCGACCCGGTGCTGATCCGCGAGGACGGAAGCTATCTCTACACGCTGCCATCGGTTGCCGACGACATCGATCTTGCCGTCACGCATGTGATCCGCGGTGAGGACCATGTGGTCAACACGGCGGTGCAGGTCCAGCTGTTCGAGGCGCTCGGGGCCGAGCCACCGCAATTTGCTCATCACAGCCTGCTGGTGGGGGTCGACGGGCAAGGGTTGTCGAAGCGGCTCGGCTCGTTGTCGATAGCGGGCATGCGCGAGCAGGGGATCGAGGCGATGGCGGTGGCAAGCGTCGCGGCGCTGATCGGCACGTCGGAATCGGTTCACCCGGTGGCCGCCTATGAGGCGCTGCTGCAAGGCTTTGATCTTGCGCATGTGTCGCGGGCGCCGGCGCGCTTCGATGAGGAGGAACTCCGGTCTCTCAATTCCAAGCTGGTGCACGAGCTTCCCTATGAGGCGGTCCGGGCTCGGCTCACGGCGCTCGGCGCCGATGGCGGTCCGCAATTCTGGCAGGCAGTGCGCGGCAATCTCGCGACGTTGAACGATGCGCAGTATTGGCACGCGGTGATCTATGGCGCGATCGACCCGGTGGTCGTCGATCAGGATTTTCTTGATGCGGCGCGTCGCCTGCTGCCGCCTGAACCATGGGGAGAGAGCACCTGGAAGGATTGGACCGGGCGGCTCAAGGAAGAGACCGGGCGCCGGGGCAAGAATCTCTACCATCCGCTGCGCCTCGCTCTCACCGCGAGCGAGGCCGGGCCGGAACTCGCAGCGCTGATGCCGCTCATCGGCCGCGATCGGGTCGAGCGGCGGCTCGAGGGAAGGCGTTAGAGCAATCTATGCGGGGCGCGGGATTTCCGCCGTCGGGTCGGGCACCAGGAAACCGCGCTGGACCGCCGGGCGGGCAGCGATCGCCTGATACCAGCGCTTGACATTCGGGACCTCGTCGAGATCGAGCGAATACCAGACGAAGCGGGTGGACCACGGCCAGATCGCCATGTCGGCGATCGAATAATCACCCGCGACAAACTCATGCTCGGCGAGCCGGCGGTCGAGCACGCCGAAGAGGCGCCGCGCCTCGCTGCCATAGCGCTCCTCGGCATAGGCCGACTTGCCCGGGTTGAATCTGAGGAAGTGATTGGCCTGGCCAAGCATCGGGCCGAAGCCGCCCATCTGCCACATCAGCCACTCGACCACCCGCCATTTGGCGACCGTGTCCTTGGGCCAGAAGGTGTCGGTCTTCTCCGCAAGATAGAGCAGGATCGCGCCCGATTCGAAGAGCGACATGGCATTGTCGTTGTCGATGATGGCCGGGATGCGGTTGTTGGGCGAGATCTTGAGGAAGTGGGGGGCAAACTGCCCGCCCTTGCCGATGTCGATCGGGTGGACGCGGTAGGCGAGCGCCATTTCCTCGAGGGCGATCGAGACCTTGCGGCCGTTGGGCGTGCTCCACGTGTAGAGATCGATCATTGCTGCTCCAGTTCAGCCGAGCCCGGTATAGCCATGCGAATCCGCTTCCGCTTCGAGGGTGAGAATGCGGCCATAGGCGTCCTCAGGCAGAAACTCGACCCCGCCAATCAAGAGTGCCGCACGCGGCTTCGCCAGGTCAGGATCGGCAACCGCGTCGATCAGCGCGCGGCGCAGCCTGGTAAGCTGCGGCGACGACCAGCCGGTCCTGGTGACGAATGGCAATGCCGGCGCGGCGGGACCCCATGTCAGGATTCGCAGGTCCGCGGTGAGCTCCGGACGAAGGCGCTCGGTCAGTGCAAAGGTCACGCAATCTATGGCGGCAACGTCGACGTCGCGATTCGCCAGCAGCTCCATCGAGCGCAGATGTGAGCCGGTCTGGGTCGCTCCCGCGAAGAAGCGGCCGGCACCAGCCTGCGGAGCCACCAGGCAGCGGAGCGCCAGATGGCCCGACAGGCTGTCGGGAGCGTTGTAGGCTGCGATGGTTCCCCGGAGATCCTCGACCCTCTGAGCCTTGCTTGCCTTGTTGACGACAATGGCGCTCGAGTAGGTCGGACCGGCGCAGCCCGGGGCGTCGTAGCAAGGGGTGCCCAGCAGGGCCAATCCGCCCTGAAAGGCATGCGTCAACGGATAGCCGCAGGTCTGGGCGAAGAGGAGATCGGGAGCGCGCCATTGCGCATGGGGACTCATGCTGCGGTCCAAAGTCAAAGGCGCGTCCTGGAAGCCGGCGTTGCGGAGGTGGCGCCGCAGGCCGGCCCACAATGCGTCGGTGGCCGCCGCAAGCTCAGGGAAATCATACATGGCAAGCGCCGCCAGCATCGGTTCGCTAACCAATCTCTCGAACGAGCGAGGCGACGACGGTCGGCGTGTCATTGGGCTGAACCCTGGCGGCGCGGATGAGATTGTCGAAGTGGCTGGCAAATTCACGAATGAGCTCGGTCGTGGTCACCACCAGATACATGTCGCCGACATAGATCACGGCGCGGCGCATGCCAAAGACCGAATAAGGCACCGAGAAACGCTCGCGGGCATCGAACAGGTACCAGCGATAGGACGGATACAGTCGATCGAGGACCTCGGCCATGCTCTCGATCTGCTCGCGCCGCTGCTGTGCCGGGAAACCGCCCCACATCCCCTCGCCGCGAGCAAAAGCGACGACGTCCTGCAAGGGTGAGCAGACCTCGATCTCGCTTTCCGGGCGCCTGGCATGCTCGATGCGCTCGCGCGTCACATCGGTCATCGCAGTGGCGATGGCGGTCTCGAGCCGCCCGGTCTCATAGTCGATCATCGCGTCGGTCTTCAGGTGATCGGGAAGGGTTGCCGGCACATAGCGGACTTTGGTGCCCATCGCCTCGGTATGCCAGCGGCGCAGCCTCTCGTCAGCTGGATCGCCCGCGTCGGGCTCGATCATCATCTGGGGCACAATATCGGCAGCGACCTGGTCCTGCTCGGAGAGCCCAAGCAGCCAGTCAGCCGAGCAGCGATGGCGGGCGGCGATCTGGGCAATGGTCTCGGCTCGCGGCAGCCGGACATTGGTCGCGAGCAACAGCTGCGACAACGCCGAACGGCTCAGGCCGGCGCGACTGGCAAAGCGGGCGCGCGACAGGCCGGAGCGCTCGACCATCTCCGTCAACCGCCTGCGGAAAGTGTCGACCGTATCTCGCTTGCTCATGTTTTGTCCACTATTGTTACCAAAATCCTGAACTGTGCACAGCTATAAACAGTTTGACGCAATAGGAGCGTCGTCACCAGACTGGCAGGAGGTTAAATTCCTTAAAGATTGATTCGGGGTCAGCTATGACGGTGGTCGATGGTACCGCAGTCCCGCGCCGGGCTGTGGCCGAGATAGAATGGCAAACATTGTGGCTGACGGGAGCGGCCTGGGCCGGTTTCGCGGCACTCACCTGGTATTGGGAGGTGCTTGGCTGGTGGATCGTCGCGCCGCTTGGCGCCTATCTGGTGGCCCTTCACGGCTCGCTGCAGCATGAGGCCCTGCATGGCCATCCGACGCGGTCGGCCGTTCTGAACGAGCTTCTGGTGTTTCCGGCCGTCACCTTGTGGTTTCCATTTCGTCGCTACAGGGCGCTGCACCTCAAGCATCACGACAACGACCATCTAACCGAGCCTGGCATCGATCCGGAGTCGTTCTACCTCGATCCGCAAGCATGGGATGACGCGCCGCGCTGGCTCAAGATCCTTTACAGCATGAACAATTCGATGCTCGGCCGTTTCATCCTCGGGCCGGCGATCTCGACTGCCCGGCTTGTCACCTCCGAAGCGGGCCTGATCCTCGCCGGCGATCGCCGCGTCACCAAGGCATGGGTCCTGCATGGGCTCGCCGTCGCGCTGGTCTGGCTGTGGGTGAGCGCGATTTGCGGCATGCCGTTCTGGCAATATGTGCTGTTCATCGCCTATTGGGGCAACGCCCTACAAATGATGCGGTCCTATGCCGAGCACCGGGCCCATGAGGAGGCGGGTTGCCGAACGATCGTCGTCGAGACCAATCCGATCGTTGCCTTGCTGTTCCTCAACAACAATCTCCACATGGCGCATCATGAGCAGCCGAGCCTGCCATGGTACGAGATTCCGGACTATTACCAGCGCCATCGCGAACGGCTGCTCAAGGAGAACTGTGCCTATCTGGTGAAAGGCTATCGCGAGATCGCCCGGCACTGGCTGCTCACGCCAAAGGAGCCGGTCCGGCATCCTCATCTCTAACGACGCTTGCATCGTGGCGAAGAGCCTCCTACAGGAGTTGCAACTCGTCAATCGAGAGGCAGGCCATGAACGGCTCCATTCTTGCCACTGCGACCGCGGCACTCGAAAGCATCGAACGTGAGGGCTTGACCAAGCGCGAACGGGCAATCTTGTCGCCGCAGGGGCCGCATGTCGCGATCGAAGGCACCAAGGCCGGGCACGAAGTCATCAATCTCTGCGCCAACAACTATCTCGGCCTGGCCGATCATCCGCGCCTGCTCGACGCGGCCAGGGAGGCGTTGGCAAGCCATGGCCTCGGCATGGCGTCGGTGCGCTTCATCTGCGGCACCTCGGATCTGCATCTGGCGCTCGAGCGGCAGGTGGCGAGGTTCCTCGGAACCGAGGATGCGATCCTGTTCTCCTCCTGCTTCGATGCCAATGGCGGGGTGTTCGAGACGCTGCTTGGACCTGAGGATGCGGTGATCTCGGATGCGCTCAACCATGCATCGATCATAGACGGCATCAGGCTCTGCAAGGCCCGCCGCCTGCGCTACGCCAACAACGATATGGCCGATCTCGAGCAGCAGCTGAAACAGGCATCAGATGCGCGGGTGCGGTTGATCGCGACCGACGGCGTGTTCTCGATGGACGGCATCATCGCCAATCTGCCGGCGCTCTGCGAGCTCGCGCAACGTCATGACGCGGCGGTGCTGGTGGACGACAGCCATGCAGTCGGGGTGATGGGCCGGCGCGGCGCCGGCACCCATGAGCATCATGGCGTCGAGGACAGGATCGACCTCCTGACCGGCACCTTCGGCAAGGCGCTTGGCGGCGCGGCCGGGGGCTATGTCGCCGGGCGTCGAACGTTGATCGAGCTGCTGCGGCAGCGGGCGCGGCCTTATCTCTTCTCCAATGCGCTGCCGCCGCCGATCTGCGCCGCAACGCTGGCAGCGCTCGACCTGCTGGAGGCCGAGCCCAGCCTGCTCGAACGGGTGCATGACAATGCCCGCTATTTCCGCGCCGCGATGGCAGAGCGCGGGTTCCGGCTTGTCGGCGCCGGTCATCCGATCGTGCCGGTGATGATCGGGGACGCCCGGCTTGCCACGCAAATGGCGTCGCGGCTCGGATCGCTCGGTATCTTCGTGACGGCGTTCTCCTTTCCGGTCGTGCCGCGGGGCGAAGCCCGCATTCGCACCCAGATGTCGGCGGCGCACAGCCGCAAGGATCTCGATCGGGCAATCGAGGCCTTCACGACGGTCGGGCGGGAACTGGGAGTGCCGGCATGACCTCGAGGCTGATGCGGGCGCTGGTGAAGGCAAAGCCAGAGCCGGGCCTCTGGATGGAGGAGGTGCCGGTCCCCGTTCCGGCGGTGGGTGAGGTGCTGGTCAAAGTCCGCCGCTCGGCAATTTGCGGCACCGACCTCCATATCTGGAACTGGGACAGCTGGGCCCGACGGACCATTCCGGTGCCGATGGTGGTCGGCCATGAATATGTCGGCGCGGTGCATCAGCTCGGGCCGGGGGTGCGCGGCTTCGAGCTCGGCGAAACGGTGACCAGCGAAGGGCATATCGTGTGCGGGCACTGCCGCAACTGCCGGGCCGGGCGGGAGCATCTGTGCCCCAACACGCTCGGCGTGGGCGTCAACCGGCCGGGAAGCTTCGCCGAGTTCGTCTGCGTGCCGGCGCACAATGTCTATCCGATTCCGGCGAACATCCCGGAGCGGGTGGCAGCCATTCTCGACCCTTATGGCAATGCCATCCACACGGCGCTGACCTTCGATCTCGTCGGGGAGGACGTGCTGATCACCGGAGCGGGCCCGATCGGGATCATGGCGGTGCCGATCGCCGTGAGAGCGGGGGCGCGCCATGTGGTCATCACCGACGTCAACGATTATCGGCTCGACATTGCCCGGCGGATGGGTGCGACACGGGCGGTCAACGTGGCCCGGGAGGACCTCGCGGCCGTGATGCAGGCGCTGGAGATGAAGGAGGGCTTCGATGTCGGCCTCGAAATGTCAGGCGCCGAGAAGGCTTTCCGGCAGATGCTGTCAGTGATGATTCATGGCGGAAAAATCGCGATGCTGGGCATTCCGCCGGGAGATATGGCAATCGACTGGAACGAGGTCATCTTCAAGAGCCTGACCATCAAAGGCATTTACGGCCGGGAGATGTTCGACACCTGGTACAAAGGAATCGCCCTGATCCAGTCCGGGCTCGATCTCGAGCCGGTGATCACCCACGAGCTGCCGATCGAGCGCTTCGCCGAGGGATTTGCGGCCATGGCCTCGGGGAATTGCGGCAAGGTGCTGCTGAACTGGGTTTGAGAAGGCGGCGCGCCTAGAGCAGGATCCTCTCAAGTCGGCCGGGAAGCGCAATCCGTCGGTGAGCAGCCTTGCGGGCCCTCTGCTTCTGTCTATGATTGGACAAGCAAAACCAGCTCCACGCCACAGTAAAGGCGAAGGAGGAACCCAGGAACACCATGCTACGGATCGCCATTCGACGGTTCTCGTCCATGATCCTCATCATGCTGACGATCTCGTTGATCCTCTTCATCCTGTTCGAGGGCGACAAATACAATGTCGCGGCCAAGGTCCTCGGACCCTATTCGACGCTCGGCCAGCGCGACCTCTGGCTTGAGCAGAACGGCTATAACGAGCCCCTGTGGTGGCGCTACATCCATTGGGTCTGGCGGTTCCTGCATGGCGATTTCGGCACCTCCATCATGTTCAACACGCCGGTGTCGAAGCTGCTTGGCGAGCATCTCGCCAACACCGCCATCCTGGCGGGCCTGGTGTTCAGCATCACCGTGATCATTGCGCTGACGCTCGGGGTGTTCTCGGGGATCGCCGAGGGCTCGCTGCGCGACCGGGCGGTGACGGTGCTGTCGGTGCTCACCACGTCGGTTCCCGAGTTTGCCTCGGCAACGATCCTGGTGGCGATCTTCGTCTACTGGCTCAACTGGCTGCCGGGCAGCTCGTCCTTCTCCGCCGGCATCGATCCGATCGAGCTGGTGCTGCCGGTGGCGGTGCTGGTGATCTATAATTTTGGCTACTACACCCGCATGACCCGGGCATCGATGGCCGAGGTCATGACCTCGCAATATGTCCGGACCGCCATCCTCAAGGGCCTCCCGTTCAGCCGGGTGGTCGTACGACATGCCTTGCGCAACGCACTCATTGCGCCATTCACCGTGATGGTGCTGCAGCTCAACTATCTTCTGTCGGGCGTGATCGTCGTCGAGGTGTTCTTCGCCTACAAGGGTTTCGGCAAGCTGCTGTACGAGGCGGCAACCTTCGGCGACATCTACACGGTCGAGGCCTGCACGATGGTGGCGGTGTTCGTCGCCGTGCTTTCGCAATTCATCTCGGATGTGGGCTACACCCTGCTCAATCCGCGGATCCGGTTCAGCTGAGGGGTACCATGAGCGAGTTGACGACCTCACCGACCGCCGGAACTGCCGCCCAGCCTCGCCGTGCCGGGCGCGTCAGCCGGATCGTTTCCTCGATCTCGCTCCTGCGCGAGTCGCCGGTCGGGATGATCGGCGCGTTTCTGGTGTTGTTCTGGGTCACGCTGGCGATGCTCGCCCCGGTCTTGCCGCTGTTCGACCCGTTGGCGCAGTCGCCAGGCTTCCTGCTGAAACCGATCCTGACGCCGGCCAAGGCCGGCGGCACCCATTGGCTCGGCACGGACGAGCTCGGTCGGGATGTGCTGTCGCGCCTGATCTGGGGCTCGCGGCTGGTGCTGGTATGGGCAACGCTCGCCACGACCGTCGCCTATGCGGTCGGCATGATCATGGGCGTGGTCGGCGGTTATCGCGGCGGGTGGTGGGACGAGATCATCTCCTTCTTCGGCAATGTGCTGCTGTCGTTCCCGCTGATGGTGCTCTACATCGTCATCATCTCGCGGTTCGGTCCGGCCTCGGAGTTCGGCCAGTATCTGTCGCGCGATCTCGGGTTCGACCCGGTGTTGACCGCCGGCGTCATCATCATCGTCGCGGTGACCTTCGGGACGGCGCCGCAGGTGGCGCGCATCGTCCGCGGCCTGGTGCTCGATCTCAAGACGCGCGACTACATTGCGGCGGCGGAGGTCAGAGGCGAGACGCCGTGGTACATCATGCTGGTCGAGCTTCTTCCCAATGCGCGCGGCCCGCTGATCGTCGACGCCTGCCTGAGGCTCGGCTATGTCACCATCACCATCGCGCTGCTCGGCTATCTGTCGCTCGGTCTTCCGCCGCCCTTCCCGGACTGGGGCAAGATGATCTCGGGGGCGCAGAAATTCGGCTCGTTCGGCATGAATGCCATGCTGTGGCCGGCCTTTGCGATCTCCTCGCTGGTGCTCGGTCTCAATCTGCTCGCCGACGGCATTCGCGAGATCTCGCTCAGGGACTGACAGCCCGCTCAGAGACCAGCAAGAACGAAAGCTCCGATCATGACCGTTTCAGACAATGCCAGGCCGCTCGACCAGCCCGTTCTCGAATGCCGCAATCTGAGCATCTCCTATTACACGCGCGCCGGCGAGGTTCCTGCGGTCGTCGATTTCAACCTGACCGTCATGCCCGGCGAGGCGGTCGGCATCGTCGGCGAATCGGGCTGCGGCAAGTCGACGGTGGCGCTCGCCATCATGCAATATATGGGCAAGAACGGCGCGATCACCGGCGGGCAGATCCTGTTCAATGGCCGCGACATGACGACCATGTCGGAGGAGGAGCTGCGCAACATCCGGGGGTCGCGGATCGCGATGGTCTATCAGGAGCCCATGGCATCGCTCAATCCTTCGATGAGAATCAAGGACCAGCTGATGGAAGTGCCGATGGTGCATGAGGGCAGCACGTCGGAGGCAGCCTGGAAGCGCTCGATCGAGATGCTCGACGCCGTGCGGGTGCCCGACCCCGAGCGCATCATGAACTCCTATCCGCATCAGCTATCCGGCGGCCAGCAGCAGCGCGTGGTCATTGCGATGGCGCTCCTGTCCAATCCCCAGCTCCTGCTGCTCGACGAGCCGACAACGGCGCTCGACGTGACGGTCGAGGCCGGCGTGGTCGAGCTGATCAAGGACATCTCGAAGCGCTTCGGCACCTCGATGATCTACATCTCGCACAATCTCGGGCTCATTCTCGAGACGTGCCACAAGATCTCCGTGATGTATTCGGGGCAGGCAGTCGAGTTCGGGACGGTCTCGCAGGTGTTCGATCATATGCGGCACCCTTATACGCGCGGGCTGTTCAACTCAATCCCGCTGCCGGGCACCGATCGGCATGCGCGGCCGCTCGTGCCGATCCGCGGCCAGCTGCCGCTGCCCTATGAGCGGCCGGCTGGCTGCACCTTCGGTCCGCGCTGCGATCACTTCGTGGCCGGGCGCTGCAACCGCCCCCCGATCCCGATGGAAGCGGTGATCGAGGATCCAGGCCATGCGGTGCGCTGCGTGCGCTATCGCGAGATCGACTGGTCGGTGAAGCCGACCGGCGCGGTCGAGCAGCAGGCGATCGCCTTCGGCGAGCCGGTGCTCGAAGTGCGCAACATGAAGAAATACTACGAGATCCGCGACAGCTCGCTTAGCGCCATGCTGTCGGGCAAGGGATCGCGGTTCGTCAAAGCCAATGAGAAGCTGGACTTCGAGGCCCGCGAGGCCGAGACGGTGGCAATCGTCGGGGAATCCGGCTGCGGCAAGTCGACCTTTGCCAAGGTGCTGATGGGCCTCGAGGAGGCAACCGGCGGCGAGGTGCTGCTGCATGGCAAGGAAATCGGCCAGCTGCCGGTGCGCAAACGGTCGCCGCAACTCATCGGATCGCTGCAGATCGTGTTCCAGAACCCGTTCGAAACGCTCAATCCCAGTCATTCGGTCGGTTCGCAGATCGCGCGCGTGCTGAAGAAATATGGCGTAGCGCGCAACCGCAGCGAGGTGCAGGAAAAGGTCTTCCAGCTGCTCGACCTGGTGAAGCTGCCGCGCGCTTTCGCCTTCCGCAAGCCGCGGCAATTGTCGGGCGGCCAGAAGCAACGGATCGGCATTGCCCGGGCCTTCGGCGGCGATGCGGCGGTGGTGGTGGCCGACGAGCCGGTGTCGGCGCTCGACGT
>Ga0075421_100003650_pt1 | contig 18447 bp, 8 predicted proteins | sample SoiMetdeltSBSDD5_FD_75292 | JGI IMG/M metagenome (GOLD analysis project Ga0075421, IMG submission 75292) | Bulk soil microbial communities from a Populus tree surrounding site in Tennessee, USA - Soil MetaG P. deltoides SBSDD5 | ecosystem: Environmental > Terrestrial > Soil > Tree plantation...
CGGAACTCGTGGCTCACATTCGCGAACAGCCGGCTGCGCGCCCGATCCAGCTCGCGAAGCTGCTCGCCCTCGAGACGTTCGATCTCGAGCCGCTGCTCGAGGCGGAGTCGGTTCATCTCGTAGCGACGGACGCCATAGAGTGCGGCAAGTGCGAGCGCGCCGTAGAGCGTATACGCCCACCACGTCCTCCACCACGGCGGAAGGATGATCACCGCGAGGGACGTCCCCTGCTCGTTCCAGACACCGTCGTTGTTGCTCGCCCGCACCTGGAAGGTGTAGCGCCCCGGCGGAAGGTTCGTGTATGTCGCGGCCCGCACCGCCCCCGACTCGAACCACTCGTCATTGAATCCGATCAGGCGGTATGCATACCGATTCTTCGCCGAGGCGGAGTACTCGAGCGCGGCGAACTCGAAGGTGAGCACGGCGTCCCGGTGCGACAGGCGGAGCGTGTCGGTCTCCGAAATCGTCGCGTGAAGGATCGTCCCGCTGTCGCGCACCGTCTCGTAGCGATTCCCGCGGCGAAATCCCGTGATCACCACCTCCGGGATGTGCGGGTTGTTCTGGACCTCTTCCGGCCGGAAGTAGTTGAAGCCGTAGATGCCGCCGAAGAAGAGCTCACCGCTCGCACTCCGGAATGCGGCGCCCGAGTTGAACTCGTCGCTTTGCAACCCGTCCCCGGCGTCGTAGTTCCGGAATCGCCGTGTGACCGGGTTGAATCGGGAGAGCCCCCGATTCGTGCTCAGCCACAGTCGACCGCTCGTGTCGGCGAGAATGGCGTATACGACGTTGTTAGGCAGGCCGTCGCGCTCGGTGAAGTGGGCGAACGTGCCGGAGCCCACGTCGAGACGATTGAGCCCACCCCCCGCCGTGCCGATCCAGAGAAATCGGTTCGGCTCACGCGGGTCCGGGAGAATGGCGCGAATGGCGTCGTGGCTCAGGCTGCCCGCATCCCGCGGGTCGTGCCGATAACGACGGAAGGTTGCGGTCTTCGGGTCGAAGCGCGCGAGCCCCTGGTCCGATCCGAGCCAGAGGCTCCCCTCGGCGTCCTGGATCGTCGAGGGAAAGATCCACTGACCGGCCGTCCGCCGCTCCTTGAGCGGCCAGCGGTCGAATCGCCCTCGCTCGGCATCGGCGAGCCTAACGAGGAAGTTCTCCGTGACGGCCCAGATCACACCTGCGCGATCGCGGAAGACGTCGTAGACCGGCTGCTCGGGCAGACCAGTCGAGTCTGCCGCATCGGGCCGGTAATGCCGGGAGCGGCCGGTAGCGATCTCGTAGTGATAGAGTCCCTGGTACGTGCCCGCCCACAAGAACCCCACGGGGTCCTCCACGATCGCCCAGACGCCGGTGTTGCCGAAGTCAGCGGGGCGATCAGATCGCGTCTCGAAGCTGCGGAACGCTCCCGTCTTCCGATTCCACTGGTACAGCAGTCCGCCATCGATCCAGAGCGTCCCTGAGTGATCCTCGAAGATCGTGTAGACGCTGAACCCTGCCATGCGAGACGACGGGCTCTCCGGCCGGCGAAACGTGGCGAACCGATTCGCTTTCGGATCGTAGATGTTGAGCCCGAAGCCATTCGTGCCGATCCAGATGACATCGGAGCGGTCCCGGTACACACTTGTGGGCAGATCGCTGTTGATGCCGTCGGGGTTTCGAGGATCGGAGCGGAAATAGGTGAATGCGGCGGTCGATGGATCGAACCGCATGAGCTCCGATCGCGTCGACATCCAGATCTGCCCTGATCGATCCTCCGCCAGGCTGACCGCCACACCCCATCCGTATCGATACGTGCGGTATCTATGGTAGTAGTGCTCGATCCGCGTCCGGGCCGAGTCGAAGACGCTGAGCCCCGGGGTCGATCCGATCCAGATGTGGCCACGCGAGTCCTCGTGCAGTGCCGTGACGCTACTGTCGATGAGGGCGAGGGGCGCAGGCGACTGCGACGTCAGGTGAGCGAATGTCACCCCAGTCGCGGCGCTCGGCTCGCGGCGGTCGAGACCGCGGTCGGTTCCGACCCACAACACGCCGCGACGGTCGACCAGCAACGCCCGGACCCCGTCGTCGCTGAGACTCGACGCCTCGGCCGGCGAATGGACAAATCGATCGACGGTGACCGCGGCGCCACGGTCGGGCATCGTTAGGCGGAAGAGTCCCTCGCCAGCCGAACCTACCCAGATGGCGCCGCTCGAATCCTCGACGATCGCCGAAATGGTTCTCCGAGGGCCGGCCGCGATGCGCTCGAAGCGTTCACGGACACGATCGAAGCGGTTGACCCCGCCGCCACGCGTGCCGACCCAGAGCACTCCGCGGCTGTCCTCGAAAAGCGCCGTGATCTCGCTATCGGAGATCGACGTGGAGTCGAAGGGGTCGTGGCGGAAAACGAGGAACTGGTATCCGTCATACCGATTCAGTCCGTCCTTCGTGCCGAACCACATGAAACCCCGCCGGTCCTGGACGATGGCCGAGACGGCATTCTGGGAGAGGCCATCCGCGATCGTCAGGTGCCGGAACGTAACGCGCTCCTGCGCCCGGAGCGGAACCGGCGCCGCCGCCAGAAGCAGCAGGATGGCTCCGATCGCTGAGGCAACGAAACGCACGATCACGCCGCCGGCGGTAGTATGGTCGGACATTGCGGACAACGTACGGTTTCGAGCGTGCGTTGGTGAGGTCCTCGGCCACGTCGAGACCGGGAATGGGGAAATTGGGGTCAGACTCGAATTAGCGGTTCCTGGAAATTGGGGTCAGACACCAATTACCCAGAACTACTCGAGACCTCTGACTCATTGGGTAATTGGTGTCTGACCCCAATTTCCGCTAATTCGAGTCTGACCCCCATTTTCCTTTCTCCACTTGACAGTCTAGTGGAACGAACCCATCGTGCGTTTGCACTCGACAGTCTAGTGTTAGCCTGAGTCACCGTGACCAGTCTTCGCCTCCCGTGAGCTCTCACCTGTTCGCGATCCGCGCGCGCCTCCGCGCCGTCTTCCGACGCGGCACCGTCGATCGCGAGATGCGGGACGAGATGGCGCTGCACGTCGAGCAGTCGACGGAACGGCTCGTCCGCCGCGGGCTGAGCGAGGCTGAGGCTCGGTATGCCGCACGGCGCGAGTTCGGCAACGTCGCGGTGCTGCAGGAAGAGGGACGTGACGCGCGCGGCGGACGGTGGATCGAATCGTGTGTCGCTGACGTCAGGTTCGCGCTGCGACATTTCTCGCGGACGCCGCTGACCGCCAGCACCCTCGTGGTCGTGCTGGCACTGGGCATCGGCGTGAACTCCGCCCTCTTCTCGATCCTGCAGGCGCTCACCATGCGTCCCGCGCCGGGTGTGCCGGCCGACGACGCCCTCGTCCGCGTTCGCGGAACGACACTGAGGCGGGCCGACGGGCGGTTGCAGCCGCGCCTGCTCTCGATGCCGGAGGTGAACGATCTCGCGACGCGACGCGAGACGTTCTCGGCGGTCGCGGCGTTTGCCCGCCACCCCGTGGTGTTCGACATGAACGACGGAAGTGACGCGCGGCCGATGGCCGCGCACTTCGTCACGCCGAACCACTTCACGACACTCGGGCTGCGGCCGGCGATCGGCCCCGGTTTGTCCAGCGCATCGACGGACGATGCCCCCGGCGCCGAGTTCGCCGTGGTGATCGCGCATCAGCTCTGGGAGCAGGTGGGTGGCGACACGGCGATGATCGGCCGGGTCGTTCGACTGAACGGTGTGCCCGTTCGCGTCGTGGGGGTGGCGCCGCCGAAGTTCCGCGGCGCCATTGTGAATGCCGGCGATCCGTCACTGTGGGTCCCGCTCGCGGCACGGGCCGCGCTCATGGGCAGCACGCCACGCGCTTTGACGAGCCCCGACTCGTCGCTCCTCGACGTCGTCGCGCGTCTGGCGCCTAACGTTGCACCGGACCAGGCGGCGGGTGTCGCTCGCGGCGTCGCCATGACGTGGGCTCCCGACAGCGTGCGCACCGGCGACCGCATCGCCTACGCCAGCGATGTCGTGCCGCTGCGCGGTATCACGGACCTGGACCCCAGCGGTGAGGGCGTGATCGTCGCCAGCGTGCTCGGGACGGGGGCTCTGCTCGTGCTGCTGGTCGCGTGCACCAACGTGAGCGCGTTGCTGGTGGGTGCTGCCGTCGCTCGTCGACGGGAGATCGCCATTCGCCTGTCGCTCGGTGCGTCGCGGCTCCGCGTCGTCAGGCAGCTCGTCACGGAGAGCGCGCTCATCGCGCTCGCCGGTGGCGCCTTAGGCCTCATGATCTACTGGTGGATCACGGCGCTGGTCACCTGGATGTTCTACGACATCGGGATCGGCCCCGACTTGGGCACCGTGGGATTCACCGCCTTCATCGCGCTTGGCACGGGCATCGTGTTCGGACTGTCGCCCGCGCTCAATGCGACGCGGCTCGACGTGTCCAGCGCGCTCAAGTCCGCGGGCGGCGGTACGGCGCGCACGCGGTTGCAGCGGGCGTTCATCGTCGCGCAGGTTGCGCTCACGCAACCGTTGTTGGTGGGAATGGCGATCGTCGACTGGGTCGTCATGTCCGAGATCAACGTCGATGCCCCCGACGACGCGATGGCGGCGCGCATCATCAGGGTGGAAATCAGCATGGAGGGCGGCGGCGGCACTCGTGAGGCAAAGCGCGCTCGAATCGCCCAGCTGATGGATCGTGTGGCGTCGCTGCCTGGAGTCGAGGCAGTCGTTTCAGAGACGGCGGTTCTCGAACCCGGGGTTCGCGCCTTCCGTGTCCATCCCTCCGATCGAGGCCCCGGCCGCCGCGCGGAGGAGACCGTGCCTGCGTTGGTCGTCGGCACCGCGCCCGGCTACTTCGCCGTTCACGACGTTCCGATCGTGGGTGGCCGCGAGCTCGCGGCGAGCGACACGTCGGCGCGCGACATGGCCATCGTGATGGATCTCCGCCTCGCGCGTGAGTTCTGGGGCCCGGTCGATCCGGTCGGCAGGCGGCTCGAGGTGACGTCGAGACGGAACGAGCGCGCATCGAGAACGGCGGTAGTCGTCGGCGTCGTATCGGACACAGCGCGTAAACAGCCGCGTGACATCCCGCGCATCTATACGGCGGACAGCGCGCGGTGGGGGAAGAACACCTTCCTGGTCCGAACGCTGGGGCCGGGGAGTACGCTCGTACCTGAGATCAGGCGACTCGCGCAAACGACGATCCCCGACCTCCCGATCTATCGGAACGGGCTCGCGACGTTGCAGGAGCTCGTGCGCCGGGAGCGGCGCGATGTGCTCCAGATCACCGCTGGCGCTGCCGGCGGTGGGCTTCTCGCCTTGCTCCTGGCATCGATTGGGCTCTATGGCGTCGTTGCGCTCGCCGTTAGGCAGCGGTATCGCGAGATCGGCATCCGCGTCGCGCTCGGCGCGCGGCCGCGTCAGGTGATCGCGATGTTCTTCACGAGCGGCCTGCGCCTGAGTGTGGTCGGTATCCTGCTCGGCCTGCCTCTGAGCCTCGCGGGACTGAACGCCATCGTGGCGGGCACTCCGGGCGTGGAGGTCGACCTGCTCTCCCGGGTGACGCTGATGCTCGGCGCGGCGATCGCCGGCGCAGTGATCGCGGTCGCGTCGCTCGCCTCCTGGGTTCCCGCACGACGCGCTGCCCTGGTCGACCCGCTCGACGCCATCCGCGTCGAGTGAAGCAGGTCAGCTGCGGAACGCCCCGTCTTTCGGCCCGCGCGCATTCGCGGCGATCTGTCGCATGGCGCCGAGGTGATACGCGAGATGTGCGATGCTCGCGATCATTCCGCTCAGCTCGACCTTCCTGACCTCTCGCGGCGCGCCGAGCACCTGTAGCCATCGGTGGGCCTCATCCCGCAGTCCGTTGCGGATCTCGGCCCACGCACGATCGTCGACTCGCGACGTCTTCCACGCCTCGTCCCACTTCGCATCGGCGAACGGGTCGCCGCCTTCGGTCGCCCAGCGATTCATGAGCGAGAGGCCGTAGCGGACATGCTGCGCGTGCGCGGCGATCGTCGCGCCGCCGTGCACGGATGCGGACGCGTCATCAGCGGACAGCTTGTCGAGTGATGCCAACAAGCCTACATCGCCGGAGTTGAGGATGAACGCACTGCCGGGTGCTCCCTTCGCGCCGTCGACCAGCTCGGAGAAGAGCGACGTGAGGGAGCGGGTGAGGTCATCAGTGCGCATGGGTGGCCTCCGAGTCAGTAGCCTACTGGCCGCAACATCGCCGCACCCTTGGGGTCGGCGCAGAAAGGCGCCCACGCCGGCGACTTCGCGAATTGCCAGTACGGTTCGCGCTCTGCGATGCCGCGCGCGACGAGCGCCAGAGCGTGCTCCACCGATCCCAGCGAGGCGCTCACCGCTCCAACCAGCGATGACTCTACGAATCCGGTGCTCGCGCGGGTGCGCAGCTCGTCGAGAATGGCCTGCGCTTCGCTCCTCTCTCCGTGCCGGGCGTGGATCGCCGCCATCTCGGCAAGAATCCGTGGGTTTCGCCCCGACATGGGCAGCGTCTCCAGTGCAATCGCCATCGCTTCGTCGTCTCGCCCGAGATCGGACAAGCTCCAGACCAGCGCCCAGCGTCCTGTGAACGCATGAGCATCGAGCGCGACAGCCTGTCGTGCCGCGCGCTCCGCCTCATCGGGAAGCCCAACGCACGAAAGTGAAATCGACTCGAGCGCTGCTGCCCACGCGCTGAGTGGATCCACTCGCCTCGCGGTTCGCAGTTGCTGGAGCGATTGCGCGAGCCGTTGTGGTGAGGAGTCACGTCGCAGCGCCACGACGAGCGCCCGCTCGCACAACGCTTGAACGAGCAGGGGGTCGCGGGCGAGCACGCGATCGGAAAGCACCACCGCGGCCTCGATGTCGTTGTCGTACGCCGCGCGGATGTTGGCGAGCGTCGTCAGCGCCTGGAGATTCTCCGGGTCGAGTGCGAGGGCGCGGTCGACCGCTGCCTGCGCCGGCGGAATCGTCACGCGTGCCGGCGCCATACCATAGATCCACTTGAGCCGATGGGCGTCGCCTAACAAGCAGTGCGCCTCGACGAGGTCGGGGTCGAGGACTAGCGCCCGCTCGAAACACGGCAGGGCATCGAGGATCGCGCGCCCCCGCTGCCCCAGAAGGACGCGGCCCTTGAGCAGGAGCTCGTACGCTTCGACGCTGCGCGGACCTGCCCGCTCGGCGCCGCGTTCGGAACCGGTGAGTAGCGACAGTTGTAGCTTGCCCGCTATGGCACTCGCAATCTCATCCTGCAGGGCGAACACATCGACGAGCTCGCGATCGTAGCGTTCGGACCAGAGATGGTAGCCGTCGGACGCGTTGATGAGCTGCGCCGTGATGCGGAGACGGGGACCGGCCTTGCGTACGCTGCCCTCGAGTACGTGCTGGACGCCGAGCTTGTCACCGACGACGCGAAGATCTTCGTTCTTGCCCTTGAAGGCGAAGCACGACGTCCGCGCAGCGACGCGCAGTCCATCGACCTGCGCCAGAACGTTGATGATCTCTTCCGTGATGCCGTCCGCGAAATATCCGTCGTCGGGGTTCGCGCTCATGTTCGCGAACGGAAGGACGGCGACTGATGGGTCCGCCCGGCGCGGGGCGGGAACCGGCGTCTCCTGCGACCGCAGCGCCGACACCACGAGCGCGCCGCTCGCGATCCGCGCCTCCGGATCCTTCTCGAGCAGCCGCTCGACGATTTGGCTCACGCTGGCTGGAATGTCCCGCCTCGTTGCGGAGACGGCGGGCGGGGTGTGGTGGAAGCGCTTCGCGATGACGGCTTGGAGCGTTGGACCGGTGAACGGCGGCTCCCCAGCCAGCATCTCGTAGAACACGCACCCGAGCGCGAAAAGGTCGCTCCGCCCATCGATCGCATCGCCGGCTGCTTGCTCGGGGCTCATGTAGGCCGGCGTGCCGACGACCACGCCGATCTGCGTGAAGGTCGCCGCCTCGTCCGAGGCGGCGACGAGCGCCTTCCCCACGCCGAAGTCCGCGACGACGGCGTGGCCCTCGTGCAGCAGAATGTTCTCCGGCTTGATGTCCCGGTGCACGACCTCATGCCGGTGCGCGTAATCGAGCGCGTCGGCCACCTCCGCCGCTATGCGCACCGCCGTCTCGACGGGGAGCTCGGACTCCTGGCACAGACGGTCGCGCAGCGTCTGACCTTCCATCATCGGCATCACGAAGTAGAGGAATCCCTCGGACTCCCCCGATTCGTACAGCGGCAGGATGTGCGGGTGCGTCAACTTCGCCGCGAGCCGGATCTCGCGCAGGAAGCGCTCCCGACCCAACGATTCCGCCACCTCGTCGCGCAGGACCTTGATGGCGACGTCGCGCCGGTGTCGCAGGTCGTGCGCGAGGTACACCGTCGCCATCCCGCCAGCCCCAAGCTCGCGCTCGATGCGGTACCGTTCGGAGAGCGCGGCAGCGAGGCGCGCGGTGGCACTCATGGACGCGCTAGCCGAGGCGCGAGCTGCACGCGAAGATCGGGCGTCATCGTGTAGGGCCGGCCGTGAGACGGCGGAGATCGCTCCGCCAGTCCGGAACAGCGACCAGACTCAGACCCGAGGTCTCCGACTCGATCATGAGGAAGCGTGTACCATCGTTCGAGACGTCGAAGTCGTCCTCGTAGCGCCCGCTGAACAGTGGCGTGCGCGATACGACCGTGGGCGCCGGGCCGAAGCTGAGTGTTGCCGAGATGAGTCGGTTCCCTTCCCAGTAGTACAGCTGCTTGCCGTCGTGCCCCCAGATGGGCCGACGGCCACCCGCGACCGAAATCAGTACACGGCCGCCGGCCTCGCCGAACGGACGAATGTACACTTCGCGTCGGCCGGACTCATCGGAGTGGTAGGCCACCCAGCGTCCGTCCGGGGAGAATCTCCCCTGCGCTTCGATTGCCGTCGGAGACGCGCTCAGGACGCGAACTTCGTGGCTCGAATCGAGCGAGACGCTCTCCAGATCGAAGTTCACGCTCGCGATTCCATTGAACACGACGGTGCGGCCGTCCGGCGAGAGATCGGCGAACCACGGATTGCGCCGCGGAACAACCGCGAGCTGCGCCGGACCGCTCCCGTCAGCCGGCTGCCACCAGAGGCCCGCGCGTCCACTGTGCGTCGACGCGTAGAGGATCCGCCGGCCATCCGCTGACCACATCGGATTCCGCGACACGCCCGTCGTCGTGAGCGGCGTGAGGGTCCCCGCGGTCAGATCGAGCGTCCAGATGTCGCGCTTGACGCCGGTGGCGATCGTGAGCGCCGCCACACCGCCGTTAGGCGCCAGGCGAACATGGGCGAACTCGCGCGCGACATCCACCGCCGCGCTGGACTTCCCGGTCCGATCGACCCAGACGAGTCGCCGATTCTCGTTCCCACGGAGGTAAACGAGCCCACCATCATGGGTCATCGATACTTCGTCGTGATCGGACCCACCACCTCCCACAAACCGGATGCCGTCCTGCACGAGCGTCGGCGTGCCGGATGTGCGCTTGCCGCGCTGATCGAACGGCACTGCCATCACCAAGCCGTCGGCGTTCAGGTACACGAGGCGACCGTCGACGACCCCAAGCGGCGTCGCGCCCAGAATCCCGAGCGGAACGACCTTGCCATTGTCGAGTGATGTCACCGCGAGCTCTGCCTTCTCGAGGCTTCCGAACCAGATCGTGAACAGGATCGTTTTTCCGTCGGTGAGCACCCGCGGTGATTGATGGCTCAGCTCCTTGCGTGCGGTGTCGACCCGAGTCAACGGCACGAGTGGCCCACCCGCTTCGTTGATGCGAAAAAGTCCCTGGAGCCCTTCGTCGATTCCGGCGCCGAGAACGATCTCGCCGGTGGGCGACCAGTCGAGGCCTCCGTAGTCAGCGACCGTTGCAAGCGTGACGGCTCCGCTGCCGTCGAGAGGCACCTTCACCAGACGACGCCGATCGAGAATGAAGGCGATCCATCTCCCGTCAGGAGAGAAGACCGGCGTACGCCATGCGCCCGCCGTGCCGGGGATTTCGCGAGACGTGAGCTGGTCCAGACGCCGGATATGGTAGGACCGACCGCCACCCTCCCTCGCTCCTCCGGCAAACACGACGGATTGGCGATCCGGCGAGAGCACGCCCGGCCCGATCGGGCCCGCGGCATCGAGTGTGAGCTCGGTGCGCACTGGGAACGGATCGACTGCGCGGCTTCCGACACGAGTGGCGAGCATCGCGCTGATCCCGGCAAGTGCGATCACGGCGGCGCCGAGGCCAACGACCAGCGGGTCGCGCCATCGCGAGCGTTTGACACGCGGTTCGGCCCACTCGACCGTCGACGTCCCCTGGCCGGCGAGCGCCGCCGCGAACTCGGCGGCGGTCGCGTGTCGGTCCGCCGGGAGCTTCGCGAGTGCCTTGAGCGTCGCGTGCTCGACCGCGGGCGGCACGGTGTCCCGCACCGTGTGCAGGGGTGTCGGGCGCTCGGCCAGCACCTTCGCGACGATGGCCTGGACGCTCGTGCCTGTGAACGGCGGGTCGCCCGCGAGCATCTCGTACAGCACCACGCCTAACGCGTAGATGTCCGTCCTGGCGTCGATCGCCTTTTCGCCCATCGCCTGCTCGGGCGACATGTACTGCGGGGTGCCGAGCGACAGCCCGGTCTGAGTCATCCGCTGACCGCCGGCCTGCTGAACCGCGAGGGCGATCCCGAAATCGGCGACGAGCGCGTGGCCACCTTGCAGGAGGATGTTTTCGGGCTTGATGTCCCGGTGGATGATGCCGATCGAGTGCGCGTACTGGAGCGCGTCCGCCACCTCTCGCGCAATTCGGAGCGCCTCGTCAATGGAGAGCTGGCGCTCACGCGCCAGCCGGGTGCGCAGCGTTTCACCGGTGACGTACGGCATCGCGTAATACAGCAACCCGTCCGCGGCGCTGCCCGAATCGAGGAGGGGCAGGATGTGCGGGTGCTGCAGCCGCGCGGTTGTCCGGATCTCGGTGAGGAACCGCTCGCCCCCTAACGCGGCCCCAAGGTCGGGATGGAGCACCTTGATGGCGACGTCGCGGCCGTGCCGGAGGTCGTGCGCCAGGTAGACCGTCGCCATCCCACCCGAGCCAAGCTCGCGCTCGACGCGATAGCGGTCCGCGAGTGCCGAGGTCAGGTACGCGACGCCGACCGTCATGCCCTTCGGCCGAACTGGGACGCCGCCGCCCGCTCAGTCATCTCGGATCGTCCAATCCGACGGGCACACCGTCGGTTAGTAGGGTCGTTCCTTCGCGCCATGGAGGCAGCGAATATGCTCGTCGGGCCCGGCCGTAGCCACCGGCATTCCCGGAGTTCGAGCTCGGCGGCGGGACGCTGGTCCGTTCAGGGCACGCGCGCGTACCGCTGCGGGACGCGGCTCGGTCCCGGCCCCACCAGCAACTCACCGCTCGTGGTCACGTCCATGCCGTGGCTGCCGCTCGATGGCACCCATCCCACGATCTTTCCCGTCGTCGTGTCCACCTTGAGCAGCCACCCCGGTGAGAGATTCGGCTGCTGTACCGGCTGCGTCGCAAGCCACATGAACGCGCCGTCGACCTCGAGGCCGAACGTTTTGCCGTACTTCCACTCGCCCAGAAACTTGCCAGTCTGATCGAAACGCTGGACGCGTCCGTTCTCCCGGTCGGCGACGTACACCAGACCGGACGCGTCGATCTGAATCGAGTGCGGCAGCATGAACTGGCCCGGCTCCGTGCCCGACGTACCCCACTCGCGCACCTTGCGCCCGTCGGCCGAGTACTCGAGCACCCGCGCGTTCGAGTAGCCGTCGCTGATGAAGACGTGTCCGTTGGTTGCGAAGGCGATGTCCGTCGTGCTGCAGAAATTGTTCGGGCACGGCGTGGGTTGCCCGCCAACGACGATGTCGAGCAGCACCTTACCTTCGGGCGAGAACTTGATCACGTGCGAGCTGGCGGCATCCGCCGTCCACACGTTGCCTTCGGGGTCCACCCGGATGGCGTGCGGCATGATGTAGAGGCCCTTGCCCCACGACCGCAGCACGGTGCCGTTCCGATCCACTGCGATGACGGGATCGGCCTTGTCACCGCGCTGCAGCAGGTACGTCGTGCCGTCCCTGGCAGACGTCACCCACGACACCATCCCGAGTGCGAAGCCGGGCGCGGGGGGCGTCACCGGGAGCGGCGCCGCCTTGAAGGGGAGCTGTGGCGCCGCGGCGACGAGCGCGCGGAGCGCCTGTTCGGCGGCATCCGGGGGTTTCTGCGCGGGCGCCTGCGCACCTAACGCGGCAACCGTCCCCTGCATCAGTGCACCAACTATCAGGATACGCATTGTGGACCTCGGACTACTGGTTGAGCGTATGTGAGATGTTGATGGCAGGCGCTCGAGGCCTCGCCGCTCCGCGCCTGCCATCAACATCTCCCGCGCGGTCCACTAGCGGTTACGCTCGCACCCGCATGACCTCGGTCCGGCCAATCATATATGACGGGCCTTGTCCGGGCCACGAGAAGACCGGTGATCCGAATGAGTACGAGGCGTGGTCCACTTGAAGCCACCACGAGCTCGTCGCATTCAATGCGCGCGACCCTGGCAGCGATGTGGGCGTCATCGCGCTGGCTAAGGGCGCAACGAAGTCACGGCACCACGCCCGCGCCCCGATCGTCGACGCGAGGCGCGCGTTGCAGTTCGGCGGGATCGGTGTACAATTGCGTCGATGCCGGACGGTGCGGCGCCGGGTGCGCACCGCGAGCGTTCGGTCGTCGGGCGCCGAGGACGGTACATCTGTGACCGATATGGCCGACATTGGTCCGCTGAATCTCGTCGTCGTCGATGACGACGAAGACGTGCGTACGGCACTTCGGCGACTCCTTCGCTCGATGGGCCACGACGTCCGCGTCTTCACGTCGGCGGAGGAGTATGAAGCCTGTCCGGCTGAGGCGGACTGTCTCATTGTCGATCTCCGGCTGCCAGGGCTGAACGGCCTCGAACTGCGGGAGCGTTTGCGGCTGCGCGGCTCGTCGGTTCCGATCGTGTTCATCACGGGCGACGGCGGTCCCTCACCCGGCGATACGGCGGCTCGCGCCGGCATCCCGTCCCTCGCCAAGCCGTTCGACGACAGTGAGCTCATCGCGGCGATCACGCGAGCCTTGTCCCCTTGAACACGAATCGGCGGATGCCTGCCGTGATCAATCGGCAGCTCGCCGTGCGCCTGGCGGTGAGCCGCGCGCTCGGGCGGACGCGAGATCTCGACGGTGTCTACAGTGCCGCGCTCGATACGCTCGCCGAGTGCCTCGACGTCTCTCGCGCATCCGTCCTGCTGTTCGATCCAGACGGTGTGATGCGATTCAAGGCCTATCGCGGCCTGTCCAGCGACTACCGGGCCGCGGTCGAGGGGCATTCTCCCTGGACGCCCGATTCAGTGGACGCGGAGCCAATGCTCGTCCCGGATGTGACATGCGAACCGTCGCTCCAGGAGTATCTGCCGGTTTTTGCGCACGAAGGGATCGCTGCCCTCGGCTTCATTCCACTGGTCAGCCTCGGTCGTGTGATCGGCAAGTTCATGCTCTACTACGATAGGCCGCACGCGTTCGACGACGAGGAGATCCAGCTTGCAGCCGTCATCGCCGCCGCTGTCGCATTCGCCGTGGAGCGTGGCAGGGCCGAAGAGGTAGCTCATCGGATCGAGGCGTCGTCGGGATTCGACCCGAGCGCCGTCCCGATCGGCACATGGGAATGGGACGCGTCCTCTGAGGGCAAGCCCGAGGAACGACGTTACGCCCTTCCTTCCGGAACGTTGCGGCAGATGAGGCGGTTCAGCGTCGAGAGCAGCAGTGACTGCGTGAAGGTCCTCGACCTCGACGGCCGCTTGCTCTACATCAACCCGGCAGGGCTCCGGCAGCTGGGGCTCGAAACACCTCGTGATTGGCTGCACCGGCCATGGGTCGACCTGTGGCCCGAGAAGGATCGGGAAGCGCTTGGCGACGGTATCGCGCGGGCAAAGGCTGGTGCGATCGGCAGCTTTCAGGGGCCGTGCAGAACGGCGGCCGGCATCATGAAATGGTGGGACGTCGTGATGATGCCGATCGTGGACACGAGCGGCGCCGTCGTGCAGCTCCTGGTGGTTTCCCGCGACGTTTCAGCGCCGTGGCAAGCAGAGGCGTTCCAGGCCGGTCAACATCAGCTGCTCGAGATGATCGCGACCGACGCCCCGCTTGCAGAGGTCCTGACCCTCCTCGTGCACCTCATCGAGGATCAGGGCGAAGGGGTGGTGTGTTCAGTCCTGCTGCTCGACTCGGATGGTGTTCATGTACGGTTGGGGGCTGCCCCAAGCCTTCCGGACGAATACGTGAGGCGCGTCGACGGCGCGCCAGTGGGACCGCGCGTCGGATCCTGCGGCACCGTGATGCAGGTCGGGCGACCAGTCATCGTCACCGACATCCTCGGCGATCCGCAGTGGGATGCCCTGCGCGATGTCGCGTTCGCGGGCGGGCTTCGCGCCGGCTGGTCGACACCCATCCTGTCCCCGCACAAGAAGGTGCTCGGCTCGTTCGCGATGTACGGTGCGACGCCGCGCGGGCCGAGCCGGGAGGAGCTCCGGCTCATCGAGACCGCCGCGGACCTCGCCGGAGCCGCGATTGAGCATCACCGGTCCCAGGAGGCGTTGCGCCAGAGCGAGGAACGAAACCGCGCCATTCTTCGCGCCATTCCGGACTTGATGTTCGTCATGAACCGCGATGGCGTGTACATCGACTATCACGCGCAAAACCACGAAGATCTCCTCGTACCGCCCGAGGCCTTTCTCGGGAAGTCGATGCACGAGATCCTGCCATCGGGGCTCGCCGACGCCTATCAGCGCGCGTTCGAACGGGCGCTGGCCTCCAACGAGCCCGAGCGATTGGAGTACAGTCTGGAGGCACACCACGAGCGGCGCTTCTACGAAGCGTGCATCGTCCGTTGCGACAGCGACAGATTGCTCAGCATCGTGCGGGACATCAGCGATCGCAAGCGCGCCGAGCTCGATGCGGCCGCGCAACGCCACGAGCTTGCGCATCTGAATCGGGTGTTGATTCTGGCCGAGCAGTCGGGTGCACTCGCACACGAGCTGAGTCAACCGCTGGCCGCAATCCTCACCAACGCGCAGGCTGCGCGCCGCCTCCTGGATCAAAGCCCGCTGGATCTGGACGAGCTGCGCGCGGCGCTGGATGACGTCATCAAGAACGACAAGAGGGCCGGCGCGGTGATCCACCGCCTGCGCGAGCTTCTGAAGAAGAGCCACGCCGTCCTCCAACCCCTCGACCTGAACGAGGTCACCCGCGAGGTGCTCGACCTCACGCATAGCGACCTCCTCTTGCGGCGAATGCCGATCACGACAGCGCTGTCACCGGAAATTCCCCCGGTGCTGGGCGACCGCGTTCAACTGCAGCAGGTCATTCTCAATCTCGTCCTCAACGCGTGCGATGCGATGAGCACGGTCGAGCCGGCCGAGCGCGAGCTCACCCTAACGACCGTTGCCGACGACAAGTTCGTGCAGCTGGCCATCGCCGATCGCGGCGTCGGCATTCCCGATGGTCAGCTCGATTCCGTGTTCGATCCGTTCGTCACCCATCGAGCGCAGGGACTCGGCCTTGGCCTCGCGATCAGTCGGTCGATCGTCCTCGCGCACCGGGGACAAATCCAGGCCGAGAACAACGCCGGCCGGGGCGCGACGTTCCGCTGCTTCCTTCCAGTGGCTAACGGCGAGGTCTGACGTCGGGCGAGCGCCTGATGGGTGCGTCTGTCAGGCGCCACTGCGCGTGCTCATCTCGCGGTGCAGCCAAGCTTGCGCCATTGCCCAGTCACGCTTGACGGTACGCGGCGAGACGCCCAGCGCGGTCGCCGTTTCCTCGATCGTGAGCCCGCCGAAGAACCGGCATTCGACGACGTTGCTCTGGCGCGGGTCGACCTGTTCCAGCCGACGGAGCACTTCGTCGAGCGCGACGAGCACTTCCATCGGGTCGGACGAGACGTTGCTCGGTTCTGCGTTCGCGTGCGATGCGTCGAGCCTGACATGCGCGACCCCACCACCGCGCTTCTGCGCCCGCTGATCGCGCGCGTAGTTGCACAGAATGTGGCGCATCGCGCGCGCGGCGACCGCGAGGAAGTGAGCGCGACTCTCGGCGGCGATCCGGTCCTGGTCAAGGAGCTTGAGGAAGGCCTCATGGACCAGCGCCGTCGTCTGGAGCGTGTCGTCGCCTTGCCATCGTCGCCGCTGTCGGTGCGCGATCGCCCGCAACTCATCGTAGAGGAGGGCGAATAGCGCATCCACCGCCGCGCTATCGCCGTTCGACAGGTCCGACAGGAGTTGCGTGACGCGCGTGCGTGTCTCGTCTGCCATGGGGCCGACGACTAGCGCGCGGCAACAAGCTCGGCGCTCGCGACGCGCACGCGCTCGAGCAACGCCCGGAAGCGCGGCTCTCCGCGCAGGCCATCGAGAAACCAATCGTGCCGAGCGAGGAACTCGTAGTTCAGCATACCCAGGTCGACCTCGCGCTCGAGCCAGTGTAGCGCGCGGTCATTCTGTCCGGCGAGCGCATAGCAGTGCGCGAGCTCCCGCGCGAACATCTCGCTGTTGCGGGCGGCGGCCTCGAACGCCGGAGTGATCGCGCGCACGGCCTCCTCGGCCTCGCCACGGAGCCCGTGCGCGAGTGACTTCGCCAGCGATCCAAAGACGGTTCCCGCGAATCTTGCGGCGGCGGTGTCGAGGGCGGTGACGGCCTCGTCGGTGCGTCGGTCGAACGCGAGCGCCCAGCCGAAGAACACGGCGGCAAAAGGGCTTTCCGGATCCATCTCGAAATTCCGGCGGTAGTAGGCGACCGCATCGGCGGGCCGTCCCTCGAGCACGGGGACCAGGCCCTGTACGGCGTTCGTGAGCGGAGTCAACGGGTCAACGTCGAGGGCGCGCGCGAACAACGCACGCGCATCATCATTGCGGCCAGCATGCGCATAGATGTAGCCGAGCAGCAGCAGCGTGTCGGCATCGTCAGGTGCCAGCGCAAGCGCGTGCTCGCCGGCGTGGATCGCGAGGCGCAGATCACCGCGGTAGAAGGCGGCCCAACTCCTGAGCCAATGGCCGCGTGGCGAGTCCGGGTCCAGCGTAAAGACCTGCTCGGTCAGCCGGCCGATCCGCTCCAGCGCGGAGCCACCGGGATCCATGCCTGCTTCCGCTTGCATGGCGGTGATGTGGCCGAGCGTGCTGTAGAGCAGCTCGTTTTCGCCAACGATCGCCAGCGCCGTTTCTATGTAGCGCGTCGCGCGATCGAGTCCGTCGCCCGAGAACCGCCATGCCTCGTAGCGGGCGCGCAAATAGCACTCGTATGCACGCACGTCAGGGATCGGCCGGTCCGCTAACCCGCGCTCTTCGCCCGGTGAGAGCTGGAGACGGAGCGCGTCGGCGACCGCGCGTGCCACCTGTTCCTGCAGCTCGAAGACATCATCCATCGTGCCATCGAGCTTGCGCGCCCAGAGGTGTCCATCGCGATGCGCATCGATGAGCCGCACGGTGATTCGCAGAGCATCACCCGACCGTCGGACCGCGCCCTCGAGGGCGTAGCGCACCCCCAATTCGCGGGCAATGGCGCGGACGTCCTTGTCGCTGCGTTTGAGGCGCATGGCCGACGTGCGTGAGATCACGCGTAATGAACGGATCTGCGAGAGGTCCGCGATCACCTCTTCCGTAAGGCCGTCGCTGAAGTACTCGTTGTCCGCGTCCGGACTCAAATTGGCAAACGGGAGCACGACGATCGACGGCTGCGGCGCGACTGCCGCGCGGCCATCGCGCAATGCGCGGAGGTCCGCGAGCAGCGCTTCGGCGGTCGCATAACGCGCGTCGCGATCCTTGACCAGGCACCGCTCGGCGATCCGGGCAAGCGCCGGCGGCACGTCGGATCGGAGCGTCTCGAGCGACGGAGGTTCGTCGTGGCGAATGCCGTATACGACGCCTTCGTCTGCATCGCTGCGGAACGGCCTAACGCCGGCAAGCATCTCATACAGCACAACACCCATCGACCACAGATCCGTTCGGTGATCGACGGGTTCGCCGCGCGTCTGCTCCGGGCTCATATAGGCGACCGTGCCGATCATCGTGCCCGCGCGCGTGAGCGCAGGACCAGCGCCCCGGGCGAGTCCGAAGTCCACGATCTTCACCTGCCCGCGGCTGGTCACGAGCACGTTGGCGGGTTTGATGTCCCGGTGCACGATCCGGGCGTCGTGCGCGCCCGACAACCCGTCGGCCAGCTGGATGGCGTAATCGAGCGCCTCGCCCACCGGCAGCGATCCACGGGCGAGCTTCGCAGCGAGTGTTTCGCCGTCGTAGTAGGCCATCGCGATGAACAGCCGGGCACTCGCGGGGTCACCGGGTGCCGGCTCGGCGGTCCCGATCTCGTGGACCACCGCGATGTTGGGGTGGTCGAGCGCCGATGCAGCCCTCGCTTCTCGGATCAGTCGCGCTCGGGCTTCGGCGTCGGCGACCAGGTGCGCCGGCAGGAGCTT
>Ga0075421_100003651_pt1 | contig 18445 bp, 25 predicted proteins | sample SoiMetdeltSBSDD5_FD_75292 | JGI IMG/M metagenome (GOLD analysis project Ga0075421, IMG submission 75292) | Bulk soil microbial communities from a Populus tree surrounding site in Tennessee, USA - Soil MetaG P. deltoides SBSDD5 | ecosystem: Environmental > Terrestrial > Soil > Tree plantation...
GCCCTCGACGACCACGGCAGGGCCATGATCGCCCCCCATGGCGTCGACCGCGATCTTCAGCTAGCTACCTTCGGTCGCGACGATCTCGCGACCCTTGTAGTACCCGCAGTGCGGGCACACACGGTGCGGGAGCTTCGCCTCGCGGCACTGTGGGCACACGGCGCGCGTCGGGTCGTCGAGCTTGTAGTGCGTGCGGCGCTTGCGCCCACGCGTCTTCGAATGGCGGCGTTTCGGCAACGGCATGGCAGTTTTCCTCCGGAGGTCAGTTGCGCAGGCGGGAGGCCAGGTCGCGGAGGGCCGCCAGACGCGGGTCGGGCGCGCGCTCCGCACAGGAGCACTGCACGAGGTTGCGGTTGCCGCCGCAGGCGGGGCACAGGCCCCGACAGTCCTCACGACAGAGCGGCTTCATCGGCAGGGCCAGCGTGGTTTCCGTCTCCACCACGCGATCGAGATCCAGCAGGTCGTTCTCGTAGAAGTCCACGTCGAGATCATCGGCGCCGAGCTCGACCGGGGCAGCGGTGACTGGACGCGGCACCAGACGCACGTCCACGGGTGCCTCCACGCGCGCGGGGAACGACTCGAGACACCGGCTGCACGTCTGGGGGATGGTGGCGCCCACCCGGCCGTGCACGAACACGTCGGCGCCGTCGGGATCGATCTGCAGCGAGACCGTTTCGAGCCGCCACGAGGGATCGCTGAACGCTCGCGCGAGCGCGCTCGGTTCGGTGACGCTGAGGCCTTGTTCGTCGAGCTCGGAGACCTTGATAACCATCGTCATGAACCTGCGTAACTCTCTGTCATTGAAAGAATTTTCGTCTTAACCGGGCCAGTATATCGACGGGGGTACGGTGAGTCAAGGCGTTTGACCACCCGGAGCGGCTCTGCTACGCTTTTTTTCGACGTTTGACCCTCACACCGAGCTCTCAGAAAAGGGGGGATCCGCGTGTCCAACATATTCAAGACCGGATTGCTGCTGGCCGTGCTCACCGCGATGCTCGTCCTCGCGGGCGGCGCCATCGGCGGTCAGCGCGGCATGGTGATGGCGTTCTTCTTCGCGCTGGTCATGAACTTCTTCAGCTACTGGTTCTCGCACAAGATCGTCCTGGCCATGTACGGCGCCAAGCCCGTCGACGAAGCCCGGGCCCCGGAGCTGTACGCCATGGTGCGCCGGCTCGCGCAGCGCGCCGACATCCCGGTGCCGAAGATCTACATCATCCCGAGCGACGCCCCGAATGCATTCGCCACCGGCCGTAATCCGGAGCACGCCGCGGTGGCCGTGACCGAGGGCATCATGCGGATCCTCGACGAAGAGGAGCTCGAGGGCGTGCTGGCGCACGAGCTGTCGCACGTGAAGAACCGCGACGTGCTCATCTCGACCATCGCGGCCACGCTCGCCGGCGCCATCACGTATCTGGCCCACATGGCGCAGTGGGGCGCCATCTTCGGCGGCCGCTCGCACGACGACGAAGAGGGCGGCAGCAATCCAATCGTGATGATGGTGTTCGCGATCCTGGCGCCGCTGGCGGCGATGCTCGTGCAGTTCGCCGTCTCGCGCGCGCGCGAGTTCCAGGCCGATGCCACCGGCGCCCGCCTGGCCGGACGGCCGTGGCCACTGGCCAAGGCGCTGGAGAAGCTGGAGGTGGCCGCCCACATGCAGCCGATGAACGCGAATCCGGCCACCGCTCACCTGTTCATCGTGAACCCGCTCACGGGTCGAAGCCTCATGCGACTGTTCTCGACGCACCCGTCGACGGAGGAGCGCATCGCCCGCCTCCGCTCGATGCGGCTGTCCTGATGGATTCGCGGGCGTGACGGGGCCTCGCCCGTCACGCCCCGTCACCGCGCTGACTCCGGACCGGGCACTGCTCTGCCGCTGACCGCTACCCCGAACGACGAGCTCGTCCCCGCGGCGCTCGTCCGCCACTGGCTCGCGTGGGGCTTTGTGTGGCTCCTCCTGTTCCCCACCGTCGGCGCGCTGGTGTCGATGAAGTTCAACGATCCTGGCTTTCTCGGTGATGCGGCGTGGCTGTCGTTCGGTCGGTTGCGACCGGTTCACGTCAACGGCGTGGTGTGGGGCGCGTTCTCGACGCTGTTCCTCGGCCTCTGCCACTGGATCGTCCCGCGCCTCTGCGGCGTGCGTCTCTGGCGCGAGCACTGGGGCTGGCCACTCCTATGGATCTGGAACCTGAACCTCGTGGTGGGACTCGTGCTCATCCTCGCCGGCTGGAACCGCGGCTGGGAGGTGGGCGAGCTTCCCCTCGGCAACGCGCTGGTGATCCTGGGCGTGATCGCCGTGCTCACGGTGCAGCTGCTCATGACCATTCGGCACCGGCGCGACACGCCGCTCTACGTCTCGCTCTGGTACCTGATCGCCGCCCTCGTGTGGACGGACGCCAACCTGGTGCTGCTGGCCTTCGGCCCGTCGCACCTACCGGGGATCAATAACGCCGCCTGGCACGGGCTCTTCATCCATTACGTGGTCGGGCTCTGGATCACCCCCGCCGGCTACGTCCTCATCTATTACTTCCTGCCGGCCAGCGTGCGGGCGCCGATCTACAGTCACAAGCTCTCGCTGATCGGTTTCTGGTCGCTCGCCTTCTTCTATCCGTTCGTCGGCATCCACCATTATCTCTACTCGCCGATCGCCGACTGGGCGGAGACGATCGCCATCGTGTCGTCGATGATGCTCATCGTGCCGGTGTGGACCGTGCTGCAGAACTTCTTCGGCACCATGATCGGCCGGTGGCAGGAGTTCGGTCGGAACCTGCCCGCGAAATTTCTCATCACCGGGGCCGTGCTCTACCTCGTCGGCTGCTTCCAGGGGTCGGTGGAGGCGCTGCGCTCGATCCAGGAGCCGACGCACTTCACGGACTTCGTCGTCGCCCACTCGCACCTGACGATCTTCGGGACGTTCATCCTGTGGGCGGTCGGCGGCGCGGTCTACGTGTGGCCGCGGCTGGCCGGCACGCCACTGTGGTCGTTCCGCCTCGGCAACTGGGCGTACTGGCTCATCACGCTCGGCATCGGCTCGATGGCCCTCGTGCTGACCGCCCAGGGGCTGCAGCAGGGCTTCATGCTGATGAGCGGCGCCGAGTTCGTCGACACCACGGTGTCGATGCGGCCGTACTGGTGGATCCGGACGCTCACGGGCATCTCGATGGACATCGGCATGTCGCTGCTGGTGATCAATCTCATGCGCACGTCCGCGGTGGCGCGGAGGACGGCGTGAGATCGATCGCCACCGTGGCCTGGATCGCCGGCTTCGCCTTCGTCGGCCTCGCCATGCTCGTGCAGGGCATCCTGCCCGCGCTGGCCCCGGAGACGCGTACGACGCGCGTCAGCCGTGCCGTGCGCACCGACCTCGGTGACGTGAAGTGGATTCGCCACGAGGCGACCGACTACACACCGCTCGAGCAGCGCGGGCGCGCCGTGTACGTGCGCGAGGGCTGCTGGTACTGCCACAGCCAGTACGTGCGGCCGGTGGCGGGCGAGGATTTCCGCTGGGGCCCCGTGTCGGAGGCGGGCGAGTATGCCCATGACCAGCCGCACCTGCTCGGCACGCGACGCATCGGACCCGATCTGACGCGCGTCGGGCTGAAGTATTCCGACGACTGGCACTATGCCCACACCTGGGACCCCCGGATCACGGTGCCGGAGTCGATCATGCCCCGCTTCAAGTGGCTCTTCGACACGACGGAGCTTCGCGTCGGCGCCCTCCAGAATGGTGATCCCCTGGCCGATACTCCGGCGCTTCGCCGGTGGTTCACGATGCGCGGCGACCGCACCATCACGCTCTTCGTCAACGGGTCGCTCCAGGCATTCGTGCGTCCCGGGCCGGAGGGATTCCCGGTCGATGGCCGACCGGTCCTCGATACGTCGCTGCTCGGCGACGGCCGCTCGAAGGACGGCGGTATCATTCGCCTGATCGCGCCGTCGGCGGACATGGTCGCGCTCGTGCGCTACCTGCAGAAGCTCGGCACCAATCGGGGCGCGTGGCGTGACGTCTTCGAGCCGCAGAACGTCGCCGTCGCCGGCAGCGGCATTCCGGACACCGAGGCGAATCGCGAGCTCGGAAAGGAAGTCTTCGAGGCGCACTGTGTCGGCTGCCATGGCCAGCGCGGTGACGGCGCCGGGCCGGCGGCCACCTTCCTGTGGCCTCTGCCGCGGGACTTCACGACCGGCGTCTTCAAGTTCCGCACCACGCCGTCGGGAGCGCTGCCCACCGACGGCGACCTCGTCCGCACGATCACGCGGGGCGTGCGGTGGACGGCCATGCCCACGTGGCATGAAGTGAGCGAGAAGGAGCGCCTGGCCGTGGTCAGCTACGTGAAGACGCTCTCGAAGCGCTGGAAGGACGACGCGCCGGAGACGCCGCTGGTCATCCCGCCGGCGCCGCGTGCGACGCCGCAGCTCCTCGCCGACGGCAAGGTCCTCTACGAGCGCGCGAAGTGCGCGGAGTGCCACGGCGAGCGTGGCAAGGGCGACGGCCCCTCGGCGGGCACGCTGAAGGACGACTTCGACCGGCCGATCCGGCCGGCGGACTTCACGCGCGGCGAGCTGAAGGCCGGCGGCAGCGTCGTCGACGTCTATCGCACGATGACGACGGGGCTCGACGGCACGCCGATGCCCTCGTTCGCCGACACCATGACCGACCCCGAGCGCTGGGCGATCTCCTATTACGTGCTCTCGCTGTCGGCCTGGGTCGACCCGCTCACCGGCCAGCCATTGCCCCTCTCGCCGGAAACCAAGGCGGCCCTGAATGCCGCGCCGGAGGCGGCCCGCCATGCTCGCGACGCCTTCGAGCCCGACGCCGCCCGCCGCCGCGCGGCCAGCGCCGGCCGGAAGGTCTGGCCGCGTGGAATGCAGGAGTAGCGATGCTCGAGTTCCTGACGCTCGGGGAGTTCGCGGTGGCCACGCTGATGGGACTGGCGGCGCTCTGCGCGTTCGTGTGGGGCGCCGCGAGCGGCGCGCTGTCCGACACGGAGGCGAGCCGGCGCCAGGTCTTGCGCGCGGAGGCGATCGACGATGACGGACGATGAGCGCATTCACGACTATGCCGGCGGTGAGGTGAGCACGCGGGTCGGCCGCGTCAGTCGCTGGCTGCTCGCCGTCTACGCGATCCTCGTCGTCTGGGGCATCTACTATCTCGTCGCGTACTGGGGCGGTCGTGGCCCCGGCCTCGGAGACTAGCGCGTGGCGGCCGAGCGCTTGCTGACCGCGCTCGCGCTGCTGAACCTCGCCGTGCTCGTCGGGGAGGCGCTCTACAGCGTCGCCCGCTCACTGCTCGGCTGGTGAGCGCGGTCGGCTCGGTCTGGCGCCCCGAGGTCGCGCTGCCGCTGGCCGCCCTCGCGCTCGTCTATCTCACCGGCTGGACGCGGCTGACGCGGCGCAGTCCGATGCGGTGTCGTCCACGACTGCTGGTCCGCCTGGCGCTGGCGCTCAGCGGCGTGGCCGCCGCCGCCGTCGCGCTCGTGGGCCTGCACGGCGCGGCGCACGAGTCGTTCGCCGCCCACATGGTCCAGCACCTTCTCCTCATCGCGGTGGCCGTCCCGGCGCTCCTCCTCGCCGATCCGCTGCCCGCGGTGATGTGGGCCTTGCCCGCCGCCGTCCGCCACTCGCTGCGCGGCGCGCTGGTGGCGCCGGCGTGGCCGCGGCGCGTGTGGCGCGCCCTCACGCGGATGCCGGTGGCGTGGACGCTGCACGCGACCGCCCTCTGGATCTGGCACGTTCCCGTCGCCTACGACGCCGCGCTCGCGAGCGGTCCGCTGCACGACGCCGAGCACCTCGTGTTCGCGGCGACGGCCGCGCTGTTCTGGTGGCCGGTGATCGATCCCGCGCCGCGCGCCTCCACGCCGCCGCCGTTCGGCTGGCGGATCGTCTATCTCGTGCTCGGCGCCTTCCAGAGCGCCGCCCTCGGCGTGTTCCTGGTGGCCGCGCCGCGGCCGCTCTACGCCTACGGCGCTCTCGACGATCAGGCGCTCGGCGGCGTGCTCATGTGGGCCGTGGGTGGCGCCGTCGACATGGGCGCCGTCCTCTATCTCGTCTACCGCTTTCTCGGCCTCGCTTCCTTGACCGCCCCTGGGCGCCAAGCGAGAATGAGTCGATTCGACACATGACAACCGATCCCGTCATTCGTCTCAGTGATGTCCGCAAGGACTTCGGCGCCCGGATGGTGCTCGATCGCGTGAGCCTGGACGTGGGTCGTGGGGAGGCGCTGGCTCTGCTCGGCGGCAATGGCGCCGGCAAGACCACGCTGCTGAAGATCGTGGCCACCGTGCTGCGCCCCACCACCGGACAGGTCACCGTGGCCGGCCTCGACGCCGTGCGGCAGGCGGAGGCGGTGCGCGCCCAGATCGGCTTCGCCGGCCACGGCGCGTGGGTCTACGACGATCTCACGGCCACGGAAAACTTGAGGTTCTGGACAACCCTGGCCGGGCGTGCGGCTTCGGAGGCCGAGCTCACGGCCGCGCTGGCCGCCGTCGAGCTCGATCGCACGGGCCCGGCGCGTGTGCGGACGTTCTCGGCCGGCATGAAGCGACGGCTCTCGCTCGCCCGCCTGACGCTGTTCCGGCCGGCCGTGCTGCTGCTCGACGAGCCGTTCGCCGGACTCGATCAGCGCGCCAAGAAATGGCTGGAGGGTTATCTGGAGTCGCACAAGGACCGCGGCGGGGCGCTGCTGATGGTGACGCACTCCTTCGGCCGGGAGCTCGGTGTCGCCGATCGCATTGCCATCCTCGCCGGCGGCCGCATCGCCATCGACACGCCACGCGGCAACCTCGACCCCGACGACCTGCAGCGCCTCTACGCGGCCCACACCGAGGACGGCGCATGACGTTCACGCGCCGGGCGCTCGCGGTCGCGTGGAAGGATCTGCTCGTCGAGCGGCGCTCGAAGGAGACGCTCAACGCGCTGCTGTTCTTCTCGCTGCTGCTGTTGTTCGTCTTCCAGTTCGCGCTGGGGCCCGACCGCGAGCGCCTGGCCGGCGTGCTGCCCGGCGTCCTGTGGCTGGGCTTCATCCTGAGCGCGCTCCTGGCGCTCGGGCGCACGTTCGTGGTCGAGCGTGAGCACGACTGCTGGGAGGGGCTGCTCCTGGCGCCGGGCGACAAGTCGGCCATCTACCTCGGCAAGCTCGGTGCGAACCTGACTTTCATGGCGGTCGTCGAGACGCTCGTGCTGACCCTGTTCGTGGTCTTCTTCGACATCGACCTGGGCCGTGCCTTTCCCGGTCTCGCCCTGGTGGTCGCGCTCGGCACGATCGGCCTCGGCGCCGTGGGGACGCTCTTCGCGGCGATGACCGCCCACGTCCGCGCGCGCGAGGTGCTCTTTCCGGTTCTTCTGCTGCCCGTCCAGATTCCGGTGCTCCTGGCCACCGTCAAGGCCACCGAGGGGCTGCTGCTCGGCGAGCCCCTCGGCGCCGTCGCGCACTGGGTGAAGCTTTTGGCGGCCGCGGACGTCGTCTACGTCGTGATCGGGCTGCTGACCTTCGACGTGGTCCTGGAGGGCTGAGCGCAATGGTGCGCGCGCTCGGCTGGCTCTCGGCGCTGGCGCTCGCCATCGGTCTCGTCATGGCGTTCGGCGTGGCGCCCCGCGAGACATCGCAGGGCAACGTCCAGCGCATCATGTACGTGCACCCGCCGCTCGCGTGGGTCGCCTACGTCGCTTTCGCCGTGGTCGCCGCGGCCTCGATCGTGTACCTGGTGCGCCGCCGGCCGGCGGCCGATCGGCTGGCGCACGCGTCGGCCGAGGTGGGCGTGCTCTTCACCGGCCTCGCCATCGCCACCGGCTCGATCTGGGGCAAGCCCACATGGGGCACGTGGTGGACCTGGGACGCGCGGCTCACGAGCGTGGCCATCCTCTTCGTGATGTACGTCGGCTATCTGCTGCTGCGGGGCACCATCGAGGACCGCGAGCGCGCGGCGCGCTACTGCGCGGTGCTCGGGATCGTGGCGGCCCTCGACATGCCGCTCGTCCATTTCTCCGTCTACTGGTGGCGGACGCTCCATCAGCCGCCGTCGCTGATGAAGCCCGGCGGCTTCAGCGGCTCGCCCGCGATCCTGTGGCCGTTGCTCGTGAACCTGGCCGCCTTCACGCTGCTCTACGCCTATCTGGTCGCCAAGCGCGCCCGCCTGCTGCGCGCCGAGCGCGGAGCCCTCGCGTGATGCCCGACAACTGGAGCTACGTCGCCGCCGCCTACGGCCTCACCGCCCTCGTCCTCGGCCTCTACTGGCGCCACCTGGTGCGGAAGGAGAACGAGCTGGCGGACGATCAGATCGCGGAGCGGAGCCAGAAACCATCTAGGCCGGCCCACCCACGGCCCGATTCGACCACGCGGGGCCCGCTACAACGGTGAAACCGAAATTCATGGTCGGCATCCTCGTGATCGCCGCGGCGCTCGGCTACATGATCTACGCCGGCGTCAGCCAGTCCGTCGTCTACTTCGTCACACCGTCGGAGCTTGGCGCGGCGCCGGTGGCGGGCAAGGCGTATCGGCTCGGCGGCATGGTGCTGCCCGGCTCGCTGAAGTGGGAGCCGCGCACGCTCGATCTCAGCTTCACGCTGTCCGACGGCAAGCACACGATTCCCGTCCGGCACAAGGGCACGCCGCCGGACCTGTTCGGCGAGGGACGCGGCGCCGTCGTCGAGGGCTCCTGGGCCGCGGACGGATACTTCAAGTCCAGTCACATCATGGCCAAGCATTCGGAGGAGTACACGGCGCCGCACGACGCGAATGCGGCCGGCTACAAGGAGCTGATGCGGACGCTCCAGGGCGCACCGCGGTGATCCCCGAGCTCGGCGCCGGCGCCCTCGTGGTCGCGCTGCTGCTGGCGGTCCTGGGGGCCGCGGCGGCGGCGGTGGGCGCGCGCACGGGCCGCGCCGCCCTCGTCGAATCGGCGCAGCACGCCGCCCTGGCCGTGGCGGGCATCCTCACCGGCTGCCTCGCGCTCCTCATGTACGCCTTCCTGGCGTTCGACTTCTCGGTGCGCTACGTCGCCATGAACACGAACCTCGGAACACCGTTCTACTACCGGATCACCGCCGTGTGGGGCGCCCTCGAGGGCTCCATCATGCTGTGGGCGTGGATGCTCGCGATCTACACGCTGGTCGTGATGCTGCGGCACCGGCGGAATGCGCGCGAGCTGTACCCCTGGGTGCTCACGGTGATGCTCGGCGTGGCTGCCTTCTTCCTGCTCGTCATGACGGTGCCGGCCCCCGTGTTCCAGCGGCTCACGCCGGTGCCCGCCAACGGCCGCGGCCTCAATCCGCTGCTCGAGGACTCGGGCATGATCACGCATCCGGTGGCCCTGTATCTGGGCTTCACCGGTTTCACGGTGCCGTTCGCGTTCGCCCTGGCCGCCCTCATCACCGGACGCGTGACAGACTTCTGGATCACGGCCACGCGCCGCTGGACGATCGCCGCGTGGTATTTCCTGTCGCTGGGCCTGTTGATCGGCGGCTGGTGGAGCTACCACGTGCTCGGCTGGGGCGGCTACTGGGCGTGGGACCCCGTCGAGAACGCCGCCTTCATGCCGTGGCTCACCGGCACCGCGTTCCTGCATTCCGTCATGATCCAGGAGCGCCGCCGCATGCTGCGCCTGTGGAATCTGGCCCTCGTGATCCTGACCTTCGCGCTCACGCTGTTCGGTACCTTCCTCACGCGCTCCGGCGTGATCGCGTCCGTCCACGCCTTCACGCAGGGCTCGATCGGCATCTTCTTCCTCGCCTTCCTCTCGCTGGTGATCGTGCTGTCGCTCGCGCTCCTCGCCTGGCGCTGGGACACGCTGGGCGCCCAGGGCGAGCTCGATTCCGTCGTCTCCCGCGAGTCCGCGTTCCTGCTCAACAACGTGCTGCTGGTGGCGGCGACCTTCACCGTTTTCTTCGGCACGATCTTTCCGCTCGTGTCGGAGGCGCTGCGCGGCGTCAAGGTCAGCGTCGGGATGCCGTTCTTCAACCAGGTGAACGTGCCGCTCTTCCTCGGCCTGATCTTTCTGATGGGCATCGGACCGCTCATCGCCTGGCGCCGTGCCTCGCTCGACAATCTCAGGCGGAACTTCCTGTGGCCGGCCATCGTCGGTCTGGTGGCGGCGGCGGTGGTGTGGGCCCTGGGCGTGCGCTCGACGCTCGCCGTGGTGTCGCTGACGCTGGCCGCCTTCGTGACGGCCACCATCGCCGTCGACGTGGCGCGCGCGACGCGCGCCCGCGTGCGGATGGGCGAGGGCATCCCGCGGGCGCTCGGCGGCCTGCTGCTGCGTCACAACCGCCGCTACGGCGGCTTCATCGTTCACCTGGGGATTCTCGTGATCGCCCTCGGCGTCACCGGCTCCCAGGCGTGGTCGGTGCAGACGGAGACGACGCTGCGGCGCGGCGAGCACGCCGAGCTGGCCGGCTACCGTCTCCGCTTCGACGGCCTCGCGGCCAGCGAGGAATCGAACCACTTCAAGGTGACGGGCACCTTCACTGTCGACGGCGGCCCCGCCGCCGGCACGGTGCTCCTGCCGGCCAAGAAGTTCTATCCGCAGGAGCAGTCGCCGATCGCCTACGTCGATTACCGGCTGGGGCTGCTCGAGGATCTCTACGTCGTGCTCGGTGACTTCGCGCGCGACGGCTCGCAGGCGACCATCAAGGTGCAGGTGAACCGCCTCGTGAGCTGGATCTGGATCGGCGGTCTGGTGCTGACGCTCGGGGCCGCGCTCGCCGTCGCCCCCGAGCGGCGGAAGCCCGCGTGAATCGTCGCTGGCGCTGGCTGCTGCCGCTGGCGGCGCTTCCCGTGCTCGCGCTGCTCGCCTACGGCTTCGTCCTGGATCCGCGCAGCATCCCGTCGCCGCTGGTGGGCCGGCCGGCCGCTGCGTTCACGCTCACCGCGTTCGATGGCACGCCGCTGACACTCGAGGCGCTGCGCGGCAAGGTCGTCGTCGTGAACTTCTGGGCGTCCTGGTGCAATCCCGCCTGCTACGACGAGGCGCCGGTGCTCGAGCGCGCGTGGCGGACGTACCGCGACCGCGGCGTGGTCGTGGTTGGCGTCGACATGCAGGACACGGCGGAGGCGGCCCAGGAATTCATCCGCCGCTTCGAGCTGACGTTCCCGAACGCGCCCGATCACGGCGGCAAGGTGGCGGTGGAATACGGCGTCTACGGCGTGCCCGAGACCTTCTTCGTGGACCGCGCGGGCACCATCCGCGCCAAGCACGTCGGCGCCGTGACCGAGGACGTGATCCGTGGCACCCTCGAGCGACTCCTCTGACGTGCGGCCGTCAGGCGCGTCCGTCGCCGACCGGCGCCACCACGTCGTCGGCGCAGCGCTTGAGCGCGCTGGCGACCCGTCGGCGCGCCTCACCCCAGCGCTCCGCGGCCTCGATGTCGTCGCGCGCAAGCTCGCAGTCGGCGATCACCCCCGTGGTCCCCGCGAGGCGCACGCGATAGAGCGCGCCCCCGTGCTCCTCCTCGATGCCCACGACGGTCGCGTTCGGCTCGAGCTTCGTGACGAGATCGCGCAGAAACGTGCCGGCCTCCATGCTCGCCTCCCTCGTTACGAACGTGCGATCGCCGATCGGGCTGCAACGCGAGTGCCACCGAGCCGCCGCATCGGTGCCGTGAGCGCGCTGATCATCGGCCTGCTGATGGTCGCCGTCGTGGCCGGCGCGCAACCCCCCGCCCAGCCGGTCTCCGATGCGGAGGCGTACCACATCGCGTCCGAGCTGCGCTGCGTGGTGTGCCAGAACCTCTCGGTCGCCGACTCGCCGTCGGAGATGGCGGCACAGATGCGCGCGATCGTGCGCGAGCGGCTGGCCGCGGGCGACAGCCCCGAGCAGGTCCGCGAGTATTTCGTCGCACGCTACGGCGAGTGGATTCTGCTCGCGCCGCGCCGGCGCGGCTTCAACCTCCTCGTCTGGGGATTCCCGATCGTGGCCGTGGCCGTCGGCCTCGTGGCCGTGGCCGCCCTGCTCCGGCGCTGGACGCGACGTCCCTCCGCCACGCCGCTGCGCATCGATGGCGCGATGAGCGAGCGGATCCGGCGCGAGCTCGAGCGCGGCCCGTGACCGGCGTGGTCATCGCCGCCGTCGTCATCGGCGTGCCGGCGCTGGCGTTCACGCTGTGGCCGCTCCTGCGGCGTGGGCGCGGGGCGACGCCCTGGCTAGCGCTGCCGCCCGACGAGCGCGAGCAGTGGCTCGAGGCCAAGGGCGCCGCCCTGCGCGCGCTGCGCGAGCTCGCCTTCGAGCACGACGCCGGCCACATCTCGGACGCGGACTACACGGAGCTGCGTACGCGCTACGAGAGCGAGGCCGCGGCGGCGCTGACCGCCCTCGACCGCCTCGGGGCGACCGCCGCCCCCGCGCCGCCGGTGGCGCGCGAGACTCCCGCGGCGGCGCGGGGACGCGGCTGGCGTCATCCGGCGGCGCTGGCGGGGAGCGCCATCGCGCTGCTGGTGTTCGGAGTCCTGCTCGGCGTCGGCATCGTTCGCTATACCGAGCCGGATCAGACGGCGGCGATGCCGCCCGGCATGCCGCCGATGGCGGCCGCGCCGGAGGCGCCCGCGGCCGGTGGCGCGCCGCGCGCGGTGTCGCCGGAGATCATGCGCGGCATGCTACAGGCCGCGCGTGGGTCACTCTCGGAAGGACGGTACTCGGAGGCGATCGCCGCCTACCAGGCGGTGCTCAAGCGTGACCCGCAAAACGTCGACGCCATGACCCATCTGGGTCTCATCGTCGCCATCGGCGGCCACGCCGACAGCGCCCTCGAGACCTTCGACAAGGCGCTGACCATCGATCCCGATTACGCGCCGGCGCTGCTCTACCGCGGCCAGGTGCTCTACGAAGCCAAGAAGGACATCGCGGGCGCCGTGAGCGCCTGGGAGCGGTTCGTCAAGGTGACGCCGAGCGCGGAAGAGCGCGAGCGCGTCAAGAAGCTCATCGCGGAGGCCAAGGCCGGATCGCGGGGACGATAGGCGCGGCCGCCACCCGCCAGCGGGTGCGTCTTCTTGACGGAGAGCGGGATCGCCAGCACCGACTCACCCTTGTAGACGATCACGGGGAACGTCCACACGACGTTGAGCTTCAGCTCGCGCTCGACCACGACCACGCTCACCTCGCGCTCCTCGATGGGCACACCGGCTTCGTGGGCCTCGCGCACGATCCGGGTCCTCACGTCGCCCGCCGTGGCGAGCTCCCGGAGATTGCGCGGCTGGAGGGTCTCGTCGATGACGTTGTGGATCTGGAACCACTGATAGACCGACATCATGCCGGCGTACGCCGCGTAGCAGCACGCCACCACCACCAACCCCCAAAAGAAGACCCTCATCCTGTCCCCCTCATCGGTCGGTCGGTCGATAGACCCAGATCTTGGCGGCCGCCGGCAGCCCGAGGGCGATCGGCGGTCCGTTGTCGTCTCCGGCCGCCGTCACCGTCCCTGCCCACGGAGCCACCTCGACGATTCGCAACCGGCGACCGGGCCGCACGTCGTTGCGCCACAGATATTCGAGCAGCTTCTTGTCGGCTTCCGCTTCCTCGGTGATCCGCTCCACGACGACGGTCGCGCCCTCCTTGGCCTGGTTCAGCGGAAACAGCTCCACGCGCGGCGGCCGCGGCATGCCGGGAATCGGGTTGCCGTGAGGACACGTGCTCGGCATCCCGAGCATCTCCGCCAGCCGATCCTCGACGCGTGGCGACAGCGCGTGCTCGAGCCGGTGCGCCTCCTCGTGGGCCTCGGTCCAGTCGAGGCCGAGCGTGTCGGTGAGCCAGCGCTCGAGCAGCCGGTGGCGCCGAGCCATCACCTCGGCGATCTGGTGCCCCTTCGGCGTGAGGGTCAGCTCCTTGCGCGGCCCCACCTTCACGTAACCGCCACGCGCGATGCGCTGCACGGCCTCGGTGACGGCAGGCGCGGACACGGCCATGTGCTTGGCGAGGCGCGCCCCGATGACCGGCTTGCCGCTTCCCGCGAGGTCGTAGATCGCTGCGAGGTAATCCTGGACGGAAGCCGTGGTCGCCGCCGCGCGTTTCGGCTTCCCGGCGTTCTTCGCTGACGCGCGTCGCATCTCAATGGACTATACCCGAGAACACCTGAAAGACCGCAGTGTTATGCTGTGCCGCATGACGCGCGCCGACGCGTTGCAGCGCCTCACCGAGCTGCGGGAGGCCATCCACCACCACGATTACCTCTATTACGTGGCGGCGCGTCCCGAAGTCTCCGATGCCGAGTACGACGCGCTGATGCGCGAGCTCCGCGAGCTCGAGGCCGCCTTCCCCGAGCTGGTGACGCCCGATAGCCCGACCCAGCGTGTGGCCGGCCAGCCCGTGGACGCCTTCCGCCCGGTCGAGCATCGTGCCGCGATGCTCTCGCTCGACAACGCGATGAACCCCGACGACCTGCGCGAGTTCGAAGGACGGCTCAAGCGTGCGCTCCCCGGCGCCGTCTTCCGCTACGTGTGCGAGCCGAAGATCGACGGCCTCGGCATCGCGCTCCTGTACGAGCATGGCCGCCTGGTCCGCGGTGCCACGCGCGGCGACGGACGCGTGGGTGAGGACGTCACCGCCAATCTCCGCACGATTCGCAGCCTCCCCTTGACCCTCAAGGGCCCGCTGGCGGCGCTGTCGGAGGTGGAGATCCGCGGCGAGGTCTTCATGCCACGCGCAGAGTTCGAGCGGCTGAACCGGACCCTCGAGGAGGCGGGAGAGGCGACCTTCGCCAACCCGCGCAACGCCGCGGCCGGCGCCGTCCGCCAGAAGGACCCGGCGGTGTCGGCGCTCCGGCCGCTCGACATCTTCCTCTACCACCTCGGACACGCGCCGGGCTTCTCCGTCGCCACGCACGGCGACGCCGTCCACGCCCTCCACGAGGCCGGGCTCAAGACCAATCCGCGGACCGCGCGCGCGGAGACCGTCGACGAGGTGCTGGCGTACTGCGCCGAGCTGGAGGCCGCACGCGACGCGCTCGGATACGACGCCGACGGCGTGGTGGTGAAGGTCGACTCGCTCGAGCAGCAGCGACGGCTGGGCTCCACCGCGCATCATCCGCGCTGGGCGATCGCGTACAAGTTCACCGCCCGCCAGGCCACCACCGTCGTGCAGTCCATCGACGTCAACGTCGGCAAGACCGGCGCGCTCACGCCGGTGGCGAAGCTCACGCCGGTGCCGCTGGCCGGCGTGACCATCAGCAACGTCAGCCTGCACAACGAGGACGAGATCCGCCGCAAGGACATCCGCGTCGGCGACACCGTGCTCATCGAGCGCGCGGGCGACGTCATCCCGTACGTCGTGCAGGTGGTCGCCGCCAAGCGGCCGCCGGCGGCCGTGCCCTACGCCTTCCCCGATCAGTGTCCCGCCTGCGGCGGCGTGGCCTTTCGCCCCGAGGGCGAGGCGTACTGGCGGTGCATGAACGCGGCGTGCCCGGCGCAGCTCAAGGAGCGGCTCAAGCACTTCGGCTCGCGCCGCGCGATGGACATCGAAGGGCTCGGCGAGGCGGTCATCGAGCAGCTCGTCGATCGCGGCGACGTCAAGAACTTCGCCGACCTCTATCGGCTCACGGCGGCTCACCTGGCCGAGCTGGATCGCTTCGCGGAGAAATCGGCGGAGAACCTCGCGGCCGCCATCGCCGGCTCCAAGGGGCGTGGCCTCGCTCGCCTGCTGAACGCCCTCGGCATCCGGCTCGTCGGCGAGCGTGTCGCCAAGCTCCTCGCCATGCGCTTCGGCTCCATGGATCGCCTGGCCGCCGCCGGCCGGCAAGATCTGGCCGGCGTGCACGGCATCGGCGACGTCATCGCCGCCTCCGTGCGCACGTTCTTCGACGAGGGCGCCAACGTGTCCATGCTGCGGGCCCTCGGTGAGCTCGGCGTCGATCTCACCGAGCGCGGCGCCGTCGTCGATGGTCCCAAGCCGCTCTCCGGAAAAACGTTCGTGCTGACCGGCACCCTGGCCACGCTGACCCGTGACGCCGCGCGCGAGCGGGTCGAGACGCGCGGCGGCCGGGTCACCTCCGCGGTGACACGCAAGACGGATTACGTCGTGGTCGGCGAGGCGGCGGGCGGCAAGGCCGACGACGCGCGACGGCTCGGCATCGCCATCCTCGACGAAGCGGCGTTCCTCGAGCTCACCGGCCCATGACCGCGCGTCCTCTGCTGCTCGCACTGCTGCTTCTCGCCGGCTGCATCGGCATCGAGACGCAGTCGCCGGCGCCGGTCGATCAGCGGACGCCGGGACGGTGGGACGCGCTGGCGCCCATGCCGACCGCGCGTCAGGAGGTCGCGGTCGCCGCCCTTGGCGGTCATGTGTGGGTGATCGGCGGCTTCGGCGCCGGCGCCGAGCCGGTGGCGACGGTCGAGCGCTACGATCCCGCGACGAACAGCTGGGACACGCGCCCGCCGCTGCCGGTCGCCGTTCACCACGCGGCCGCGGTGGCCGTCGGCGATCGGCTGTTCGTGCTCGGCGGCTACACCGGCGGGCGTCTGCGCTGGGCGCCGCTCGACGCCGTGTGGGAGTGGACGGACGCGCAGGGGCGGTGGGAGAAGCGCACGCCGATGCCGACGGCGCGCGGCGCCCTCGCGGTGGCGGCGCTGGGCGGCCGCATCCACGCGCTCGGCGGCGGCGCCGGCGACCCGCTCGGCGCTCACGAGATCTATGACGTCGCGGCCAACCGGTGGACCGTCGCCAACGCGATGCCGACGGCGCGCGATCATCTGGCCGCCGTCGCCTTTCTGGATCGCGTCTGGGCGCTCGGCGGGCGCGCGTCGTTCATGGGCGAGCAGTACGCCAACGTCGAGATCTACGATCCGGGCACCGACAGCTGGCGAACGGGCCCGCCGCTGCCGCGCGGCCGCGGCGGGCTGGCGGCCGTCGCGCTTCCCGATCGCATCCTCGTCTTCGGCGGTGAGGCGCCGCTCCGCATCTTCAACGCCACGGAGATGTACGAGCCTGCCGGCAACCGCTGGATCGCGCTGGCGCCGATGCCGACGGCGCGCCACGGCATCGGCGCCGCCGTCATCGGCGGGCGCGTCTACGTCCCTGCGGGCGGCAGCGAGCCGGGCTTCGCGGCCACGCAGCTCAACGAGGCCTACACGCCGTGAGCCGTGTCGTGGCCGGCGCGCTGGTGGCGGTGGCGCTGATGGCCACCGCGGAGGCGGGGCCGAGTCGCGCCGATGCCGTCGCCGCGCTGACGGCGTCCGATGTGGAGGCGCGCCGCATGGGCGCCCGCGCGCTGCTCGAATCCGGCACCATGGCCGATGCCCCCGCCCTGCTCCGTGCGCTGCGCGATCCGGATGGGCAGGTCCGCCGGGTGGCGGAGGCGGCGCTGTGGGCGGTCTGGAGCCGCTCGGGCGACAACGCCATCGACGACATCCTCGAGATCGGGGTCGCCCAGATGCGCGAGGGACAGGTGCAGGCGTCGGTGGAGACCTTCAGCGAGATCATCGGCCGCCGTCCGGACTTCGCCGAAGGCTGGAACAAGCGGGCCACCGCCTACTACATGCTCGGCGACTGGCGCCGGTCCGCCGCCGATTGCGACGAGGTGCTGCGGCGCAACCCGCAGCACTTCGGCGCCCTCAGCGGCTACGGGATGATCTGGCTGCAGCTCGACGAGCCGACGCGCGCGCTCGAGCGCTTCGAGCAGGCGATCGCCGTGAATCCGAACCTCGAGTCCGTTCAGAGCACGATCGACGCGCTTCGCGCCCTGCTCATCAAGCAGCGGCGCGACGCGATCTGACCCGTACCAAGGAAGGAGCCCGCCGTGATCGACGCGTTGAAGAAGATCAGCAGCCCCAGCATCGCCAACGGGATCGAGACGTTCAATGTCCGCCCGCGCAACCAGGGGCAGATGTCCTCCGAGATCCGGACGCTGTTTCCCGAGCTCGGACCCATGGTGGGCTACGCGGTCACCGCGGTCATCCGTGCGGAGCCGGCGCCGATCCAGGGCCACCGCGCCAGTACCTACGGCTGGTGGGACTACGTCCTCACCATTCCGGCGCCACGCGTGATCGTGGTGCACGATCTCGACGAGCCGCGTGGCCAGGGCGCACAGTGGGGTGAGGTGCAGGCCAACATCCACAAGGCGCTCGGCTGCGTCGGGACGGTGACCGACGGCTCCGTGCGCGATCTCGAGGAAGTGCGCGCTCTCGGCTTCCAGTTCGCCGCCGCGCACGTGAGCGTCTCGCACGCCTACGTGCACATGGTCGACTTCGGTCTGCCGGTGAAGGTGGGGGGGCTGTGGGTCAAGCCCGGCGATCTCATCCACGCCGACCAGCACGGCGTCGTGACCATACCGCCCGAGTGCGCCGCCAAGCTCCCGGACGCTGTCGCCGCCGTCGAGGCCGACGAGCGCAAGATCATCGCCCTCTGCCAGTCCAAAGATTTCACCGCCGACAAGCTGAAGGATCTCTACAAACAAATCCGCCCGGGCACGTACTGACGCAGGCCGCGGGCACCGGGCGCGGAAGCGCGGGAAAGTCTCGCCCGTCATCGAGACG
>Ga0075421_100003652_pt1 | contig 18445 bp, 17 predicted proteins | sample SoiMetdeltSBSDD5_FD_75292 | JGI IMG/M metagenome (GOLD analysis project Ga0075421, IMG submission 75292) | Bulk soil microbial communities from a Populus tree surrounding site in Tennessee, USA - Soil MetaG P. deltoides SBSDD5 | ecosystem: Environmental > Terrestrial > Soil > Tree plantation...
GTGCTCGTGTTCGGCTTCGGGTAGAAGCCGATGAGCGCCTTGGCCACCGGGTTGATGCGATCCGGGCAGATGACGTTATTGAGCCCGTTGCACGACAGCGGGTCGCGCACCCAGGTGCCATTGACGTTGCGCCCGGTCGCCGGGTCGTAGAGCTGGATCAGATTCCCCTGCGCGTCCCTCAGCCCGCGGAAATCGCCGCGCAGGAAGTCCTCGGTCGGTACGGTCACGACCCCCGGATTCGGCGTCCCTTCGCGGTAGCCTTCGTAATTGAAGAGGAAGAATGTCCGGTCGCGCCCGTCATAGCCCAGCGGGCCGAAAACCTTCTTCGGCAGCCGCACCGGGCCGTCGATCTGCCCCCCGTACTGGTCGAGGAAGTGCTCGGCCTTGACGAGCTCGCCGTCGGCCGTGCGGAAGCGGCCCGCCGGGATGCCCCGGGCGTTCGAGAAAAGATAGTTCGAGTCGAGCCAGTTGCGCCGGTAGAACTCGTAGATCGAGCCGTGGTATTGGTTCGTGCCCGACTTGAGCGAGACGTTGACCACGCCGCCCGCCGTGCGCCCGTACTGCGCGTCGTAGGAATTGGTCACGATCTTGAACTCCTGGACGGCGTCCACCGGAGGCACGTAGGCGATGTTATTGCCGCCCTGGATCGAGTTGTTCGGAGCGCCGTCAAGCAGGAACTCGTTGTTGCGGTTCTGCCCGCCGTTGATCGACCAGTCGGCGATCGCGCCGTTGTCGAACGGGCGCTGGTAGATGGCCGGGCCGTTGTAGGTGATCCCGGGCGTGAGCGTCGAGAGCATGAAGGGGTTGCGCGCGTTGAGCGGGAGCTCGACGATCCGCCGGTTCTCAATCACGTTGCCGCGGTCGGCCTTGGTCTCTTCGAGCAGCGGGGCGTCGGCGGTGATCGTCACCGTCTCGGACGCCTGGCCGATCTCGAGGTCGAAATCGACCGTCGCCGTCTGGCTGACTTGTAAGACGACGCCGTCACGCGCGTATTTCTTAAAGCCCGGCGCCTCGACCGTGATGTTGTAGGTCCCCGGCTTAAGGAACGGGACGTTGTAGTTGCCTTCCGAACTAGTCGTCACAGTCGCTGTCTCGTTGGTCTCGATGTTACGCACCGTGACTGAGGCGTTGGGGACCGCGGCCTTAGAGGGGTCGACGACGCGGCCGTTGACCGTGGCCCGGAACTCCTGCCCGGGCGCGACTCCGGGAAGGCTCGCGAGCAGAAAAGCGCAATGTAAAAGCAGCCTCTTCATAAATCCTCCTCTGGGTGATGTGGCCAGGCGATCCAGCCTCCTCTGCTGATCGATCAGGGAAACTTTTTTTGGTGAATCGTGATGCCGTCGTAGATCGGCACCGTCGGGCTGGCGGCGATGAGCACCGTCCGCGTCTGCATCGCTGGCAGACCCAGCGTCCGGGTCAGCGACGTGACTATTGCGCGGCGCTCGTTGTGGATCAGATACCCCCCCCCGGCCAGCATGGCCTCGACGTTCGTCAGCGCGAGCAGCAATTCGTTGGCGTCGAAGTAGGGGAAGACATTGGTCACCAGAATCAGGTCATAATTGGGCGACGGGTCGTAGCGCTCGGTGATCAGGTTGAGCTTCGCCGCGCTCAGGCGCGCAGTCACCTCCGCCCGCACGCGCAGCGACTTGAGCCAGCGCCCGGCGAGACCCTGGCCGGCCGGCGGCGGCGATTCGGCCCCGATACTCTGCCCCAGGAAGCGGAAATACGTTCGATACCCGGCATCCAGCGGGCGGGCGTCAGTCTCCGGCACGCCCGAGATCAAGGTCAGGTGTGCCTCCCCACCTGAGACCCGGCTCACGTAGTCAATGACGCGGTCATTGATGTCCACACAGTGGATGCGGAGCCGGGCCGGGTCGGCCAACTTCAGCCCGAGCAGGGCGTCCGCGACGGCGAAAGGCTGGTAGCTCTGGGGGCTGGAGGCGTCGATCAGGTCGGTCCGCGGCGCGAAGTCCAGGCCGGGGCCGACGATCAGTATGCGATTCAGCTGCGTGGCGGGCGCCTGCGCCCGGACCACCGAGAGGGCAGTGTAGACGGCGTAGTTGGCCTCAATCTGCGTGTCCGTGCTATGCCCGCGCCCCTGGTAGAGTGTCGCGACGAAAGCCGCCAGGTCCTCCGCCCGGCTAAATTGCCGCGAGAGAAACTCCTTGCGGTAAAGGAACCTCATCGCTCGCGCGTATGCCGCCGAGAGATGCACCGCGAGCGGCTCTGAGGGGGCGGCCTGTTTGTGCAGAAAGGTGCGGAAATAGGCCAGGCGCTCGTCTTCCGCAGGGCGCCCGAGCGCCCTGATGAAATCCCCCAGCCGCCGCGCCGCTGACGCCGGCATGCGTCCGACGGGCGGCGGCGGCGCGGCGCCTTCGGCCAGGTACGCGTCCTTCTCGGCCGGCGTGAGCCGCCCGACAAACTCGTAAGCGCTGAGTGCCGGCTCGACCCGCGGCTCGGCCGTGAAGCTCGCTGACTGGAGTAAGAAATATATCAGGTGGTCGTACTCGCCGAGCGTTTCGCGCTCGGTCGTCTGGCGCTCGATCGAAGAAATGGATCGCTCGAAACCTTCCGCGCCGAGACCCTGTTGCTCGAACCAGAGGCGAAAGTCGGCGGGGAGGTCGTTGAAGCGTATCGGCCTCTTGGCCGGTTGCGCGGACGTGTCGCTCGCTGCGGCCGGCCGGGGCTGAGGGGAAATAACGGCGAGCATCCAGAGAAGCGTCAGCCCCAGAGGGCGGAAGCGCACTCCGAATCGCGTGAGTTTACGGCAGGCCATCTCGGTCAGGACCCTTGCCAGGAAAAAACACTTCATGCGGAAAAAGCACAGCCGGCCGCAGGTCACACGCGGCGGCAGAGGAAGTCGTTGCGAACGAGTACGACTTACCCTCGAGCTCTGAATTCCGAATGTATCAGTGATCCCAGCAAGGCTGACAGCGATTAGGGCGTTGGGCCCATCTCAGTGTTGTCCGGGCCTCATCAGCAGTTTGGATTATCCAACTGGCCAGCTTGTCTGTCAAGGAGTGGTCTGGCACCAGATAAAAATAGGGGGCGCAGCGTTCAGGCCGCCGGGTACATGGAGCGAGCGAAGGAAGGGCGCCTCGGCGACCGCCTGACGACTCCCGGGAGGCTATCCTTCTCAGCCTTCCGAAATTTTACACCGGGGTGGGTTCATCTGTCTGGATGTTCTTCTCAAGCGGGCTCCCGGCGACCGGCGGGGCAACGTCCGCGGCCGCGGGCTCTTCGCCCGGGCGGACGTCGCCCTTCCCGAAGAAGAAGCGCGTCGGGTGCTCGCGCATGATCTTATCCTGGAGGCGCATGATGCCGTAGAGCAGCGCCTCGGGCCGCGGCGGGCACCCCGGGACGTAGACGTCGACCGGGATGACGCGGTCGACGCCCTGGAGCGTCGAGTAGGAGTTGAACGGGCCACCGACATTGGCGCAAGAGCCCATCGAGAGCACCCACTTCGGCTCCGGCATCTGGTCGTAGACTCTCTTGACGACGGTCGCCATCTTGAGCGTCACCGTGCCGGCGATGATGATCAGGTCGGACTGGCGGGGGCTCGGGCGGAAGACGCCGGCCCCGAAGCGGTCGAGGTCGAAGCGCGAAGCCCCGGTGGCCATCATCTCGATGGCGCAGCAGGCGAGGCCGAAGGTCATCGGCCAGAGCGCCGAGCTGCGCCCCCAGTTGATCACCCAGTCCACCTTGCTGGTGATGAACCCCGAGCCGCCATGTTCGTCGATCCCGACTGCCATATGCCTCCGCGGTGTTATGCCCAGTTGAGCGCGCCCTTGCGCCAGGCGTAGTAGTACCCGACGACGAGGATGCCGACGAAGATCAGCATCTCGACCAGGCCGAAGACGGCGAGCCGGTCGAAGGTGATCGCCCAGGGCAGCAGGAAGACCGTCTCGACGTCGAAGATGAGGAAGAGCATGGCGATGATGTAGAAACGGACCGAGAAGCGCTGGCGCGCGTCCTTGATCGGGTCGATCCCGCACTCGTAGGGCATCATCTTCTGCCGGTCGTAGATTTGCGGCCGGACCGCGCGCAGGACGAGGAGAGCCACCCCGGGGAAGGCCGCCGCGACGATGAGGAAGAGCACGATCGGGAAATAGGAGTAGAGCGGGGCCGCCGCGGGCGCGCTCGCCGTTTGGAGCAGGAACAGGCACGTCCTCATAAGTTGAAGACCCTCGCGGTTCGGAACGACACAGGGGAAGCGGATCGCTGACTTCCTGGCGCCCGGATGATAATGAATCGCGCGGCGCGGTGTCAACCGTACCCGGGCGCGCCGGGGTTTGATTTTTCCCGGGTCGACACGTATCATACGGCTTCGCCGCCCAGAGTCATAAGGGTATCACGAGGGCGCGAGTGACAGATATGACCGGTGATTGCCAGATTCATCCAGTATTCTTCTCCCCTTGGCGCCCGCACGCCCGGTGTCGTTCCTCGCGCTCGCGCTGGTGAGCCGGAGAGTGACGCCGCCCTGGCCGCGCGCCGTCCGCCCAGATTCCTCGTCCGGACTAATTTCATCTGAGAAAGGCTAGATTCTTGGCAGCAATGAAAATTTTGATCAGCGACAACCTTTCAGCCCGCGGCGTCGAGCTGCTCAAGCAGCGCGAGCGGTTCGAGGTCGACGTCAAGGTCGGCCTGCCCGCCGCGGAGCTCAAGGGCGAGATCGGCCGCTACCACGCACTTATCGTCCGCAGCGAGACGCGCGTCACCGCCGAGATCATTGGGGCGGCCGAGAACCTCAAGGTCATCGGCCGCGCCGGGACCGGCGTTGATAACATTGACGTCCCGGCGGCGACCCAGCGCGGGGTGGTCGTCATGAATGCAGCGGCCGGTAACAGCGTGACCACCGCCGAGCACACGCTGGCGCTGCTCATGTCGCTGGCGCGAAAAATCCCGCAGGCCTCGGCGACGCTCAAGGCGGGAAAGTGGGACAAGAAGCGCTTCATGGGCACCGAGCTCTACGGCAAAACGCTGGGCATCGTCGGGCTCGGGAACATCGGCAAGATTGTCGCCTCGCGCGCCGCCGGGCTGGGCCTCAAGGTCCTGGTCTACGACCCCTTCCTCTCTCGTGAGGCGGCCGCCAATGCGGGCGTCGAGACAAGTACGCTCGACGACCTCTGCCGCCGGGCCGACTTCGTCACGGTGCACACCCCGCTGACCGACGAGACGCGCGGGATCATCGGCGAGGCGGCCTTTGCCAAAATGCGCGACGGGGTCCGGGTGATTAACTGCGCGCGCGGCGGCCTGATCGACGAGGCGGCGCTCTTCGAGGCGATCAAATCCAAGCGCGTCGCCGGGGCCGCGCTCGACGTCTTCGTCGAGGAGCCGCCGCCGGCCGACCACCCGCTGCTCTCGCTCGACGAGGTTATCGTCACGCCCCACCTCGGAGCTTCGACCGCCGAGGCGCAGGACCAGGTCGCCGTGACCATCGCCGCGCAGGTCGCCGATTACCTCGAGCATGGCGCGGTGGCCGGGGCCGTCAACGTGCCCGCCGTCAGCCCCGAGGCGCTCGACCGCCTCCGGCCCTACCTCGAGCTGGGCGAGAAGCTCGGCACTTTCCAGAGCCAGTATTTCGGGAGCGCCCTGACCGAAGTGCAGATCAACTACAGCGGCGAGGTCGCCGAGCTTGACGTCCACCCGATGACGCGGGCAGTCCTCACTGGCCTGCTCGCGCCGGTGACGGCGCATGTCAATCAGGTCAACGCGGCGCTCATCGCCGAGGATCGCGGCATCCGGGTGACCGAGTCGCTGGCGCGCACGGCCCACGACTTCACGAGCCTCGTCGAGGTCGTCGTCAAGGGGGAGAGCGCGGAGAGCCGGGTCGCGGGGACCCTCTTCGGGCGCCGGGATTTGCGGCTCGTCCAGATCGATTCGTTCCGGCTCGAGGCCGTGCCCGAGGGCCACATGCTCGTTGTCCAGAACGACGACCAGCCGGGCGTCGTCGGGCGCATCGGGACGTTTCTCGGCGACCACGGCGTCAACATCGCGCAGCTTTACCTGAGCCGCAACCAAGCCGGCGGCGTGGCCGTCTCGGTCTACCAGGTGGACGAGGCGTTGGGCGCGGCGACGCTCGGGGAACTGGCCCGGGTAGAGCACGTGATTTCGGTGAAACAAATTAGCTTATGATAGCTTTCAGCGGTCAGCGGTCAGCTCTCAGCCAGACAGGAGTCGCATGCGCGACCCCCTTCTGGCTGAGAGCTGACCGCTGACCGCTCGCCGCTGACTCCTGACCGCCCTATGCTTGCCAAACGGATCATCCCCTGTCTGGATGTCGACCGCGGGCGCGTGGTAAAGGGAATGAGCTTCGTCAATCTGGTCGATGCGGGCGACCCGGTCGAGCAGGGGGAGCGGTACGACCGCGAGGGCGCAGACGAACTGGTCTTTCTGGACATCACGGCCTCTTCTGACCGCCGCGAGATCGTCTCCGAAATGGTGCGGCGGGTGGCCGACCGGGTCTTCATCCCGTTCACGGTCGGCGGCGGCATCCGGACGGTGGAGGACATCCGGGCGATCCTGCTCGCCGGGGCCGACAAGATTTCGGTCAACACGGCGGCGGTCGAGAACCCCGGGCTGATCCGCGAAGGGGCCGAGCGCTTTGGCGCCCAGTGCATCGTCGTCGCCGTCGACGCCAAGCGCCGGCCCGGCCGGCCGCTCTCCTGGGAAGTCTACCTCCACGGCGGGCGCACCCCGACCGGGATCGACGCGGTGGCCTGGGCGCGGCAGGCCGCCGAGCTGGGCGCCGGTGAGATCCTGCTAACGAGCATGGATTGCGATGGCCAGCGGGATGGGTATGATCTGGAGTTGACGCGGGCGGTGGCTGAGGCGGTCAACATCCCCGTGATTGCGTCGGGCGGGGCCGGCAACCTCGAGCACCTTTACCGGGCGCTGACCGCGGGCGAGGCGAGCGCGGTGCTGGCCGCCTCGATCTTCCATTTCGGTGAGTTTACCATCGGCCAAGCGAAAAACTACCTGCGTGAACACGGGATCGTCATGCGTTAGACTGACCTGTGTGGCCGGCGCGGAAAGAGAGGCGGACCCTGGCCCGAAGAGTTTTAGCTTGCCTGGCGATCCTGACCGGCCTGGCCGTGACCGCCAGGCCGCAAGCGCCTGCGCGGCAGGCGCCGTCCCCGGGCTTGCGCGCCGAGGAAGTCAAATTCGAAGGCGCCGGCCTGAAGCTGGCGGGGACCCTGCTGCTCCCGGAGCCCGGGGCGGACAAGCGCGCGCCGGCCGTCCTCGTCGTCGGCGACTCGGGCCCGACGACGCGCGACGGCAGCCCGGGCGTCGCGGCCGGCAATGGCACCTACCGCGTGATCGCCGAGTACCTGGCGGCGCGGGGTTTCGTCGTCCTGCGCTACGACAAGCGGTGCGTCGGGGCGAGCGAGTGCCGGCCGGCGAGCCCGTTCGACGCTTACGTGGACGACGCGCGCGGGGCGCTCGCTTACGTCCGCTCGCGGCGCGAGGTTGACCCGGCGCGCGTGGCGGTCTTCGGGCACGGCGAGGGCGGGTTGCTCGGGTCGATCGCGGCCGCCCACGACCCGGCGGTGAAAGCCGTCGTCCTAGCGGCGGCCCCGGGCCGCACGGCGGGCAAACTGATCCGCGAGCAGGTTCAGCGGCGCCTGGCTGCGGCGGGACGGCCGGCGGAAGAGACGCAGGCCTACCTCGCGAAGTACGACCGGGTGATCGCCGGCCTGACGTCGGGCAAGGCCGACTTTACGGACGAGAAGATTGACCCCGGCGACGCCGTCTTGACGAACCTCATCAAGCAGCGCGATTTCACCATCCCGCTGCTGGTCAACGACCCGCTGCAGATCGTCACCGCGGTCGAGGCCCCGGTCCTTGTGCTGCAGGGGGAGAAAGACCTCGAGGTCGGCGTCCGCGACGCGCAATACCTCGGGGAGGCGCTCAAGCGCGCGCACCACGCCGACCCGACGGTGCACCTGCTGCCCGATGTCGATCACCTGCTCAAGACCGACACCGGGCCGACGTCGGTGCGTGCTGACGAGGACGCGACGCGTCCCGTCGACCCGATGCTGCTCAAGCTCTTGTCCGAGTGGCTGCAGACGAAATTACGGTAGCGTGCCATGCCCGAGGATTTGATTCGTAACCTGAAATTTGACGAGCGGGGCCTGATTTCGGCCGTCGTCCAGGACCACCAGACGGACGAAGTTCTCATGCTCGCCTACATGAACGCCGAGAGTCTGGCGCGGACGCTGCAGACGGGCGAGACCTGGTTCTGGAGCCGGTCGCGGGGAGAACTCTGGCACAAGGGCGCGACCTCCGGGAACACGCAGCGCGTCGTCGACCTCCGCCTCGACTGCGACGGGGACGCGGTCATCGTGCGCGTCGACCCGAAGGGGCCGGCATGCCACACCGGGGCGCGGACCTGTTTTTTCCGCGGCGCGCAGGAAGCCGACGCCGCGACCGTGGGCCAGACCGGCGCCCTGCCCGCGCCGGCCGGGCGCGGCGATTCGCAGGTGGCCCTGGTCGACGTCCCAGCGATGGAACTTGGGATTCTGCTCCAGGATCTCTATGTCCTCATCCAGGAGCGCAAGGACCAGCGGCCCGAGAACTCCTACACCACGTACCTCTTCAACAGCGGGCTCGACAAGATCCTCAAGAAGGTAGGCGAGGAGGCGGCCGAGACGATCATCGCGGCGAAGAACGAGGGGAGCGCCGAACTGGGCGCGGAGATCACCGACCTGCTCTATCATTTGCTCGTGCTCATGGCCGAGCGAGACGTCAGCCTCCGCGACATTACGGCGGAGTTGACCCGCCGGCTGGGGCGGCCGGCGAACCCGAAGTACTCTAAGTAATGGCATGAGTATCGAGCGGCTCGATCATGTGGCACTCATGACGCGAGACGTGGCGCGGGCGGCGCAGTTCTACTGCGATTGGGCGGACATGGAGGTCGTCCACGACCGGCGGGATCCCGGGTCGACGCACCGCGTCATGTGGGTGCGGCCGGCGCATGATCCGGCGGGGCTGATCCTCGTCTTGATCGAGAGCGAGGAGCCGCGCCCGGGCGGCCGCATGGACCATTTCGGGTTCCATGTCGCCGACCGCGGCGAGGTGGACGCGATCGCCGGGCGCGCCCGGGCGGAAGGCGTCCTCGTCGAAGGCCCGCTCGACGCCGGCCCGGTCGTCGGGTACTACTGCATGATCCGGGACCCGGACGGGAATCTGCTCGAATTCTCGTGCGACCAGTTGAAAGCATGAAAGCGGTCAGCCAAACCAAAGCCCTTTTCTGGCTGAGCGCTGACCGCTGACCGCCAGCACTTATGTCAAGCATCACACCCGGTACCTACGAAGAGTTTCTTGCGCTCGCGGCGAGTGGGACGGTGGTCCCGCTCGCCAAGACGGTCCTGGCCGACCTGCTGACGCCGGTCTCGGCCTACCTGAGGATCGAGCGGCAGGCGGCGCAGGCCTTCCTCCTCGAATCAATCGAGGGGGGCGAGAAGATCGCCCGCTACTCGTTCCTCGGCTGCGCTCCGCACACCATCGTCCGGGCGCGGGGCGGGGAGGTGATTGTCGAGCACGCCGAAGGGCAGCAGGAAGTGCGCACGGAGCCGATGCTCGACGTCCTGCGCGGGCTCATGCGTGCCCACCGGCCGGTTGCGGTGCCGGGGCTCCCGCCCTTCGCCGGGGGCGCGGTCGGCTACTTCGGCTACGACGCCGTCAGCTGGTTCGAGCGCGTCCCGCAGGAGGCGCGGGACGACCTCGACATGGACACAGCGGTGGTCATGTTCTTCTCGAGCCTGCTCGCCTTCGACCACGTCAAGCACCAGATTCAGATCATCGCCAACGTCTTTACCGAGGGGACCGAGGCGGGACTGCGCGAGAAGTACATCGCGGCCTGCGCCGAGATCGCCCGCCTCGAGGCCGCGCTCGGCGCCCCGGTCGAGCTGCCCGCGCCCGCGCGCCGCGCCGAGCCGATCCAGATCCGGTCTAACATGCCGCGCGAGAGATATGCCGAGGCCATCGGCCGGATTCAGGACTACATCCGGGCCGGGGACGCTTTCCAGGTCGTCTTCGCGCAGCGGTTCGAGGCTGACATCGCGACCGACCCGTTTCAGGTCTACCGCGCGCTGCGGGTGGTCAACCCCTCGCCCTACATGTTCTTCCTCAAGCTCGGGGGCGGGGCGACGCTGCTCGGCGCCTCGCCCGAGATGCTCGTCCGGTGCACGGGGCGGAGCCTGGAGTATCGGCCGATTGCGGGCACATACCCGCGCGGGGCGACCGAGGCCGAAGACCTGGCGCTCGGCGAGCAGTTGCGGGGCGACGAGAAGGAGCGGGCGGAGCACGTCATGCTCGTCGACCTGGGGCGCAACGACCTCGGGCGGGTGGCCGAGTACGGCTCGGTCGAGGTGACGGAACTCATGACTGTCGAGCGCTTCTCGCATGTCATGCACCTGGTTTCGGTGCTCAACGCGCGGCTGCGCGAGGGGCTGGATTACTTCGACGCGCTGGCGGCGACGTTTCCAGCCGGGACGGTCTCGGGGGCGCCCAAGGTGCGCGCCATGGAGATCATCGACGAGCTCGAGCCGACGCGCCGCGGGGCTTACGCCGGGGCTGTCCTCTACTTCGACTACTCCGGCAATCTCGACTCGTGTATCGCGCTGCGCACCATGTACGCGCGCGGACGCCATGCCTACATCCAGGCGGGCGGCGGGATCGTCGCCGACTCGGTGGCGGAGAAAGAGTACATGGAAACCGTGAACAAGTCGCGCGCCCTCATGCGGGCGATCGAAATGGCGGAAAGGGAGCTATGAAGGAGCCGGGATTGGCCTCGCGCCTGCTTGGCTGCGCCCTGGTGTTGGCCTGCCTGCCGGGCCTCCTGTCGGCGCAGCCGCGGAAGAAGAACGCGCCGCCGGCGGAGCCGGGCGGCCCGGCGGTGACCCCCGAGGAGGCCGCGAACCTCGAGGCGGTGGTCACGACTGAGGCCGGGGTCATTCGGTTCGAGTTTCTCATAGGCGTGGCCCCGAAACACGTCCAGCAGTTCGTCCAGTTGGCGCGCTCGGGATACTATGACGGCTCGGCCTTCCACCGCGTCATCGCGCGCGGGCTCATTCAGGGCGGCGACCCGCTGCTCAAGGACCCGAAGACGCTGCGCGCGCGGTGGGGGACAGGCGGCCTGAGCCAGATCGCCGACGAGTTCAGCGCCGCCAAGCACGAGCGGGGCACCGTCTCGACCGTGCGCATCCCGGGGCGGGCCAACAGCGGCGGCGCGCAATTCTTCATGTGCGCCTCGCCGCAGCCCGCGCTCGACGGGCAATACTCGGTCTTCGGGCTCATCACCGAGGGGCTCGAGGTTGTCGACAAAATCTCGCTCGTCCCGGCCGACGACAAGCAGTTCACCGAGACGCCGGTCAAAATCGTGAGCGTCAAGATCGAGCCGAAGAAGACTGAGCCGTTCAAGGACGCGACCGCCGACGACATGCGCAAGGAAGTCCTCCTCCGGACGAGCCTCGGCGATATCACGCTGGCGCTCGACCCGGACCTCGCGCCGGAGCACGTGCGTAATTTCCTGAAGTTGGTCGAGACCGGGTGGTATGATCGGACGGCTTTTCACCGCATCGTCCCCAAGTTCGTCATCCAGGGCGGGGTCGGCGCGACGCGCGAGGGCCAGAAGTCGCACCCGGCCGACAAGTGGGTGCGCAACGTCAAGGGCGAGTTCAGCCCCCGCAAGCACATCCGCGGCTCGCTCTCGATGGCCCGCGCGGACGACCCGAACTCGGCCATGACCTCGTTCTTCATCGTCCTGGCGCCCGCGCCCAATCTGGATAACAAGTACACGATCTTTGGCAAGGTGGTCGACGGTTTCGACACGCTCGACAAGTTTGAAGCGCTCCAGCTCGACGTGGAAGCCCCCCGCGAGCGCGTCGAGCTGATCGAGGCGGTGATTAAACCCTAGCTTTCTTGGGCTAGATGAAATCAGCCACAGAGGCACCGCAGGCACAGAGAAGACTCAGGAATCACTCGACCTGGATCGAATTTGATAGTTTTTGCTCTGTGCCTGCGGTGCCTCTGTGGCCAAGCCCTGATTATGATTCTCGTCATCGACAACTACGACTCGTTCACTTACAACCTGGTCCAGTATTTGGGCGAGTTGCGGGCTGAGCCGGTGGTGGTGCGCAACGACCAAATCACTGTCGGGCGGATCGCGGAACTGGCGCCGGAGCGGATCGTCATCTCACCGGGGCCGGGCACACCGGATACGGCCGGGGTCACGCTCGAGGCGATCCGCGCCTTCGCAGGGAAGATTCCGATCCTCGGCGTCTGCCTCGGCCACCAGGCGATCGGCCAGGTCTTCGGCGGTCGGGTCGTTCGCGCGCCTTACCTCATGCACGGCAAGGCGAGTCAGATCCTGCACGACGGGCGGACCGTCTTCGCCGGGCTCGAGCGGCCGTTCCCCGCCACCCGCTACCACTCGCTTGTCGTCGAGCGGGAGAGCGTGCCTCCCGCGCTCGAGATTTCGGCGACGACGGCGGACGGGCTGGTCATGGGACTCCGCCACCGGGACTTCGTCTGCGAGGGGGTGCAGTTCCACCCGGAGTCGATCATGACGCAGTCCGGGATGCGGCTGCTCGAGAACTTTCTGAGTTTGCAGCCATGATCGCGCCGTACCTCAAGAGACTGATCGCCGGCGACCACCTGACCCAGGCGGAGGCATCGGCGCTGCTCGAGTTGATGCTCGCCGAGGAGGCGGCCGACGCCCAGATCGCCGCGGTGCTCGTGGCGCTCGCCGCGAAGGGCGAGACTGAGGAAGAGCTTGCCGGCTTTGCCGAGCGGATGCGGGGGCGGTGCGCTGCGGTCGGCGCCACGCGCCACGAGCGGTTCCTCGACACCTGCGGGACGGGTGGCAGTCCGGTCAAGACTTTCAACGTCTCGACGGCGGCGGCCTGCGTCGTCTCGGCTGCCGGGGTGCCCGTCGCCAAGCATGGCAACGTCGGCGTGACGAGCAAGGCCGGGAGCGCCGACGTGCTCCACGCGCTCGGCGTGCGGATCGATCTGCCGCCGGAGCGCGTGACCGCGTGTTTTGACGAGCTCGGCCTCTGCTTCATGTTTGCCCCGCTTCATCACGCGGCCACTAAGCGGGTGGCGCAGGTCCGGCGCGCGCTTGGGGTGCGGACGATTTTTAACCTCTTGGGGCCGCTGACCAACCCTGCCGGCGCCCCGTTCCAACTCGTCGGCGTGGCGGACGCGGCGGCGGGCGAGCGGGTGGCCCGCGCCCTCTCGCGGCTCGGCACGCGGCGCGCCTGGGTCGTGCGCGGAGCGGACGGGCTCGACGAGATCACGCTCGCCGACCGGACGGTGGTCTTCGAGGCGCGGCCCGAGGGCGTCGGCCGCTTCGAGGTCGAGCCCGAGGGCTTCGGGGTGGCACGGCGGCCGATCAGGCCGCTCCGCGACGGCACACCCGAGGACAACGCGCGCACCATCCGGGCGGTGCTCGAGGGCGAGCGCGGGGCGGAGATCGAGGCCGCCCGGGACCTGGTGGTGATCAACGCGGCCGCCGCCCTCTACGTTGCGGGCGTAGGGGCCAGCCTGCCCGGCGTGGCCGCGGTCGCCCGCACGATGATCGACACGGGCGCGGCGCTCGGGAAACTCGAGGCCCTGCGGCGCTTCACCCAGGCGCCCGGTTAGGACTTATGCCGGACATTCTGTCACAGATCGTCGCCCGCCGGCGGGTGAGGTTGGAGGAGGCCAAAAGCCGGATCCCGCTCTCCGAGTTGCGGGGGAGGCTGGGGGCGCCGCGGGCGGGGGGGCGAATGGTCAGCGCGCTACGCCGCGCCGGGGTCAACGTGATCGCCGAGGTCAAGCGCCGTTCGCCGTCGCGCGGCGTGATCCGCGAGGAGTTCGACCCGGTCGCCATCGCGCGAAACTACACCGCCGGCGGCGCGTCGGCGATCTCCGTGCTGACCGAGGAAGACTACTTCGACGGCCACCTCGATTACCTGCGGGCGGCGCGCGAAGTGACGTCTCTGCCTCTGCTCCGAAAGGATTTCATCTTCGACGAGTACCAGATTTTCGAGGGCGCGGATGCGGGCGCGGATGCGGTCTTGCTGATCGCCGGCATGCTCGACCGGCCGCAGTTTAGCGACCTGCTCGCCACGGCTCATGGCCTGGGGCTCGACGCGCTGGTCGAGGTTCACGACGCGGCGGAGGCCGAGGAAGTGCTGCGCGAAGATGTGCGGCTGCTGGGGATCAACAACCGCGACCTGCGGACTTTCGTCACCGATCTGGAGACGTCGGTCCGGCTGGCCGCCGCATTGCCGCGTTCGCTGACGCTGGTGAGCGAGAGCGGAATCCGGACGCGGGCGGACATCGATCGGCTGCGGGCCGCGGGGTTCCACGCCTTCCTCATTGGGGAGGAGTTGATGCGTGCGGGGGATGAGGGCGCGGCACTGGAGAGACTAACCGGGAGGGGACACGGATGAGACGGGTGCGACGGATTCGCGCGGATCGCTCCGTGCCGACCCGTACCCGTCCGTCCGCTCCGTGTTCCATTCCTTCGAGATGGCTTTGGTCAAGCTCAAAATTTGTGGGATCACATCTGCCGAGGACGCCCGTGCGGCGGTCGAAAGCGGCGCGGAATACCTGGGCTTCAACTTCTACCGGCCGAGCCCCCGCTACGTCACGCCGGCGGCGGCGCGCGCCATCGTGGCGACGCTGCCCGCGGGGGCGCAGGCGGTCGGAATTTTCGTCAACGAGGCGCGCCCGGCCGACGTCACCCAAATCATGGCCGAGAGCGGCGTCGGCCTGGCACAGTTGCACGGCGACGAAGATCCGGCTTACTGTGAGGCGGTCGGGGCGGGGCGGGTCATCAAGGCCCTGCGCATCGGCGACGATTTCGACCCGCGCCGGGTGCTTGACTACCCGGCCGCGGCCGTGCTCCTCGACGCCTACGACCCGAAGCTCTACGGTGGCACCGGTCGGGCGGCGAACTGGGAGGTTGCGCACCAGGCAGCGCGGCTGGCGCGGGTCTTTCTCGCGGGCGGGCTCGCGCCCGGGAATGTCAAGGCCGCGATCGGGGCGGTCGCGCCCTACGCCGTGGACATTAACAGCGGCGTTGAGAGCGCCCCCGGGCGCAAGGACCACGACCAACTGCGGCGGCTCCGAGAGGAACTGGAAGCGTGTCAGTAGACTTCAGCATCTTGCCGGACGAGGGCGGGCACTTCGGCCCGTATGGCGGGAGCTTTGTGCCCGAGACTCTGATGCACCCGCTCGAGGAGCTACGGGAGGCTTACGCGGCGGCGCGCGACGACCCGGGTTTTCAGGATGAGGTCCGCCGACTCCTCGGCGAATACGTCGGCCGCCCGACGCCGCTGACCCTGGCCTCGCGGCTGACCGAGCACCTCGGCGGGGCGAAAATCTACCTCAAGCGCGAAGACCTGACGCACACCGGGGCGCACAAGATAAACAACGCGATCGGCCAGATCCTCCTCGCCCGGCGCATGGGCAAGCAGCGGATCATCGCGGAGACGGGGGCAGGGCAGCACGGCGTAGCGACGGCGACGGTCTGCGCGCTGACCGGCCTGCAGTGCGTTATTTACATGGGCACCGAGGACATGCGGCGCCAGGCGCTCAACGTCTTCCGCATGCGACTGCTCGGCGCCGAAGTCGTCGGCGTCGAGTCGGGCAGCCGGACGCTGAAGGATGCGATCAATGAGGCGTTGCGCGACTGGGTGACTAACGTGGGCGATACCCACTACTTGCTCGGCTCGGTGCTCGGCCCGCACCCCTACCCGATGATGGTCCGGGATTTTCAGAGCGTCATCGGGCGCGAGGCCCGCGCGCAGATTCTCGAGCGCGAAGGCCGGCTGCCGGATTACCTGGTCGCCTGCGTCGGCGGCGGGAGCAACGCGATCGGTCTCTTCCATGAATTCCTGGGCGACACGGGGGTCCGCATGGTCGGCGTCGAAGCGGGCGGTTCCGGGGCGGCCCTCGGCGAGCACGCCGCGCGCTTCCAGGCCGAGGGCGGCGGCCGCGTCGGCGTCCTGCAGGGGACGCGGAGCTACGTGCTCCAGGACGAGCGCGGGCAGATCGCCGCGACCCATTCGATCTCGGCCGGGCTGGACTACCCGAGCGTCGGGCCAGAGCACGCCCACCTCCGCGACCAGGGGCGGATCAGCTACGAGGCGGCGACCGACGACGAGGCGCTCGCCGCCTTCCGACTGCTCGCGCGCCTCGAAGGGATCATCCCGGCCCTCGAGTCGGCGCACGCCATCGCCCACCTCGTCAAGCTGGCCCCGCGTCTGGCCGGCGATCAGGTCATCGTCGCCAACCTCTCGGGCCGCGGCGACAAAGACGTGAACACCGTCGCGGACCGGCTGCGCGCGGACGAACCGGAGCTATGATTTTGGGGCCCGGCGACTTGCCGCCGCCTGCCGCGGCCGGCTCGTGGCCGAGACGAGGAGAGAATGAGGAGTCGCATTACCGAGCGGTTCGCCAGGCTCCGGGAGGCGGGCCGGAAGGCGTTCATCCCCTTTATCACGGCGGGCGATCCGAATCTGGAGACGACCGAGGCGCTGATCCACGCCCTCGAGGAGGCCGGCGCGGACGTCATCGAGCTGGGGGTGCCTTTCTCGGACCCGATGGCCGACGGCCCGGTCATTCAACGCGCCTCGGAGCGCGCCCTCCGGCAGCCGCTCGGGGTCGCCGAGATTCTCACCATGGTCGACCGCGTCCGCGGCCGGACCCAGGTCCCGATCGTCCTCTTCACCTACTTCAACCCGCTGCTGCAGTTCGGCCGCGAAGGCGTGGGCGAGCGGCTGCGGCGGTTCGGGGTCGACGGGGTCCTGGTGACCGACCTCATCCCGGAAGAGGCCGGGCCGCTCTCCGCGGAGCTGCGCCAGGCCGGGGTCGACATGATTTTCCTCGTCGCCCCGACCTCGACCGACGCGCGCATCAGAATGATCGCCGAGCGGGCGAGCGGGTTCGTCTACGTCCTCGCCCGCACGGGCGTCACCGGGGTGCGCGCCGAGGTCTCCGGCGAGGCGCGCGCGCTGGTCGGGAGGGTGAGGCGGGAGACGGGGCTGCCGGTCGCCGTCGGGTTCGGCATCTCCAGGCCCGAGCACGTGCGCGAGGTCTGGGACTACGCCGACGGGGCGGTGGTCGGCAGCCGGCTGGTGCTCGAGATCGAGGGGCATTTAGGCTCGCCCGAACTGGTCGCGCGGGTCGGCGCGCTGGCGCGCGAGCTGAGGCAGGAGACGTGAGCCGCGGGGCGGGGCAGCTATGAGCGAAGACAAAACCATGGAGGACTGGCGGCGCCGGATCGACGAGATCGACCTCCAGCTGGTGCGGCTCTTCAACGAGCGCTCGCAGTGCGCCATCGAGATCGGGCACGTCAAGCGGCGGCTTGGCCTCGAGGTCTACTCGCCGCAGCGCGAGGCGCAAGTCATCGCCAACGTGACCGCGGCCAACCCGGGCCCGCTTGGCGCCGACGCCATGCGGCGACTCTTCGAGCGCGTCATCGACGAGTCGCGCCGCATCGAGCGCATCGAGTCCGGCCACACCGGCGCCGGGGACGGCGGAGCCCCGGCGCCCGGATCGGCTCTCAAGCAGGAAAGGAAGTGACCGGTCATGATCGTCGTCATGGAAGAGGCGGCCAGCGAGGAAGAGATCACCCGGGTCGTCGACAAGCTCGTTAACCTCGGGTTCGACATCCACCGCTCAACCGGGGCGCGCTACACTATCCTCGGGGCGGTCGGCGCGCAGATCACCGACATCCGCGACCTGGAGCTGCTCGAGGGCGTCCACGAGGTCGTCCGCATCAGCGCGCCGTACAAACTCGCGTCGCGCGCCTTCAAGCCCGAGGGCACGAAGGTCAAGGTCCGGGACGTCGTCATCGGCGGAGAGCAGGTGGTCATGATGGCCGGGCCGTGCACGGTCGAGAGCCGCGAGCAGGTCGAGGCTATCGCCGCCGCCGTCGCCCCGCAAGGCGCGCGCGTCCTGCGCGGCGGGGCGTTCAAGCCGCGGACCTCGCCTTACAGCTTTCAGGGGCTAGGCGAGCAGGGGCTCAAGCTCCTGCGCGAGGCGGCCGACCGGCACGGGATGCTCACCGTCTCGGAGATCATGGAGTCGTCTCAGATTCCGATGTTCATCCGCTACGTCGACATCCTGCAGGTGGGGGCCCGCAACATGCAGAATTTCAACCTGCTCAAGGACCTCGCCCGGCTGAACAAGCCGATCCTGCTCAAGCGCGGGCCGGCGGCGACGATCGAGGAGACGTTGCTCTCGGCCGAGTACCTCATGGCTGGCGGCAACCACGAAGTGATCATCTGCGAGCGCGGCATCCGGACCTTCGAGACCTACACGCGCAACACGCTCGACATCTCCGCCATCCCGGTCATCAAGAAGCTCTCGCACCTGCCAGTCATCGCCGACCCGAGCCATGGCACCGGCCGGCGCGACAAAGTCTCGCCGATGGCGCGCGCCG
>Ga0075421_100003654_pt1 | contig 18442 bp, 9 predicted proteins | sample SoiMetdeltSBSDD5_FD_75292 | JGI IMG/M metagenome (GOLD analysis project Ga0075421, IMG submission 75292) | Bulk soil microbial communities from a Populus tree surrounding site in Tennessee, USA - Soil MetaG P. deltoides SBSDD5 | ecosystem: Environmental > Terrestrial > Soil > Tree plantation...
GACGATCGATGGTCTGACGAGCTGAAAGCCTCGTTCGAAAAATACGTTCGAGGAGGCGGAGGCGTCGTAATCGTCCATGCCGCCGATAACGCGTTTCCAAATTTATGGATCCGGGATATGAGAGAGGATTGAATCCTCTCGATGCCCCCGCGGCGCGACGGCGTTAATCACCACTCCGCAACCGAGCCGTCCGTATGAAAAACCCGCGCCATCGGCTTCGTTCCGCCGAAAGGATACTTCGCAAGGGCCTTCTCATCGAGGTCAAAGCCGAGTCCCGGCTTTTCGGGCAGTGGGAAGCGGCCGTTGACCATCCGCATCGCAGGGAAACCGAGCCATTCTTCCCAAACCTTCTCCTTCATCTGGGGCTCGACTCCGCTGCAGATCTCCTGGACCAGGAAGTTTGACGTTGCGGCGTCGACGTGAACCGTGGCGAGGCCTCCGATCGGACCTTCGCAGGCGTGAGGCGCCATCGAAACACCGGACAGGGCCGCCATCTGCCCGACCTTCCACAGGGCAGTGATTCCGCCCACATGGTTGATGTCGGTCTGCAGGATGTCGATCACTCCCATCTCGATGAGCTCGCGGCAGCTGTAGTGGGCGACTAAGCGTTCGCCTGTCGCAATGGGAGTCGTGGACCTTCTGGCGACTCGCGCCATGGCAGCGACGTTCTCCGGCGGGCACGGCTCCTCGATGAAGAGGAGCTTCAGCGGCTCGACTTCCTTCACGATGATCGACGCCACGCTCGGGCTGGTCTTCGCGTGGAAGTCCACGCCGATATCGATGTCCGAACCAAGACCTTCGCGCAAGAGCTGCAGGCGGCGGATGGCCGCATCGATCTTCTCATGGGTTTCGATCCACTCATAGTAGCCCGGTATGCCGGACTTAAAGCAGGTTACGCCGAGTTTCATTGCGCTTTCGCGCACCCTCTGCAGTTGCTCCTTGGTTGCCGCCTGCGCGTGATAGTAACCGCGCACGCCGCGCGGATCGGTGGGGCCGCCGAGAAGCTTGTATACGGGCATGCCGAGTACTTTGCCGCGGATGTCCCATAGCGCCTGGTCGATGCCGGAGATCGCCGAACCCATAACGGGGCCGGCCCGGTAGAAGCTATGGACGTACATCGACTGCCAATGATGCTCGACCTGCATCGGGTCCTTGCCGATGAGGAATTCGCGGAAGTCTTCGATACAGGCGATGACTGCGCCGGCCTTCCCTTCGAGCGTGCCTTCGCCCCAGCCAACGACGCCCTTGTTGGTTTCGAGCTTCACAAATACATACGGACGGTCCGAGTCAGGCGTGAGCGAGACACCAAAGACCTTCATTCCTGTGATCTTCACTCCAGACGAGACAGGCTCCCAAGCGGGATTGTCGGCCGGCGCTGCAAATGCCTGGAAAAGGGAGCAACCACAGAGGTCGGCCGACTTGGCTCGAGGAGTAAGCGCGCCGGCGGCGAGAGCACTTCCGAGGAAATGACGACGTTTCATGCTGCAGTCTCCTTGTACTTTTCGAGAGCGGATTCGTTGACAGTAATGCCGAGACCTGGCTTGGCCGGCAAGGACAGGAAGCCGTCGCGCACGGTTTCGATGGGCTCGGCGACGAGATCGGTGCGCATTCTTCGGTCGCGATCGTTCTGTGGCCACGGGACGGCCTGAATAAAAAAGTTCGGAAGACTGGCGGCAAGCTGAAGGGCGGCTGCCGTGGCGATGGGTCCTCCATCGTGGTTGGGTGCGACCGCAACATAGTAGGTTTCCGCCATGGCGGCGATCTGGCGGATGCGGGTGATGCTGTCGCGCTCGATGCTGGGGCGGAGAATGTCCACTATGCCTTCGCGGAGGAGGTCCTGATAGAGGCTCGGGGTTGCGATGTCGCGCCCGAATCCGAGCGGCGTGACCGTTTCTTCAGCGATTTTCTTGATCGTACGAAGGTTTGTGGCCGGGCAGGGTTCATCGAACCAGAGCAAATGGAAGCGCTCGAGCGAGGAGGCGACGGCGGCCGCATCGCCCGCCATGAGCGTGCCGTTCCCGCGCAAAACAAAATTGGCGTTTGCCGGCGCGGCCGAGCGTAAGCCGTCCATCCTGGCGCGGGCCGCCTTGTCAAAAGCCTGTCCTTGATTGCGCCAGGTGATGCCGGGAATAGGAACGTGGAAGGCCTGAAAGCCCGCCTTGGCCAGCGCGTTCATCGAAGCGCCGAGTTCGCTGTCGGTCGCCCCTGAGAGCGCTGCGAGTGCTCGGGCCTTGAATCTTGTCGGGCCGCCGAGCACGCGATAAACGGGCGCGGATACCGCTTTTCCGGTGATATCGAGCATGGCGCAGTTGATCGCCGCGTCGAGTGGCGTATCGGTGGAGGTGACGGCGTACGCAGTGGCGGGTCTGCCGACGACACGCGACCTGGCTTTCTCCACATCCGCTGCGCTGACGCGACCGGCCTCGCCCCAACCGACGAGCCCGCTCTGCGAGCGGAGCCTGACGATTGTGTAGCTGCGGCCGGAAGCCGGCTCGCGCACCGGATAAACGCGCATCTCGGCGATATCGTGCTTATCCTTGGGTGTTGCGGCCGCCGTTTGCATCGCCATCCATTTGGCGAGTTTGTTTTTTCGGATGCTCATGTTGCGCTCTCCTAGTTATTAAAAGGTCAGCCTCAAGGCGAGTTGAAGCTGTCGATTGGACCGCAAGGTGCTTGTAATGGCGCCTATGTTACCCGCTCCCACGCTGGAAACGGGCAACCCGAACTGCGGGTGATTGAAGGCGTTGAAGAATTCTGTTCGGAAGTTGAGTTCACGCCGTTCGCCCAACGTAAACTTCTTCGAGGCTGTGAGGTCGAAGTTCACGACTGATGGTCCTCTGAGGGTGTTTCTACCGGCATTACCCCAGTTGAACGCCGTCGGTATTGAGAAGGCCGCCGGATTAAACCAGCGAGCGATGGTTTTTTCCTCGGGATAAGGATCGACGCCTGGGACGACATTCGCCCGACCCCCTGCGCCAGTATTCGTGGGCGATCCGGTCGCGGTGACTGTGAATGGAAGTCCGGTTTGATAAACCATGATGCCGGCCGTCTCCCAACCGCCGAGCAAGTGTCGGAGTGTCGACTGAATCCGGAACGGCAACTGGTAGGAAGCGGCAATATTGACCCGATGCCGCATATCCGAGTTGGAACTGGACCAGTCGGCGTCGCGGTTGCGCGGATCCTGCGGAATGGGGCCATTGGCTCCGCCGTCGCCGCCGGAGTTGTCGAAACCATGGGCCCAGGTCCAGTTCGCAAGCATATAAAAGCCTTTGGTGAATCGCTTCTCAAACGCCAACTGCATCGAGTTGTAAGCGGACGCGCCTGATGTTTCGAGCCACGATATTCCCGAGACACCGGGCAGTTGATTGATGTAGGGGCGGCGCGAGTTCAAATCGCCGGGTCCGGGGTCGGGCTGATTCAAAGGACGCGACCAGGTGAGGTGGCGTCCAAGCGAGCCAATATAGCCGAGCGTCACGACCATGTCGCTGCGAAGCTCGCGCTGCACCGAAAAATTGAACTGCATGAGACGTCCGTTTTTGAAATCGGGCGTCACACCTCGCAAGGTATAGATGGGTGGTCCTTGGAGAAGGTTCGGCGTCACTGTGACCGTGGGGAAGCCGTCGGTAAGTCGGCTGGTCGGCACGGCGTTCACGTTGATGGGAACATTCACCTGGAAGCCAAAAGGAGGCTGGCGGAACTGGCGGATGTTGGTGTTGAAGTTTCCTTGCGGCTCATAGAAGATACCGAAGCCGCCGCGAACTACCGTACGGCGCTCGGGGGTCCATGCGAAACCGACGCGGGGACCCCACGCGGTGTAATCGGTTTTGATTCCAGCGGTGCGGGACACGCCGTCTTTACCGGCGATCAACTGTTTGGCGGTCCCGGGGTCGAAGTTCGCCCAAATGTCGTTCTTTTCGGTGAATGGAGTGTTGATCTCGTAGTGCAGGCCGAGATTTAGTGTGAGGTTGTTTCTCACGCGCCACTCATCGCGCACGTAGAAGTTGCTTTCCGTCGTGTTGAGCGTCGCCGTGCCGGCAGTGAAGACGTCGCGCCGAACGACGGTGGGGAAACCTAAGAGCATGGTGGCCATGGTATCGCCGGTTCCGGCGGTCGCTGCGGGATTGCGCGAGAAGTCAGGTCCGAAGTTCCAGCGTCCGAACGCGTTTTCGCCGGGAGGACTAGCCGTCTCGCCGGTATCGCGGATCCGGATATCGACACCGAACTTGATGCTATGCGCGGAACGGAGCCAATTCATGTTGCCGATAAACTCGTGCATCTTCTGGTCGCGAATCAGAGGGACAGAGCGAGCGTTGCCCAGCCCGGCGCGATCGTTGGGCTCGATGATCGGGGCCGATGGCTGGAACGGATCCTGGGTATTGCGGCCGGGAATGGTGCTCCATAGCGGATTGGTAAGCTGCGTCGGCAGCAGCGCCATGTTGTACTGCGTGTAGCCGTAGCGCAGATCGAGCAGCCTCGCTGGTGAAAGAACGCGAGTCCATGCGGCGACCAGATTCTGACCTTTCACGTCGTTGACGCCCGCGAAGCTTGCCGGACTGCCGCCGATGTTCTTGTCGAACGTATCCGGTATTTCCAAATCTCCCCTGTCGATGGAATACCGGCCGAAGAAGGTGTCGCGCGAGGAATGCTGATAATCGATACGGCCATCGGCGCGATGCATCTTGCTGAACTTCTTCGGATTGGCGACGTAATTGTTGAACAGCGATGAAGATTGGGGGAGCGGGTAGAGGTTAATGAGCTGCCGCCCGATGGGATCCCACAGGCTTTGCGGAATAATGTCGTTAGCGAAGCGGTCCCGAATCGTGCCGGAGCCGTTCGGATTCGCGCGGGTCGTCAGCGGGTCGTATATCCCGTTCGCCGCAACACCGCGAAAATCGCCCTGGCGCATGGAGGCAGTTGGAACGCTGACCAATTGCGTGTCGCCGAAGATCTCACGATAGGCTTCATAGTTGCCGAAGAAGAACGCCTTGTTTCGGACTATGGGGCCTCCGAGGCTGCCTCCAAACTGGTTCAGGCGGAATGGCGGTTTGGGCAGGCTCCGATTCGCGAAGAAGTTGGCCGCATCCAGGTTCGAGTTGCGGAAGAATTCGAAGGCAGAACCATGAAAGGCGTTCCCGCCGGATTTGCTGGTAATGACGACAACCGCTCCTCCGGCGCGTCCGTACTCGGCGCCGGCGTTGTTGGTGAGTACTTTGAACTCCTGGATACCTTCGACGGCGGGACGGACAATAAACGTTTGCGAGATCATCTCGGAGTTGTCAATGCCATCGAGCAGTACCTGATTGCTGGTATTGCGCGCGCCGTTGGCTTGCAGCGTCGTGCCTCCGGGCCGCAGTTCGTCGGGCCGCCTGCCCGAGTTGATGGTGGCCGGTTGCGCATAGTCGAGTCCCGTGACGCCCGGCGCGATGATGGCGAGCTGGACGAAGTTCCTGCCATTCAGCGGCAGCGAATTCACCGCCTCTGAGGCGATCACCTGGCCGACGGATGCGTTCTCCGTCTGGAGAAGCGGAGCGGCCGCCTGCACCTCGATGGTTTGCTCCACCGCGCCGATGTTCATCACCATGTCGAGGCGGGCCTGCTGGCTCACCTGGAGCTCGTAATTCCGGAACACCTGTTTTTGAAAACCAGAACGTGAGGCTGCGACGGTGTACCTGCCAGGAATGAGATTGACGACGATGTACGCTCCGCCGGAATCGGAGGTCACACTTGTACTGGTGTTAGTAGCCTCATTTGTGACTTGGATCATGACACCCGGGATAGGAGCGCCGGACGCGTCAGCGACTGTTCCGGTGATGGATGCGCGTTCAACCTGTGCGGAAGCCGGAAAGCTGGCGGCAAAGATCGAAGCCAGTATCAGCCGCGGACCAAACCCCAATTTCTTCATAGAAAAGCCTCCTCGTCGTATTTGTTGCGGAACATTTCCACTTAGAACTGAAAGCGCGCCACAAACTGCCCCGTTCTAGGGGACAGTGAGTTGAGCGGATTGATATACCCGTAACCGGACACCAGAACCCCGTTCTGCCTCTGTGTGGTAGCGAAGGGATTCCCGGAGGTCGGGGTGGCCAACATGACGCGATTGAAGGCGTTGAAAAACTCGCCGCGGAAGTGCAGGGTCATGCCCTCGCGAATAGTGAACGTGCGTCCGAGGCTGATCTGCTCGTCGGGCCGCCGCGCCTGGCGGTAGTCGTTGTAGTAAACGGGCGAGAAGCCCCATTCGCCGGCGGGCACGTCTTGCCACGCGGCGGGATTCAGCGCAAGGTCCTGGTTCGGATCGATACAGCCGCAATTCAAATCCTTCAGGAAAAGCGGCTGCCCCGGAACCCGGTTCATGCGTGTGCCACGGAACAGCAGCGCGTTGAGGTTCGAGGTCATGGAAGCAGGAACGGCGATCGGCACGCCGCTCGCGTAGCGGAGAACGCTGCTGACCGTCCAACCGCCGGTCACAAAGCGCATCCACTTGCCCGAGCCGACCTGCGGCGTCTGGTAGCTTAGTCCGAGCACCGTCACCAGCGGCTGCGAATTGCCTGAGATGTACTTTTGGTTCCTCCGATTGAACACGTCGTTGATGAACGTAATGTTAGCTGGGGTTCCGCCGCCCTGGTCCTCCGATCCGCTGATCAGCTCTTTCTGCCAGGTGAAGGCGAGCGTGAAGTCGAGCCCGTGGGAGTAGCGCTTCGTGACTTTGACTTGCAGCGAGTCATACCAGCTATTTCCCAACGGCGCCCAGCGGACTCCAAGATTTCCGAACTGCGGGAACGGGCGAAGGCTCTGCGCCACGGTCTGACCGGTCGGGAAACCCGCGTACGGCAGCCGGTTGAACCCCCGCTGCGCGGCGAGCGTCGAGCCGATCTGCGACGTGAGAAGGTTCCGGTCGGCCGCGTTGCGGATATCGAGTCCCGCGCTAGCGATCCTCTCAGGCGTGAGCGCATTGATATCGATTAGCGAGTTCGCCTGGAACCACGCGCCGCGATTGCCGACGTAGCTCGCCTCGGCAACCAAGTTGCGCGTGATTTCGCGCTGAACTCCGAAGCTCCATTGCACGACCCGGGAAGGCCGTCCGCCATTCGGATCCACCCACGGCGACGGCGCGTCGATCTGGCCCGGGGTCGGGCGGATTCCCGGATTGAGGCTCGCCTCATAGAGCAGCGCCTGGTTGAACTTCAATCCTTCGCGGAACAGCACTGCCGGGTCGCCGAACGCGGGAGCATTGATGTTCAAAGTGTTATATCCAGTGCCGACCGTAGTGCCGATGTAGTTGAAATTCGAGGTCTGGCCGTACGTGACACCGACGCCGCCGCGAATCACCGTCTTGGGTGTGAGCTGATAGACGACGCCGAGCCTCGGCCCGATGGCATAGGGGTACGTGTTCGCGAACCGGCAGTTGCAGCGGCCAGGGCCATAGCCTTCATATGAAGTCGCTCCCGGCAGGTTTCCCGCCGCCGGATTCGGACGTTTCGGATCGAAGGCGCTGAACCGGTCCCACAGCTCGCGCATAGCTGATTGATAATCCCATCGCAGCCCGTAGTCAAGCGTGAGGCGGCGCGTGACCTTCCACGTATCCTGGACAAACAACCCCCAGGCAGACTTGCGGTATTGCGGGTCCTGTGGGTTGGCGATCGTGGCTTGGTTGGCGGCGCCTAGCAGGAAGCTCGCGTAGTTGTGGCCGACAGTTCCTCCCGTCAGGGCGATCCCTTGGACCGCCGTGTCACTGGTCTGCTGCGTGGCGAAGGAGTAGGCGCCATAGGTGTTGAGCCGATTCTCGTTGATGAACGCGTCTATATGCCAGTCGGCTCCGAGCTTGTAGTTGTGGCTGCCGCGGATGTAGGTGACGCTTGCGACAGCTGTCGGTTTTACCGCGTAGTATTGATTCGCGTTGGTGGGTCCGATGCCGATGCTCATGCCACCGAAGCTGCCCTGTGAAAGGTTCGTGATGCGTGGAAACCCGTTGCTGATCGCGCCGGTGAGTCCGATCCCTGCTTGGTCGAAGTCGATCACGCCGGGCACGGCTTCATCGGGCACGTGCTCGCGGACGACTCCGGCGCCGACATGGAGCATCATGGTCGGCGTGATCGAGTAGTCGTAGTTAACGCGCACTGTGGGAGTGGTGGATCCGCCCAAACGCTTGGCTGTAATCGGCGGCCCAAGGCCGTCGACGCCGTTGTTGCCGAACTTGGCGCGGTAGTTCTGGAGGTAGAAGTTGAGCTTGGACTTCTCGTCGAAGTTGTGATCGATCTTGATGCTGATGATCTCGTTTTTCCGAATCGTCGAGCCCGACTGCTGCCAGTTGTTCTGAACCACTCCCGGAATGCTCGGCAGCGGCAAGTATCCCTGGATCTTCGCCGCAACTGGATCGAAGCGGGCTACTGGAATGCGGTTGCCGGGGAACGGATCGCGCGCCGACACGCCGTTGACTAAGCGGGTGGAGGCCGGATCAAAAATCGTGTTTTCTAGAACCGGGCGGCCGATTCGGTCGGTTCCGATGTTGCGTCCAGTGTAGATAGAGGTGAAGTCTCCGTCGCGGAAGGCCGGGATGGGAACGGTCGCGAAGCTGCCAGAGATGTTGCCGCGATTCACGTATTTTTCGATGTTGAAGAAGAAAAACGTCCGGTTGCGGCCGTTGTACAACTTGGGAATGGAGACAGGACCGCCGAGACTCGCGCCGTAGTCCATTCTGCGATCCTTCGGGCGGATGTGCTTGCCCCCGCCGTCATCGGTGAAGGGCTTACCGGCGTGCAGCGCTTCATTCACGAAGTATCCGTACAGGCTGCCGTGCAGTTGGTTCGATCCGGACCTGGTCGTGAAGTTGAACAGGCCGCCTGCAACTTGGCCGTACTCAGCGGCGAAGTTGCTCGTCTGGACCGAGATCTCCTGTACCGCTTCGACCGAGGGCGCAACCATGTCGGAGTTGTTGGGATCGAGCGGGCGCGTCTGGTCCTGCCCTTCGAGCCGAATGCCGAAGGTTACATTGGGCATGCCGTTCACGCGGATGTTGTTCCGGTCGGTGATGTTGGCCCCAGGCAGCAGTTGGACGAAGGTAAACGGATTGCGGAAGCTCCCCGGGCCTCGCGCGCTGAAGTTCAACGGCAGAGCGTTGATGCGCTCGGTAGCGATGTTGTAGCTTTGCTCGGCGCTTTCCGTCTTGAGCAGCGGCGCGTCCGCGGTCACAGTCACCGACTCGGTAGTCGCGCCGACCTGGAGAATGACGTCAACGCGCGCCGTCTGCGCGACACCCACCGCGATGCCCTGATGCGTGTACCGCTTAAATCCGGCGGTCTCGACGTGGAGCTCATACGAGCCGGCGGGAAGCTGAGCCAACGTATAGTTCCCGGTCGACGTCGTGACCGTCTCGTATTCGGCATTTGTCTGGGAATTCCGGACCAAGATTTTAGCCTCTGGGATAACCGCGCCTTGCGGATCGGAAATCGTCCCGGTCAGGGTGCCGCGATCGGCTTGCGCGAACAGACACAGTGGAATTAAGAAACCCACACAGATGCGTTTAATCATGCGAGGACTCCAAGAAATGCGTTCGAACTGGCAATGTCCATGCCCTCGCAGGCCGACCAACTTCAGTTCCCCGCATTGGCGCAACACCCCTACTCGAAGCTCTTTCCGAATGAGCGTACACAAAGTCAGGAGGGCGGACAATCGTGATTCAGCCCGTTGAACAGTTTTTGAACGATTGTTTTAAAAAGACTCCGCGCCGCACTGTTCCGGCGGTTCGGGCCGCGGCGGCCGTGGATCGCTCGTTTTCCGGGTAAGGCGCGAAGCTATTGAAGAATCCGCGCGGACATCGCCTTCAAGTAGGCGGCCAACTCTTCAATATTGTCGGGCCGGATCTCCGCTAGGGTTCCGGCGATTCCCAGTGCCGCCACCGGCCGCCCTTCGCTGAAGACCGGCACAGCAACGCACCGTACAAACAGCGCCTCTTCCTGATTGTCTAGAGCGTATCCCCGCCTGCGTACCCAGCCGATCTCCTCCATCAATCCTTCCGGAGAGACGATCGTCCTGCTCGTGTGCCGAATGGTGGGGTGTCTGGCCAGGAACATCCGCTGTTCTTCCTCATTACACATATAGGCAAGCAGAATTTTACCGACTGCGGTGCTTTGGAGATTGGCCCTTCGCCCCGGATAGACATCGCAGCAAGGCTGTTGGACACCGTCGGCCTTGTTGACGAATAGCGCCTGGTCGACATCGAGAACCGCGACGAGCGCGGTCACTCTGAGGGACGTGGCGATTGTCTGCAAAACAGGCCGAGACCCGCGGGAAAGATCCAACTGATTCAATAGCTCAAGACCGAAACCGAAAGCTTTGGAACTCAACCAATAGCGGCGATCCTCCTGCTCCCGAGTGATGTACCCCATGCTCTCGAGCGTAGAAAGCAGAATACTGGTAGTGCTCTTTGGTAGATCCAGTTTCCGGCTTATCTCTGAAAGGTTGCGGCGGCGGTCGGAACCCTTGAGAAACTCCAGAATTGCAAGTGCGCGTCGCACTGAATTCGACTGCGGTCCTATGTTCTCTGGGGAGCGCCTTCGGACGACTGGCCGTTCGAGATCCTCGGCGCGTTCCGTTAACATAACTCATACCTCCACACCATAGTTAGCGTTTAAGTAAAACGATACCATTTCATGAGGCATCCCGGGAGAAGGCGGTCCCAGCAGTGTCGAATCAGTTGTCCAACCAGTTGAACTCCCAATGCTCGGCGCGAATCCGACATATCTCGTTCGCGCGTTTCCGCTAGGATTGGTGTAGATTGCCTGTTGGCGCAGACGAGCCTTGCGCGAAATTGTGATCCGTGATGAGTACGTTCTCGGTTCCGTTTCGAGGGTCCCCGTAACGGGCCTGTATCGGAAAACTGAAGTCCGAGTGAAGCAGCGGCCAGATCAGCCACGCCTCCGCACATAGCGCACCGGATATTAATGCGCCCGATGTGCCTTGCCGATCTGAATTTTCAACGCGCGCTCGCGCATCTCAGCCTTGCAGACTGTGCAACGGTCTTCCCGCAAAACCGGAATAGAATACAGAACCGAGACTCTTGCAATACGCTACAACGACAACTCCGGGGCACTCCAGAAAACTTTTTCAACTACCTTTGAGTGCTACCTATTGGAGTCCCGGCAGAGCGTTTTTTTGTCACTCCCCTATCACTCAATTAAAGTCCTTGCGAGAGAGGGAATGGGTCAATAAGCAGTGAATTTTCCTGGTATCATCCGCGCCATGGACGCCTTAACTTCTTTATTTATGTTTCTAATGTCGATTTCCGACGCCGCACAGTCACGGGCATTGATTACCGCATCCTCCGCGTGCCGTGTCGCCTACATTGTGGCTGAGTTTGAAGATATCACTGCGTAAGAAAGACCCCCCAATTGATGTAACACATAGATGAATCCCAGCCAATAAAGCATTGGATCCCACGCTAGGCGCGCCATATGTTGGTTATCCGTACCAAGCTTCAGTCAACAAAGCGGCTTGCTGGAACGGTGTAGACTAACGTTAGTGTTCGCCGGAATCGTTCGATTTTACCGGCGAAGAGCGATGCCGTAACCAAGGCGCGTCGTTTCTCGACCGTTCCCAACCAATGTGACCCTGGTCAAGCTGGACGTCGCCTCCGTCGCCTAACCAGTTGGTGAACCTCACTTGATGCGCAATCCGGCGCTTCGGTTCTTAATGGAGGGGTTTGATGTTATGGCGATACCTGTAAGCTATTGAAAATGGAGGGGGAGACGGGAACTCGAACCCGCGACGTCCAGGGTCGAAAATCCTTCTCAGTCATTCCGAAACGCCAGCTTGGGCCGCCATGGGTTCAACTCGGTAGCCGAGACGACGCAATTCCCGGATCATCAGTTTGGCACGGCGCTCTGTCTTTGAACGACTGACGGCGGGACCGCGTTCTTCATAGCGGATGGCTTGATGGAGAATCTTCCCGATGAGACGACACAGACCGTGTGCAAAGGCTCCAATTGCCTGAGCATGGCCGAGCCGGGGCACAAGCCGGCGATAAACAAACTCAAAGATACTGCCTTTGGTTCTGACAGCCGCGTTCGCCGCCTGATTCAGAAGGCCCTTCATCTGCCTGTTCCCTTTGGGAGAGCGGTGGCTGTAATTGACACCAGCACTTTCTTGTTCACCAGGGCAGACGCCCACCCACGAAGCCAGGTGCTTGGCCGAGGGGAATGCTGCTGCCGCCTGTCCAACTTCCGCGATGATCTGCTGGGCGGAATCGGCACCGAGTCCGGGCACTTCCGCCAACCGCTGCACCACGTCCCGTCGAGCACTCAGCAGACGCGCCATTTCCTGGTCGAGCGTGTCGATTTGTTCTTCGATTAATTTCAGCTCTTTGAGCGCCATCTTCAGAAGCTGCCGGTAGACGGGATGGATATCGCGGCATGCTCCGAGCGCATCGCTCAGTTGCTGCGCTGTGGCCTGTAACCGCCGATCGGCCAGTGCCGCTATAGCTTCCGGGCTGGCGGCGCCTTCAGCTTGGGAAAATGGACCATGTTTTGTTTTCAGTGATATAACTGCGCATGGCGTTGATTCAGGGTCTGGAAAACGCCAACAAAACAGGGGTCCGTTTCGAAGGGAATGCTAATGGAGGGTTAGGTTGTCCCCCCGGGAATCGGGTTCTGCAAATCAGCCCAAGGCCGACAGCTAACTGACCGAGTACTGTCTTTCATCTCGCCGACGCAGGAATGGGTAGGCGGTGGCTACGTTTTGCCGACGCCGCAGTCGCGCTCGCATTGCCGGGATCAACGTCGAAGCCCGTTATCACTTGAACCTCGTAATGCGCGATGGAGAGCATCTTGCAGTAAACTGAGGGCTTGCAATACTAGCCGGGAGCTTACATGCCTCCGCCCTCGCCAGCAGAATCCGCTGACTCTTCGCCCGAACACGTGCCGAGTCCGGCGGTGCGGGACCAACTGGCGCGCGTCTTGAGTAGCCCTGGGTTTTCATCTTCTGTTCGGCTTTGCCGCTTCCTGACACACATCGTCAATCGAACGCTCGATAGAGATCCGGACAGCCTCAAAGAGTTCTCAATCGCAATGGAGGTTTTCGACCGCACCGCCGATTACGACCCTAATGTCGATGCGATCGTGCGAGTAGAAGCCCGGCGGCTCAGAGGGAAGTTGAAAGCCTACTATGAGAGTGCAACCGATCCTGTGCTGATCGGGCTGCGGCCGGGAAGTTATGTTCCGATCTTTCGCTGGTTGCGCGCGGAGCCGGCGCCACGGGTAGAGATCAAACCGGGAGGCCGGGCCTCAGTTGCTGTATTGCCCTTTATCAACATGAGTCCGGAGCAGGAACAGGAATTTTTCTGCGATGGAATCACCGAAGAAATCCTGAACTCACTCACACAGGTGGCAGGGCTAAATGTGATCGCGCGGACATCGGCATTTCAGTTTAAAGGGGTCGCAATCGATATTCGCGATGTAGGACAACGGCTCGGCGCGGATCTCGTTATTGAAGGCAGCGTTCGAAAGGCGGGCGAGCAACTGCGGATTACCGCCCAGGCCGTTGAGACGGTAGGCGGCCATCACCTCTGGTCGAAGACCTTTAAGCGTGAAATGAAGGATATCTTCGCCATTCAGGAGGAGATCGCGGGGGGTATCGCCGATTTGCTTCGGGTTCACGCGCCCGCACGCACCGTCTCTCATCCTAATCTCGATGCTTATACCCGGTATCTCAGCGCTCGCTTCCTGATTCATCAACAGACTCCCGAGGCGCTGCAAGCGGCGGTGCGGCAACTTCGAGAGCTCATCGCGATGTTTCCCGATTACGCTCCCGGATACAGCGGCATTGCCGCGGCAAACGGCTTGCTTTGCCTGTTTGGAGTGGTGTCGGGGCGTGACGTTTACGAGGAAGTAAAAGAATTCGCCGAGCGCGGTTATGCGCTTGATCCCGAATCGGCGGAGACGTGCACCGTGCTGGGCGGACTTCGCTCGTGGTTCGAGCATCGCTGGAAGGACGCCGAGGAGTTGTACGACCGCGCCCTCAAACTCCAGCCCGGACATGCAGCCGCTCACGTTTATCACGGCATGGCGTTGTTGTGCCAAGGACACGTGGATGAAGCCGCATCTTCGCTCCGCCGCTCGATAGAATTGGATCCGCTATCGGCCAGCGATTGCGCGCGAATGGCCTACGTTCACTATCTCAAGGATGAGTATCGACTCGCTGCCAATCATCTCGAACGGGCTTTCGAGCTGGATCGCAATTATCCGGAAGCGCGATTCTATGAAGGGCTGTTGCACTTCCGGCAAGAGGATTATGAGGGCGTTGTGCACCGCATGTCGTCCTCGGCGGCGCCATTGGATATAGGCTTGCTGGCCGCAGCTTACGCCCGGATCGGCAGACGGCAGTCCGCAACGGAGTGCGTGGAGAAACTCCGGCGCTCGGCGGAGACGACATTTGTGACCCCACTGGGTGCAGCCTTCGCGGCAATTGGAATGGCTGACTTCGACCGGGCTTTCCATCTGCTGTCGGAAGCCATTGACCATAGGACGAATTTCGTCAATCTACTGGCTGTCGAGCCGTTTTTCGATCCGCTTCGAAAAGACAGCCGGTTCCCCAAGCTCCTGAAGAAACTACATCTTTCCGACTGACTGCGACCGTAAGCTTACGGGCGCGTTACGGGACATAACTGCATCTGGATACACCCATGGATGCAATATGGCCTCAGGATGCAACGACACACTCAAACTCGAACAGTCCACTGGGTGCTGATCCTGGGAGCGATCGGGCTGATTGCGCGAGCGCAGGAATCAACGCCCCTACCTGAAACACTTACAGTGGAGCAGGCGGTCCAGTACGCACTGCAGCACAATCCATCTCTGCGAACGGCAGAGCTTGACGTGGAAAAAGCGGACGACAACCTGGCCGCATTTCGCACGCGACGGCTTCCGTCGATTCGCTGGAATGTGCTCGCCGGACAACTGCTCACCAAACCATCGGTCACCTACTCGCCCGGTATCTTTGGAACCTATCCCGAAACCGGTCCAATCCCGTCGCGGGAAACCAAAGTAGATACTCCGCGACGGCCCACCGCCTTCATGTTTGGACAGATTCTTCAACCCCTCTCGCAGCAGTACCGCTTAGGCCTCGGAGTTGAATCGCTCAAACTGGAACAGCAAATGGAGGCAGCCAAGCTGGCTGAACACCGGACCGCCATTGCTGAGCAGGTACGCAAGGCGTACTACCGGCTGCTTGAAACGCAGAGCGCGCTCGAAAGTGTGGAAAAATCCCTTCCGCTGTATCAAGAGACGGTGCGGCTCACTAAAGTTGGTCTCCGGCTGGAGACAGTTTTAGCAAGCCAGCAGCTTAAGGCCGAAGCTGAAGCCGCAAAGGTCGAGCTCGAGGCCCTCAAACTTCGCAATCCGATCGCAACGCAAATGGAAGCGCTCAACGAGATCCTCGGGCGTCCCGTGAATACCCCCTTTCAGACCACGGGTGTCGATCAGATTCTCGCTGACTGGATTGACCCGAAAGAAGCGATGCAGAGCGCGCTCGCTCAACGTCCGGAGGTGCGCCAGGCTAGCCTCCGAGTTCGGCAGGCCGACTTAGATGTGCGGGTCAAGCGTTCCGAGTACATTCCCGATGTCAGTCTTGCGTTGACCTACGGCTCTGCCCTCAACTTCCAGAACGCTTTACCGCGGAACGTCTTAAGCGCGGGTGTGGCTCTCGACTGGGAGGTTTTCGACTGGGGTCGCAAGAAGCAAGAGATGAGCGCCAAGCGTCATACGGCTTCGCAGGCGCGCCTGGCTGAAGAAGCGCTTGATCGCCGAATCCGTGTAGAAGTGGCGCAAGCGATCAGGCAATTCGGGGAGGCCGCGCAAAGAGTGAAGGTCAGCACACTTTCCCAATTGGCGGCCCGCCAGGGTCTGCGCGAGCAGCAATCATCATTCGCCCGTGAGGCCGTGCTCTTGAAAGACGTTCTGCAATCACAAACGACACTTGCGGCGGCGGACGACGAGCAGCGTCGCGCACTCGCATCCTACTGGTCGGCGAGAGCCGAATTGAAACGAGTTAAAGGAGAAGAATAAAATGCACAGTCATTTGATAGCTCTAGTTATCGCCGCCGGCCTTCTGGTCATGAGCGGCTGCGGAGACGGAAGAGCAGAAGTAAAGCTAGCCTCTGCGATACCAGTTCAGACGGCGGCCGTGGAAGAAGTGACGGTGGATACCGCGACCGGGTACTCCGCCACCATCGAACCGGATACCACCGTCGAAATGGCGTTTAAGGTTGACGGCTACGTGGATTCGCTCCTCAAGGCCGGCGGCCGCGATGTTCAGGAGGGCGACTTCGTTACGAGAGGAGCCGTGCTGGCCCGCGTTCGCCAGAGCGATTACCGCGCCAGCCTGGATGTTTCCCGCGCGCAGGCATTACTGGCAGTTGAAAGTCTCAAAGCCACCATGTGGCAGTTGTCACAAGTCGAGGCGATCCACCGGAAGGCTTCCCTCGATGCGGAGCGCGCCGCAGCCTTATACCAGGAGAAAGCTCTCACCAAACCGGACTATGACGCCGCGCGCGCACAACTGGATTCCACCCGCGCACAGGTGGAGGCAGCCCGTAAGAATGTGGAGGGTCAACGCAATTCGGTTGACAGCGCCAAAGCGCAGGAACGGTTGGCCGGAATTACATTCGGTGACACGGCGCTGGTGGCTCCGATGCCTGCGGTTGTGCTGGAGAAACGGGTCGAGCGCGGCAGTCTCGTCGGGCGCGGCTCAACAGCGTTCCGCCTGGGCGACCTGGCGACCGTCCGTATGGCGTTCGGCGTTCCCGACACTGTCGTAGTGGGACTAAGGCTTGGCGCTGTCCTCCCCGTCCACATCGACGCGTTGCCGGAGATCCCGCTTCAGGGACGCATCCGGAAACTCGGCGCCGCAGCGGATCCCGGAACACGCCTCTTTCGCGTTGAGGTCGCGATTCCAAACACAAAGCAGCAACTAAGAGCCGGCATGATGGGCAAGGTCTCGGTTCCAGGGAATCAGCGCTCCGCGCCGCTGCCCGCGGTTTCGGCGGCGGCGCTGCTGCGGTCGCCTTCTGATCCCAATGCGGCCTCAGTTTTTGTCATCGAGGGCGGATCAGGACAAACGATCGCAAAACTTCGAACCATTCGTATCGGAGAATTCGCCGGTTCTCGTGTGACGGTGCTCGCCGGGCTCGGCAAAGGGGAACTCGTGGTTACAGGCGGCAGGCAAAACATCGTGGACGGCTCGATCATCCGGGTCGTCGAATAAGAGGACAGAATGGCACACATTACAGATCAGGAATTGATTTCCCGTAGCCGGTCGAGCGCGCGCTACGTCATAAACCAACCTCAAATCGCCTTTGTCGGCCTGGCTGCCGTTATTGTCTGGGGCGTCTTCGGTTACCTGAAGATGCCACAGCGCAAGGACCCCGATATTCAGGTCCGTCAAAGCATGATCGTGACCCCCTGGCCCGGAGTTGAGGCCGCGCGCGTCGAACAGCTGATCACCAAGAAGATTGAGCGCCAGGTGGGGTTGAACGCGCGGATCGACGAAATCAAGTCGATTTCACGCAATGGCCTTTCCGTCGTGTATGCGGAGGTACAGGAAAAGGGCAACTTTGACGTGATGAAGGAATTTGACGACTTGAAGGGCAAGCTAGATAGTATTCAGGACCTGCCCGAAGGTTCCGGCCCGATCTACTTCATCAAGGATTTTGGAGATACCGCGGCGCTTATGCTGACGGTGGCGTCCCCGCGGGTGGGCGCGGACGATATTGAGACGCGCGCGCATGCCATACGCCGGGCGCTTGAAGCTACCCGCCGCGATTCCCCGCGCGATCGAGTGGCAGTAGTGCTGGCGCATCCGGTTGGAGTGGATCCACAGTCACTCAGGAGAGCCGCGGAAATGCTTCGCTTGTCCTGGGTGAATCGCAATATCGCGCAAGGAATGGAGATCATCGAAGGTACGGGCTTCATCGCGCTGGACTTCTCGACAGACCGCTCTGAAGAACACGTCCAGAGAGAATTACGGCATTTTGCGGAGGAGAACATTCGAGGCGATCAGGTTCATCCCGACCTATGGGCTCCTATCATCGTGCGCGACCCTGCGGAGACTGCAAAGCTGCTCGCATCTGTCGCCGGGGACAAATACAGCTACCGCGAAATGGATAACTTCACGGACGCCATGGAGCGACAGCTAAAACTGATTCCTCTGGTGAGCAAAGTGGAAAGAGTCGGCGTGCTGGAGGAACGCGTGTATCTCACATTTTCCCAGAACCGGCTCGCCGCTTACGGACTTTCGCCCGCCGCCTTCGTGGCCGCCTTGCGATCGCGAAATATCACGGCCTCGGGTGGGGACGTCAACGCGGGAGGAAGGAACATTGCGATTATTCCCGCGGGTCAGTTCCGCTCCATCGAGGAAATCGGCCGTGTGCCCGCCGGAATGGCGCCGGGCGGCGCCCCGA
>Ga0075421_100003657_pt1 | contig 18441 bp, 17 predicted proteins | sample SoiMetdeltSBSDD5_FD_75292 | JGI IMG/M metagenome (GOLD analysis project Ga0075421, IMG submission 75292) | Bulk soil microbial communities from a Populus tree surrounding site in Tennessee, USA - Soil MetaG P. deltoides SBSDD5 | ecosystem: Environmental > Terrestrial > Soil > Tree plantation...
TGACTCCTGCGCCCAGGACCGCGGCTCTCTTGATCTGCATCGTCTCGTCTCCTCGTCGATCAGTAGTTCGTCAGAATCTTCCCCGGCTCGAACCCCAGCTCGAGCAGCCGCCCGCGGGTCTGGGCGATCATCTCGGCCGAGCCGCAGACGAGCGCCACCGGGCGCTCCAGCTCAGGCACCAGATGGTCGAGCAGGCCCTGAACGTAGCCGGTCGGGCCGGACCACTCGCGCCCGTCGGGGCGGCTGATGACCTGCCGCAGCTCGACGCCGCGCGACCGCCAGAGCGTGTCTATCTCCTCCTCGAAGCAGAAGTCGTCGAGCGTCCGCGCGCCGTAGAGGACGATCAGCCGGCCGTAGTCGTCGCGCGTTTGGAAGACGTGGCGCAGCGCCGAGCGCAGCGGCGCCAGCCCCGTCCCCATGGCCACGAAGACCAGGTCGTGCCCCCGGTACTCCTCCACCGGAAACCCCCGCCCGACGACCGCCTCGAGCATGACCGGCGCCCCGGGGCCTGCCTCGAAGAGCGCCCCTAGCGCCTGGCCGCGCTTGACCAGGAACTCGTAGCCCTCGTCCTCGGGCGCCGCGGCGAAGGCGATGTAGGTGCCCTTGCCCTTGCCCCCGCCCGCCCTGAGCACTGCCACCTGCCCCGCGACGAAGCCCGGCCGCGCCCCCTCCGCCGGCTCCATGAAGAAGCTCGACACGTGGGGCGTGTGCTCGGACGTGCGCGTGATTTTCAGTGGCATCGGAAACATGCGGTCGTCTCGTTAAGGGGGAACACGGATGACACGGATGTGACAGATGTTCACGGATCCAGACCCGTGGTCATCCGTCGCGTCCGTGTCATCTGTGTTCACTGTCTGACTGCGTACTTCTCCTCCCGCTCGGCGTAGAGGCGGTCGATCAGCTGTTTGTACTTCTCGGCGACGGCGCGGCGTTTGACTTTGAGCGTCGGCGTCAGCTCACCGCCCTCGATGGTCAGCTCGCGGTCGAGCAGCGCCACGGCTTTGATCTTCTCGAAGTGCGCCAGCTCGGCCGTCTGCTTCTCGACCTGGCGCTCGATGAGGTCGATGATGCGCGGGTGGCCGAGCAGTTCGGCCGGCTCCCGGTAGGCGATGCCCTTGAGCGCGGCGTAGCTCTCGAGCGCGTCGAGCTGCGGGACGATGAGCGCGGCCGGGAACTTGCGCTGGTCACCGATAACCACCACCTGGTTGACGAAGCGGCTCCGCTTGATCAGGTTCTCGATCGGCTGCGGCGCGATGTACTTCCCGCCGCTCGTCTTGAGCAAATCCTTCTTGCGGTCGGTGATGTAGAGGAATCCGTCCTCGTCGAACCGCCCGATGTCGCCCGTGTGCAGCCAGAGGCGGCCCTCGGCGTCGAGCTCGAGCGCCTCGGCCGTCGCCTCCGGCTTGCCGTAGTAGCCGAGCATGACGTTCGGCCCCGCGCAGAGAATCTCGCCGTCCGCCGCCAGGCGCACGCTGACGCCCGGGATCGGGCGCCCGACCGAGCCGAGCCGGTTCGCCCCGGGCGTGTTCGAGGTGATCACTGGCGAGCTCTCGGTCAGCCCGTAGCCCTGGAGGATCGGCAGCCCCGCCCCGTAAAAGACCTGCGCCAGCTCCGTCTCTAGGGGGGCCCCCCCCGAGACGAAGTAGCGGATGCGCCCGCCCACCGCCTCCCGCCATTTCGCGAAGACGAGACGCATGGCCACCCGCCGCTTGAGGTCGAGCCACGCGCCGGGCCGGCCGCCGCGGCTCGCGACCTCGGCCCACTCCTTCGCCGTCCCGACCGCCCACCGCGCGACGGCCGTCCTGGCCTTCCCCCCGGCTTCGGCCCGCTCCATGGTCTTGGCGTAGATCTTCTCGAAGAGGCGCGGGACGCTCGTCATGCAGTGCGGCCGCACCTCGGCCAGGTTCGCGGCCACCGCCTCGACGCTCTCGGCATAGTAGACCGCGACGCCGAGCGAGAGGTAGACGTAGAGCGCCGTCCGCTCGAAGATGTGCGAGAGCGGGAGGAAGCTGAGCGCCACCTCGCCCGGCGCGAGCGCGAGTGTCGCCCGGTTGGCGAGGACGTTCGAGACCAGGTTGCGATGCGTCAGCATGACGCCCTTCGGCTCGCCCGTCGTCCCCGAGGTGTAGATCAGCGTCGCGAGCTGCTCGGCGCTCACCGCGCGGCGCGCCTCCTCGTACCGCGCGGCGAGGTCGGCGCCCGCCTCGCGCCCGCGCCGGAGCAGCTCGTCGAAGCCAAGCACCCGCTCGTCGCCGGTGCCTACGGGGTCAAAACTGACGATCACCCGCAACGCTGGGGCGGAGTCGAGCGCCGCGCGCACGCGCTCGTACTGCGCCCGGCCGGAGATGAACATGACTTCGACGGCCGCGTCCCGGAGGATGTAGCCGACCTGCCCCGGCGACTGCGTGGCGTAGACCGGGACGTCGGCGGCGCCGCAACAGAGGACGGCGAGGTCAGCGATGGTCCACTCGGGCCGGTTCTCCGAAAGCAGCCCGACGCGGGCGCCCGGGCCGACGCCGAGCGCGAAGAGGCCGAGCGCGGCGAGCCGCACCCGGTCGGCGACTTCGCGCGCCGCGAGGTGGTGCCACCGGCCGTCGCGCTTGTAGTTGAGCAGGTCGGGCTGCCCCGCCGCCGCGGCCCGGTCGAAGAGCTCGACGAGGGTCGCGACCTGCGGGCCGCCCCCCGCCTCAGGAATTTTCCCCGTCGCCCCCATGATTACTGCTTAGATTACTGCTTAGATTACTGCTTAGATTACTGCTTAGATTACTGCTTAGATTGCTGCTCACCCCGTGAAAGAATAGGTCCAGGACCGGCTCGGCCATCCCGGCGAGCGAATAGTGGTTGTGGCTGAGCACCCAGTTGGTCGCCATCTCGTCGAGGGCGCCGAAGAGGATCTTGGCGACGACCTTCGGGTGGAGGTGCGGGCGGAAGATTCCGCGCCGCTGCCCCTCCTCGACGGCCTCGCGGATGATCTGGAAGTACTCGGCCAGGAAGGTCGTCGAGAACTGTTCCATGAACTTGGTCGACTGCCGGAGCTCGATCTGGAAGACGATCGCCATGTCGCGGTCGCGCTCGAGCGCTTCGAAGTGCAACTGCGCGAAGCGGCGCAGTCGGGCGCGCGGGTCGGTGAGCGGGAGGAGTTCCGCGCGCGCGCGCGCGATGAAGGCCGTCATGGCTGTGCTGAAGATCGAACCGAGCAGATCGTCCTTGCCCTTGAAGTAGAGGTAGACCGTGCCGTCGGCGACCCCCGCCGCGCGCGCCACGTCCGAGACCTTGGCGTTGAAATAGCCCGAGCGCGCGAAGACCTGCGCCGCCGCGCGCAAGATCTGCGCCGCCTTCTCGCCCCGCCCCCCGCGCTCCGCCGCCCGCGCCGACACCCCTTCCGCCGCTTCCCCTATGATCCCCATATCTCCCACCCGACGAGCACCCGTCTCCCGCTGAATGAGCGCTCATTCAGCGGGCATCATAACTGAGCGGACTGGGGATGGCAACCCCCGCTTGACGAAAATTTAAGGTGGCTCCAGCGCGACCCGCGGCCGAAAAATTCTGCGGGCCAATCCCAACCGGCTCACAACTTGCTCCCGGAGTCTCTATACTGTCAGGGCATGGCGAGATCAAAGACAGCGAGCGGACAACCCAAGCGGGTCGCGGTCGTCACGGGCGGCGGGGATTGCCCGGGCCTGAACGCGGTCATCCGCGCGATCGTCAAGGGGGCGCTCAACCGCGGCTGGGAGATTTACGGCATCGAGCGCGGCATCGAGGGGCTGCTCTACCGCGACCGCGTCCGGTTGCTCGACGCGCATGACATCCGCGGGATCATCCACACCGGGGGGACAATCCTCGGGACGAGTAACCGCGGCAACCCCTTCCAGCTCAAAGTCACGACGCGAGGCCGGAAGCGCGTCATCGACGTCTCGGACCGCGTCGTCGCGCAGTTCCACCGGCTCAAGCTCGAGTCGTTGATCGTCATCGGCGGCGACGGGACGCTGCGCATTGCGAGCAACCTGGCCGCGAAAGGCATCCCCGTCGTCGGCGTCCCGAAGACGATCGACAACGACCTGGCGGCGACCGATCTGACCTTCGGCTTCAACACCGCCGTGGCCACGGCGACCGACGCGATCGACAAGCTGCACGCCACGGCCGAGTCGCACGAGCGCGTCATGGTCGTCGAGGTCATGGGGCGCTACACCGGCTGGATCGCCCTCTACTCGGGCGTCGGGGGCGGGGCCGACGTCATCCTCATCCCCGAGATCCAGTTCTCTCTCGAAGAGGTCGCGCGCAAAATCAAGGACCGCTGGCGGCACCGCCGCTGCTTCGCCATCGTGGTCGCGGCCGAGGGGGCGCGGCCTGTGGGCGGGGAGATGTTCTTCAAGGCGCACGAGGAGGGGCGCGAGCCGCGCCTCGGCGGGGTCGCCGAGTACGTCGCCGGCGAGCTCCACCGACTGACTAGGCGCGAGACGCGCTCGCTCGTCCTTGGCCACCTCCAGCGCGGCGGCCGGCCGACGCCTTCGGACCGGCTGCTCGCGACGCGCTTCGGGGCGGCGGCCGTGCGCGCCGTCGAGCGAGGCGAGCAGAACTGCATGGTCGCCTTGCGCGGGACCCGGATCACCACCGTCCCGCTCGAGCGCGCGATCAGCGAGATCAAGACTGTCCCGCTCGACTCCGACATCATTCTCACGGCCCGCGACCTGGGCACCTCGTTCGGGGACGAGCGGCCGGTGGCGCGAGAGGTGATGGCCCACGGATGACGCGGATCAGACGGATCGGCACGGATCAGATTAGTGCTGGGGCTGCGCCAGCTCCTCTTCGATGACGCGGACGAAGTTCTCGAGCGGTTGGGCCCCCGAGAGCAACCGGCCGTTGATGAAAAATGCCGGGGTCCCCTCGACCCCGAGGCGCGCCCCTTGGGCCACGTCCTTGCGCACTCCCGCCGAGTGCTTCCCGCTCGCGAGGCAGCTCCCGAACGCCGCCACGTCCAGATTCACTTCCCCGGCCCAGGCCTTGAGCTTCTCGGTGGCCGTCCAGGTGACGGTGGTCGTGCCCTTTGGGAAGGGGGAGGCGAGCGGCAGCCCGTCGCTCCGCACGCCGCCGGCCAGGTCAAGCCGCCGCCGGCCGAATCGCGCACCAGGACGTTCTCATTCCCGGCCCCGGTGTGCGTGGTTGATGTCCGGGCTCCGCACGACTGCGGTTACCACCGGAAGGAAGTTCATGCTATTGTCCGATTGTTCCCCGAGTTCCTGACGATGCTCACGCTCATCACCCATGCCGCGCAAATAGTGACGCCGCCGGGCCGCGCCCCGCGCGTCGGGGCGGAGATGGGAGAGATCGTCATCATCGAGGACGGGGCGCTGCTCGCGCGGGGCGGGGCGATCGTGGCCGTCGGGTCGACCGACGACGTGCTGCGGGTGGTTCCAGCCGGGGAGGAAGTTGAGGAGGTCGAGGCCCGCGGTGGCGTGGTCCTGCCGGGGTTTGTCGACGCGCACACGCACCCGGTCTTCGCCGGGACGCGCGAAGACGAGTACGAGCGGCGCGCGCGCGGGGCGACCTACGAGGAGATCGCCGCGGCGGGCGGCGGCATTCGCGCCACGGTCCGCCGGACGCGCGCGGCGGGCGAGGACGAGATCGTCGCGGCGGGCGAGCGGTACGCGCGCTGGTTCCTCGCGCACGGGACGACGACGATCGAGGCCAAGAGCGGCTACGGCCTCTCGGTCGCGGACGAGCTCAAGCTGCTGCGCGCGATCCGGCGGCTTGGCGAGCGCACCGCGCTCGACTACGTGCCGACCTTGCTCGGCGCGCACGAGGTCCCGGACGAGTACCGCGGGCGGCGCGAGGCGTATCTTGCGCTGGTCATCGACGAGATGCTGCCGCGCGTCGCGGCCGAGAAGCTGGCCGAGTACTGTGACGTCTTCTGCGAGCCGAGCGTCTTCACCCTCGACGAGACGCGGCGCGTCTGCCACGCGGCCAAGGCGCTGGGCTTCGGCCTCCGGCTGCACGCCGACCAGCTCGCGCGGAGCGGGGCCGCGGAGCTGGCAGTCGAGCTCGGCGCGGCCTCGGCCGATCATCTGGAGCAGATCGACGAGCGCGGCATCCGGGCGCTCGGGGGCGCGAGCCCGAACTGCGTCGCGGTGCTTCTCCCGGCCTCGGTCTTCAACCTCGGGCGGCGGGACTACCCGCCGGCGCGACGGCTGATCGAGGCGGGCGTGCCCGTCGCGCTCGGGACCGACTTCAACCCCGGCTCGTCGCCGACGCCGAGCATGCAGCTAGTGCTCTCGCTCGCCTGCACGCAGCTCGGGATGACGCCCGCCGAGGCGATCACCGCGGCGACCCTCAACGCCGCCTGCTCGCTCGGTCGGGGCGGGCGCGTCGGCGCGCTCGTCCCCGGCGCGCAGGCCGACGCGGTCGTCTACGACTGCGCGACCTACAGCCAGATCCCTTACTTCGCGGGCGTCAACCACGCGCGCGCGGTGGTCAAGCGCGGGGTAGTTTGGCGCCCTGACGCTTGACGGGCGAGAGCGAGTTGCGATTGACTGTGGGGGCGGGGGCAAGCCCTGCGCCTAGACTTTCCCGACATGGACAGAATCGTAGAGTGCATCCCGAACTTCAGCGAGGGGCGCGACGAGGCGAAGGTCGATGAGCTGGTCGCGGCGATCCGCGCGGTGCCCGGCGTCGTCGTCCTCGGCCGCGAGCTGGACGCCGACCACCACCGCTCGGTGATCACCTTCGCGGGCGAGCCGGAGGCGGCGCTCGAGGCCGCGGTCCGCGTCGCCGGCCGCGCCGTCGAGCTGATCGACCTCGGCCAACACTCCGGCGAGCACCCGCGCATGGGCGCGATCGACGTGCTGCCCTTCGTCCCGATCAAAGGCGTGAGCATGGAGGACTGCGTCCGGCTCGCGCGCCGGGCGGGCGAGCGGATCGCGCGCGAACTGCGGCTTCCCGTCTTCCTCTACGAGCGGGCGGCGACGCGCCCCGACCGCGTCAACCTGGCCGACGTGCGGCGCGGCGAGTTTGAGGGGCTGCGCGAGGAGATCGGCACGAACCCGGACCGGCGGCCCGACTTCGGCGAGCCGCGCGCCCACCCGACGGCGGGCGCGGTCGCGGTCGGCGCGCGACCGCCGCTCATCGCCTACAATGTCAACCTCTCGACCGACGACCTCGGGGTGGCGAAGCGGGTCGCGCGGGCAGTGCGCGGGCGCGACGGCGGCTTGCAGTACGTCAAGGCGCTCGGCTTCGAGATCAGGGACCGCGGCCAGGTGCAGGTCTCGATGAACCTCGTCAACTACGAGGCGACGCCGATCTTCCGCGCGTTCGAGATGGTGCGGCGCGAGGCCGAGCGGTACGGGGTCGCGGTCGCTGGGAGCGAGATCGTCGGCCTGGTGCCCCAGGCGGCGCTCGACGCCTGCGGCGATTACTACCTCCGGCTCGAGAACTTCAGCGCCGACCAGATCCTCGAGCGCCGGCTCCAGGCAGCGCTTGCCGAGGTCCCGCCTGCCGCCGACCAACGGCTCGGGACCTTCGCCGCCGAGGTCGCCGCGGGCACGCCCGCCCCGGGCGGCGGGAGCGTCGCGGCTTATGCCGGGGCGCTCGCCGCCGCGCTCGGCGAGATGGTCTGCCGGCTGACGATCGGCAAGAAGAAGTTCGCCGCGGTCGAGGCGGAGGCGGGCGCGATTCTCGCGCAGTGCGAGCAGCTCGGGGCGGCCTTGCGCCGCGCCGTCGCCGAAGACGCCGAGAGTTTCGCCCGGGTGATAGAGGCCATGCGGCTGCCGAAGGAGAGCGAGGCGGAGAGGCTGGCGCGGGCGGCGGCGATCGAGCAGGCGACCAAGGGCGCGGTCGCCGTCCCGCGGCGCGTGGCCGGGACGGCGATGGAGGTGCTCGAACTGCTCGACGAGCTGGCCGGGATCGGCAACCCGAACTCTCTTTCGGACCTCGCGGTCGGGGCGCAGCTGGCGCTCGCGGCCATGCGCGGGGCCGCCTACAACGTCTTCGTCAACCTCGGGTCGGCCGAGGACGAAGAGTTGAACGAGCTGCTCGCGCGCGGGCAGGAGATCGCCGACGGGATTGAATCGCAATTGATGAAAGGGATGGCCCCCAGATGAGACAACGGATGAGACAACGGATGAGACAACGGATGACATGGGCGAGACGGATCAGCGTTTACTTTTTTTGCTTCGCGCTCTTAGCCCTGCCCGCGGCCCGGGGCGCATCACGCCCGCCGGAGCGCGGGCGGCACGGGATGGTCGCCTCGGTCAGCGAGATCGCCTCGCGGGTCGGGGTTGACGTGCTCAAGCGTGGTGGCAACGCCGTCGACGCGGCCGTCGCCGTCGGGCTGGCGCTCGCCGTCGTCTGGCCCTCGGCGGGCAATCTCGGCGGCGGCGGCTTCATGGTCATCCGGCTGGCCGACGGCCGGGCGACGGCGATCGACTACCGCGAGATGGGGCCGGCCGCCGCGCACCGCAACGTCTACCTCGACGAGCAGGGCAACTACGTCGCCGAGTCCTCGACCTTCGGCCACCGCGCGGCGGGCGTGCCCGGGACGGTCGCGGGGCTCTCCTACGCGCTCGAGAAGTACGGCACGCTCAAGTGGGCCGAGGTTGCCGAGCCGGCGCGCAAGCTCGCCGCCGACGGCTTCCCGGTCTGGCACACGCTGGCACAGAGCCTCAAGGGCGCGAGCAAGGGCCTCTCGCGCCACCCCGAGTCCAACCGCATTTTCCTGCGCGACGGGCGGCCGTACGAGGAGGGCGAGGTCTTCCGGCAGCCGGAGCTGGCGGCGACCTTGGCGCGGCTCGTCAAGCAGGGGCCGCGCGAGTTCTACGAAGGGCGGACGGCCGAGCTCATCGAGGCCAGCATGAAGCGGGCCGGGGGCACGGGAGTCTGGATGACGCGCGAGGACTTGAAGAATTATCGCGCGGTCGAGCGCGCGCCGCTACGCGCGACCTACCGCGGCCACGAGGTCATCACCATGCCGCCGCCCTCCTCGGGCGGGGTCGCGCTCATCGAGATGCTCAACATCCTCGAGCGCTACGACCTCAAGGCCATGGGCGCAGGCTCCTCTCGGCTGACGCACCACCTGGTCGAGGCGCAGCGCCGCGCCTTCGCCGACCGCGCCGAGTTCCTCGGCGACGCGGACTTCGTCAAGGTCCCGGTCGCGGGGCTGACTTCGCGCGCCTACGCCGACAAGCTCGCCGCGACGATCGACCCGGACCGCGCCTCGACCTCGGCCGAGGTCAGGCACGGCGACCCGGCCCCGCACGAGTCGGAGGAGACGACGCACTTCACCGTCGTCGACAAGGAAGGTAACGTCGCGACCAACACTTATACGCTCAATGACAGCTACGGCAACAAGGTCACGGTCGAGGGGGCGGGCTTTCTGCTCAACAACGAGATGGACGACTTCGCGGCCAAGCTCGGCTCGGCGAACGCCTACGGCCTGATCCAGGGCGAGGCGAACGCGGTCGCGGCGCGCAAGCGGCCGCTCTCGTCGATGACGCCGACGGTCGTGCTCAAGGAGGGCAAGCTCTGGTTCGCCGTCGGCAGCCCCGGCGGTCCGACGATCATCAATACCGTGCTCCAGGTGATCACCAACGTCATCGACCACGGCATGACGATTCAGCAGGCGATCGACTGGCCGCGCGTCCACCACCAGTGGATGCCCGACCAGATCACTTACGAGCCTTTCGGCCTCGCCCCCGACGTCATCCGGACGCTGCAGCAGATGGGACACAAAATGGTCGACCGGCCGCACCACATGGGCGACGCCGAAGCGATCATGATCGAGGACGGGACCGGGGTGCGCCTCGGCGCGAGTGACCCACGTCTGAACGGTCGCGCCGTCGGCTACTGAACGCCGTCCGCCGGGCGGACAATCAGCCAGTATGGCAAGTCTAGCCGCGGCATAAAGATACAGCGTCGCCGCTGCGGCACGCGCATTGCTTATCTCTGTGGTATGTGGGAGAGGGGTAGTTAGTGTGGGGAGGTGCGTATGGCGACTCTCAATGTTCAAAGGAGGCCGAGGATACTGGTGGTCGAGGACGATGATGATTCGCGGCAGGCGCTGGCGAGGCTCCTGGAGCTTGATGGCTTCGAGGTGATCACGGCCCGGAGGGGCGACCACGGCTACTTTAAAGCGCTCAAGCACGAACCCGATCTGATCCTCACCGATTTACAGATGCCGGGCATGGACGGGATCGAACTATCCCATCTCATCCGCCGGCAGTCGGGTCCGCTGAGCGAGGTGCCGATCATGGCCCTGAGCGCCAATCCCCAGTACGATCAGATGGTCAGGCGTCCCGGCTCAGGAGTTGATGACTTTTTGCCCAAGCCGGTGAGTGATTACGAAGGCTTGGTCGCCAGGATCAAAAAGCTTCTCAGGGCCGGCTCGGCACAATTGCAGTTTGCCTGATCAAGGTTCGGACATCGCATTGGCAAGAATGTAGGGGCAGGGCTTGTCCCTGCTCGTGGTTTGCGGTCGCGGACCCCGGGCATGGACAAGCCCTGCCCCTACATCTGTCCTAAGCTTCCGCGGTTCACGCGGCGACCGGCTGCCCTTCCTTCTCTTGCCTTCGCGCTAACATTTTCAAAGCCGCCGCCTCTTCTAACGTCAGCTCGTCAAAGCCGATTTCGAAGTCCGCGACCGAGGGGAGCGCCCCGCTTGCCCCCCTGGCGTCGCGCCCGGTCGCCTGCAGGTGACCGCTCGGCGACGGGCAGATCCAGACTTCGGCCCATGCCGGCGGGATGGCCAGCGCTTTGATTCTCCGCAGCGTCTCGCGGTCGCGCATCGGCCGCCCGTCCGGCCCCGGGTAACTGAAGCCCTTGCCGGCGCGCCGCCGCCCGATGCCCGGCCCCTCGTCGATCACATAACGCAGCCCGGCCATGCGGGCGGAAACGACGGGGTCGGCCATCGCCTCCGCCAGGGCCGGCCGCGGCGCTGATCTCTTCCGTGACATACGTCACCGGCCTAGGTAAACCTGGTGCCAGAGGCGTCAGCCCTCAGAGTAATATTCCTGGTGAAGAAACCTGAGCAGGGCGAAGATGACGCCCTGCCGGTAGAGCCCGAGCCGCGTCAGCCGGCCGTCCGAGAGGATGCCGATCGCGCCTTCCCGCTGTTTGGAATTGCTGCGCCCGAAGAAGTGATCGTCGGCCTCGCCCAGTTCCATCCCCGCGCGGACTAGGCGCGCGACTCCCGGAGGTAGCAGGAACCGGCCCGTTTGCCCCCACCCTTCACGCCCCTCGCGGTCGACGATGACCACCCAGGCATAAGCCCACATGCCTTCGGCCCGGTCCTCGACGCCGCCCTCGATCCCGACCCCGTAATGCGCCTCGGCTCGCTCGGCGATGGCCTGGCGTGCCCGGTTGCCCGCCCCGGCGTAGGTCTCGGCTTCGCTGCTCGGCTGCGCGCTGACGCGCGAATTGGTCGGGCTCCCGAGGGCTCGCGCCGCGGGCCAGAACTCGGCGATCGCCTCGGCCACGCAATTCACCTTGACCGGATTTGCGGAGCCGACTGCGAAGATCAGCGATTCTGTCATATGATTACCCGATAAGTTAGCCACAGAGTCACCACAGACACAGAGAATTTCTAAATCTTTCTCTGTGGCTCTGTGGCTATTTCTTGGACACACGCATCTGCAAATCGCTATAAGATAGGCCCGAGATGACACGAACGCAACGGATCATCGATCTGCGACCGGAAGACGGAGAGAGAGTCGGTCAGGCGGCGGCCCTGCTGGTCGAGGCTTTCAAAGAGCACTGGCCGGGGGCGTGGCCCGACCTGGACGCGGCGCTCGTCGAGGTGCACGAGTCTTTCGGGCCGGACCGAATTAGCCGGGTTGCCGTCGACGAGTCGGGGCGCGTTCTCGGGTGGGTCGGGGGCATCCGGCAGTACGACGGGCACGTCTGGGAGCTGCACCCGCTCGCGGTCAGCCCGGCTTGCCGGGGGCGCGGCGTCGGGCGCGCGCTCGTCGCCGACCTCGAGGCGCTGGTCGCCGGGCGCGGTGGGCTGACGCTCTGGGTCGGCACCGACGACGAAGACGGGCAGACGTCGCTTGCGGGGGCGGACCTCTACCCGGACGCGCTCGGCCGCCTCGCCGCGATCCGCAACCTGCGCGGCCACCCTTTTGAGTTTTACCAGAGACTAGGCTTCGCCCTCGTCGGCGTCATGCCGGACGCCAACGGGCCGGGCAAGCCCGACATCTTTCTGGCCAAGCGAGTCGGGGAAAGGACAGGGCGGGATGACGGGGACGCCTGAGCTGCGCGCGGCGGCGCGCGACCTTTTCCGCCGCACGCTCGCGGCCATCGAGGTCGAGGGCGTCGTGCGGGCGCACCTGCGGTGCGACGGTGAGGAGCTGACCGTCGGTGAGGAGCGGCTCGACCTGACCTCTTTCCGGCGCGTCATCGCAGTGAGCATTGGCAAGGCCGGCGTCGGGATGGCGCGCGCGGTCGAGGAGGCGCTCGGCGCGCGTCTGAGCGGGGGGCTGGTCGTGACCAATGCGGTCACGGGGGAGCCGCCGCGGAGGCTGCCGGTGCTGCTCGGCGGCCACCCGCTGCCGAACGCGGCGAGCTTCGAGGCGGCCCGCTCGGCGCTCGCGTTGCTCGGCGAGGCAGACGACGAGCGGACGCTCATCCTGTTTCTGATTTCGGGCGGCGGGTCGTCGCTCTTCGAGCGGCCGATCGACGAGCGCCTGACGCTCCCCGACCTGCGGGAGGTCAACCGCGCGCTCGTCGGGTGCGGCGCGGTGATTGGCGAGATGAACGTCGTGCGGCGGCACCTCTCCGCGGTCAAGGGCGGGCGGTTGGCGGCCGCCGCCCCCCGCGCGCGCCAGATCTCGCTCTACATCTCCGACGTCAACAGCGACGATTTGCGGACCGTCGCCTCGGGGCCGACGATCCCCGACACCTCGACGCTCGCCGACTTCGAGCGGATCGTCGCGCGTTACGACCTGCTCCGCCAATTCCCGGCCGCGGTCGCCGCGCTCATCTCAGCGGGGGCGATCCCGGCGCTGCCGCGCCCCGACCCGGCGCGCGACCGACTGCGGTCGCACCACCTGCTGCTCGACAACCGGGCCGCGCTCTCACGCGCGCGCCTCATCGCCGAGCAGGAGCACGGCTGGGTCGTCGAGGTAGCCGAGGATCTGGTCGAAGGCGAGGTCGAGGAGATGGCGCGCGCGCACCTCGAGCGGCTCGCCGCGCTCGGCGCGCGCCACCCGGGCCGGGCGGTCTGCCTGCTTTCGGGCGGCGAGGTGATCTGCCCGGTGCGCGGCGACGGCGAGGGCGGGCGCAACCAGGAGTTCGTCTTGCGCGCAGCGCTCCACCTTGGCCCGCGGCCGGACGTCGCCGTGTTGAGCGCCGGGACCGACGGAATCGACGGCCACAGCCCCGCCGCCGGCGCGGTCGCCGACGCGACGACCATCGGCCGCGCCCGTGCGCTCGGCCTGAAGCCCGAGGACTACCTCGACCGAAGCGACTCGTACAACTTCTTCCGCACGCTCGGTGACGCGGTCATGACCGGGCCGACGGGCAACAACGTCCGCGACCTGCGAGTCTTGCTCGGTGGCGAGCCTGGGTTATAATTCAGGCGACAGACATTAAATCAGAAGGGGTCAATGCTTGTTTTCTCAGTCAACGCGCCGTTATTTCTTACCGCTCGCGCTCGCGCTGTCTGCTGCCGTCGCCCCCGCCGGGCAGCAGAAATCAAAACCGAAACCGGCTGATCCGCGGCGCCTCAATTATGCCGAGGCGCAGGCCCTCCTCGCGGGCGAAGCCGAGGGCAACCTCGCCCGCCGGCCGAACTCCTTCACGCGTACCCGGCTCCAGAGCGGCCAGGTGCTTGAGCTCTACTACCCGCTGGCCGCGCCGCGCGGCGCGAAGAGGGGGGTCCCGGGCTACGGGCTGCTGTACTCCTCGGAGGCCACGCTGGAGGAGGCTAACCGGCCGCACCACATCCTCGAAGAGATGATCCCGGACGGGCAGGCCTTCGTCGCCAATGTCCCGGGGCTCGTCGCGCGGCTCGAGAAGCGGCTGCGCGTCGGCGGGCGCGGGCTCGACTACTCGCGGGCCAGCCTGAGGCGGCTCGACGCCTACGTCGCGGGCCTGCACCAGGCGCAGACGACGGCCAACACCGACCCGCAGCTCTTCCAGGAGATCACGGCTTACTACGGCGAGACGCTGCGGCGCGCGGTCGGGGGCGAGTGGCAGGTGAGCCAGGCGCAGGTCTCCCGCGCGCGCGTCCAGACCGAGCCGAACGTCAGCCTCGCCGGCGGGGAGAAAGAACTCAAGCCGTGGGCCAGCGTCTTCAACGCGCTCTACGACGAGGAGCGCCGCGGGACCCGCCTCTCGGCGATCTTCGACGCCGATCTCGCCGCGGCCGGGCGCGGCTGACGTCAGGAGTTGGCCCGCGGATGACGCGGATTTAACGGATGTTCGCGGATCAGGCGCGATGAAGTCTCGATTAATAGTCAACCCAGTCTCAGGCACCGACGCGGGCCCAGACTATTTGCCGCGGATCAACGAGCGGCTGCGGGAGCGCCTCGGCGCTCTGGAGATCGTCATGACGGCCGCGCCGGGCGACGCCGAGGAGGCGGGGGCCGAGGCCGCGCGCGACGGCTGCGACCGCCTCTTCGTCGCGGGCGGCGACGGGACGCTCAACGAGGCGCTCAACGGCGTGGCCGGCGTTGCGGGGGGGCTGGCGCAGGTGACCTTCGGGCTGATCCCGCTCGGGACCGGCAATGACTTCGCCGCCGCGCTCGGGCTGCCCGAGGACGTCGAAGGCGCGCTCGACGTCCTGCTCGCGGGCCGGACGCAAACGTCCGACGTCGGCGTGCTCAACGGCCGCCACTTCATCAACACCTCGTCGGGCGGCTTCATCGCCGAGGTCTCGGACGCGGTCGACCCGCGGCTCAAGACGCTTGCGGGCAAGTTCGCCTTCGTCATCGGCGGCGCGCAGGTGCTCTTCGACTACGAGCCGGTCGGCGCGCGCCTCCGCGGCGTCGGGGCCGGGGGCGAGATCGCGCGCGAGCTGCGACTCGAGATGTTCGCCGTCTGCAACTCGCGCCGGCTGGGCGGGGGGCGGATGATGGCCCCCAACGCGCTGATCGACGACGGCGAGCTCGACATTTGCCTCTTCGCCGAGATGCCGACGCTCGAGTTCATCGCGCTCCTGGCGCGCGTCTCGGGCGGCGACCACCTCGGCGACGAGCGCGTCACCTACTTCCGCGCCGCCGAGCTGGAGATGCAATTCGACCGCCGGATCAAGGTCAATACCGACGGCGAAGTGCTCGAGGCGGAGGTCTGCCGGTACCACGTCCTGCCGCGCGCGGCGCGCTTCCTGGCCGGCGCAGCTCCCTTCGCCTCGCCTACGGCTGGGCCGGCATGAGGTCGGCGTTGGCCTCCTGAATCTCCTGCGGGAAGGTCCGCAGCGCGGCGGCGACGCGCGCCTGCAAATCTTTGACGACATCGGGGTGGGCCGCGGCGAGGTCGTAGCTTTCGGCGATGTCGAGGCTCATATCGTAGAGTTCGGGCTGGCGCAGCTTGAGGTTCTTCTGCTGGGCCGAGGCCGCCGTGTAGCGGGGTATGTTCCAGCGCGCGAGGTGAATCTTCCACCGCCCGGCGCGCGCCGTTTGGAGATACACCCCGTCGAAGAAGAGGTAGAGATTATCCGGCGCCTTCCGCTCCCGGCCGAGGAGGAAGGGGGCGAGGTTTTTACCGTCGAGCGGCAGCCGCGAGGCCGCCGCCTGCGGCTCGCCGGCCAGGGCGAGGGCGGTGGCGAAGAAATCGATGGTCGAGGTCGGCTCGTCCGAGACGCCGCCAGCCTTGATCCGACCCGGCCAGCGGACGAGGCCGGGCACGCGCAGGCCGCCGTCGTAGGTCCCGCCCTTGCGCCCGCGCAGAGGCCCCGGGCTGCCCTGATACCAGGGCCCGTTGTCGCTCGCGAAGAAGACGATCGTCTCGCGGTCGAGCCCCAGCCGCTTGAGCGCCGCGAGCACCTCGCCCACGCTCCAGTCCAGCTCCTCGATGACGTCGCCGTAGATCCCGCCGGCCGAGCGGCCGCGAAATTTCTCCGAGGCGAAGAGCGGGATGTGCGGCATGTTGTGCGGCAGGTAAAGGAAGAACGGGCCGCCTTGAGCGCGCTCGATGAAACTGACCGCTTCCGCGGCATAGCGCTGCGTCAGCGTCTCCTGGTGCGCCGTCTCCTCGACGACTTCGCCGTTGCGCATGATCGGCGTCGGCCGCATGTCATTGCTGTAGGGGATGCCGAAATAATAATCGAAGCCGTGATCGATCGGGCGGTGCGGCGCGAGGTGGCCGAGGTGCCACTTGCCGACGCAGGCCGTCGCGTACCCCCGCGCCTTGAGCGCGCGCGCGACGGTCGTCTCCTCCTGCGGCAGCCCCGTCTTATCGGTCGGGAAGAGGACGTTCGCCAGGCGCATCTGCTGGGCGCCCATGCGCGCCGCATAGCGCCCGGTCATCAAGGCCGCGCGCGAGGGCGTGCAGACCGGCGAGACCGAATAGAAGCTGGTCAGGCGTAGCCCCTCGGCCGCCATCCGGTCGAGGTGCGGGGTCTTGAACGCCTTCGCGCCGTAGACCCCGAGGTCGCCGTAGCCCATGTCGTCGGCGTAGATGAAGATAATATTCGGCGGACGCCCGGCCGGCCGGTCTTGCGCGCCTGCGCGCGGGTGAGAGAAGAGGCTCAGGCTGAGAGCCAGCAGGGCGCCTCCGAGCGCCCCAGTCCGCAACGTCTGGGTAGTTTTTCCGCTCATCTCAGATTCCGATATCAATTATTTACTGCGCCGGCTGCTGCCACGAGACCGCGCCCGCCCGCTGCAAGTGCGCCCGGAGGGCCGATGAAAGCTCTGCGAAGACTTGCGGCTCCGTCCCGGCGAGGTCGCGCTCTTCGAGCGGATCGGCCGTCAGGTTGAAGAGTTGGAGCGGAGCGAACGGTTGATTGTGGACCATTTTCCATGGCCCGCGGCGGACGGCGTAATAATCCTGCCCCTGGTAGCGCGCGCCGCCCTCGCGGCGCATCCAGAAGAGATCCCGGCCGTCCGGGGGTTGGTCTTGCCCGACGAGGGTCGGGAGAATCGAGCGCCCTTCGATCGCCTGACTCGGCCGGGTGCCCGCCGCCTCGCAGAGAGTCGGGAAGAGATCCATCGTCAGCGCGACGCGATCGCTCCTCGCGCCCGGCCGGATCCGCCCCGGCCAGACCGCGAACATCGGGACGCGGATGCCGCCCTCGTAGAGGTCGCCTTTGCTGCCGCGCCAGCGCCCGCAATTGGCCCCCACGTCACGTTGCCCGCCGTTGTCGCTGGTGAAGACGACGAGCGTGTTTTGATCCTGGCCGTTGGCCTTGAGCGCCGCGATCAATTGCCCGACGCCCGCGTCCAGGTGCTCGATCAAAGCGGCCAACCGCGCGCGCTGCGCGTCCATCCCGGGCGCGCGCCGCGTGACCCGCTCCAACCACTCGGGCGGCGGCTGGAGCGGGACGTGCGGCGCGTTGTAGGCGAGGTAGAGGAAGAACGGCTGCGGCGCGCCCTTCCGCTCGTTGAGGTAAGCGATCGCCCAGGCGGTGAACAAATCTGTGGCGTGCCCCGGCGGGTCGATCGTCTCCCCGTCGCGGCGCAGGTAGTTGATGCCGTGCCGGCGGTGATTGAGGTAGTCATCCATCATGTCGCCGAGGAAGCCGTGGAAGTGGTCGAAGCCGCGCTCGTTCGGCAACCCCGGCGACGCCAGCCCGAGGTGCCATTTGCCGACGAGCGCCGTGTCATACCCGGCCCGCTTCAGCTCTTGCGGCAACAGGGTCGCCGGCGCCAGATGACCCCAGTTGTCGTCCGGCTTGGTGCGGATTACGCCCGGCACGCCGACCAGATCCGGATACCTCCCGGTCATGAGCGCGGCGCGCGTCGGCGAGCAGACCGGGGCGTTGGCGTAGAAATTGTCGAACCGCATCCCCGCCGCGGCGAGCGCGTCGAGGTGCGGGGTCCGGAGGTCGCTCGCCCCCTGGACGGCGAGATCGCCGACGCCCAGGTCATCGGCCAGAATGACGATCAGATTGGGCCGCCGGTCCCGGCCTGCCGTCTGGGCCGGGGCCGCCGGCGCCCGCGGCGTGAGGCAGGAAATTGCCAGCAGAGCGATGACGGCCCGCAGTCGCGTGCGCAAAGTCTTCCCCTCCTTTCCCCTCAATAAATCAGCTTGAGGGCGAACTGGATCACCCGCGGCTGGTTCGACTGATTGCTGATCTGGCCGAAGGCCGGGCTGCCGAACGAGGTGTTGGGCGGCGCGAAGCGCGGCGTGTTGAGCAGGTTGAAAAACTCGCTGCGGAACTGGAGCGTGACCCTCTCGACGAGCCGCGTGTTCTTGACGAGCGAGAAGTCGACGTTCGCGATCCCGTCGCTCCGGATGTTGCCGAGCGTGCGCGGCGCGTTGCCGAAGGCGAAGGCTGGCGGGGCCGAGAACCCG
>Ga0075421_100003659_pt1 | contig 18435 bp, 17 predicted proteins | sample SoiMetdeltSBSDD5_FD_75292 | JGI IMG/M metagenome (GOLD analysis project Ga0075421, IMG submission 75292) | Bulk soil microbial communities from a Populus tree surrounding site in Tennessee, USA - Soil MetaG P. deltoides SBSDD5 | ecosystem: Environmental > Terrestrial > Soil > Tree plantation...
GGCCAACGCGGGCGGGCTGGGCATCATCGCGGGCGCCACGCTGAGTCTGTCCGATCTGGACGCGGCCATCGTGGAGACCAAGCGACGGACGGAAAGACCGTTCGGGGTCAACCTCCGCGCCGACGCGCCGGACGCGCCGGCCCGGGTCGAGCTGCTGATCCGCGAGCAGGTGAAGGTCGCGTCCTTCGCGCTCGCGCCGCGGCCCGAGCTGATCGAGCGGCTGAAGGAGGCCGGGGTGGTGGTCGTACCGTCGGTCGGGGCGCGCCGCCACGCCGAGAAAGTGGCCGCGATGGGCGCCGATGCCGTTGTGGTGCAAGGCGGTGAGGGGGGAGGGCACACCGGACCGGTACCGACCTCGTTGCTCCTGCCCCAAGTGGTGGACGCGGTCGACATCCCGGTGATCGCGGCCGGTGGGTTCTTCGACGGTCGCGGGCTCGTGGCCGCGCTCGCCTACGGGGCCGCTGGCATCGCGATGGGTACGCGGTTCCTGCTGACCACCGACAGCCCGGTGGCCACCGAGGTCAAGCAGCTCTACCTGAGCGCTTCGGTCACGGACACCGTGCTGACCGATGCCCTCGACGGCGTTCCGCAACGGCTGCTGCGTACTCCGTTCGTCGACCGCATCGTCCACACTGGACCGACCCGCCGGCTGCTGCGCTCGGTGCGCAGCGCCGCCGCGTTCCGCCGGCACTCCGGGTCGAGTTGGCGGGACATGGTCCGGGAGGGCAGATCCATGAGACGCGCGCACGACCTGCGCCTGAGCCAGGTGTTGCTCGCCGCGAACACCCCCGCGTTGCTGCGGGCGGCCATAGTGGACGGTCGGCCGGAGATCGGTGTGCTGGCCACGGGGCAGGTGACCGGTCTCATCGAGGACCTGCCGAGCTGCGCCGAGCTGATCGAGCGCATCGTCGCCCAGGCCGAGGACGTGCTGGCCAGCCTTACGAAGGGCGGCCGCGATGCCGGATAGCCATCAGTTGCTCGCCGGGCGGACCGTGCTGGTGACCGCGGCGGCCGGTACGGGCATCGGTTACGCCACGGCCCGCCGGTGCGCGGAGGAGGGTGCGCGGGTGGCGATCAGCGATCGGCACACCCGCCGGCTCGCCGAGGCGGCCGACCGGTTGGCCGAGCTGACCGGTGAACCGCCGCTGGCCATCGAGTGTGATGTGACCATCGAAGAGCAGGTACAGCTGATGGTGGACACGGTCGTCGACCGGTACGGACACCTCGACGTGCTGGTCAACAACGCCGGTCTCGGCGGTACCGCCGACGTGGTCGACATGACCGACGACCAGTGGCACCGGGTGCTCGACGTGACGCTGACCGGTACGTTCCGGTGCACCCGGGCGGCGCTGCGGCACATGATGCCCCGGGGCAGCGGGGCGATCGTCAACAACGCCTCGGTACTCGGCTGGCGTGCCCAGGCCGGCCAGGCGCACTACGCGGCGGCGAAGGCCGGTGTCATGGCGTTGACCCGTTGTGCGGCGCTGGAGGCGGCCCGGGCCGGCGTGCGCATCAACGCGGTCGCGCCCAGCATCGCGATGCACGAGCACCTGTCGAAGGTGACCTCGGACGAGCTGCTGACGAGACTCGCCGCCAACGAGGCGTTCGGCAGGGCCGCGGAGCCGTGGGAGGTGGCCAACGTGATCGTGTTTCTCGCCAGCGACTACGCCTCGTACCTCGTGGGCGAGGTCGTCTCGGTCAGCGGTCAACGATGATCACGTCAGAGGTGCACGCGGACGGTGTCGCCGAGGTGGTGATGGCACATCCACCCGTCAACGCCCTGCCGGTCGCGGGCTGGTTCGCGCTCGCGGAGACGCTGAACCGGCTCGGTACCCAGGCGGAGGTCCGGGCGGTCGTTCTGCGGGCGGAGGGCCGCGGCTTCAACGCCGGCGTGGACCTAAAGGAGCTGCAGCGCAGCGCGGACTTCACCGCCCTGCTCGAGGTCAACCGCGGCTGCGCGGCCGCGTTCGCCGCGGTCTACGACTGTCCGGTACCGGTGGTCGCCGCGGTCCACGGCTACTGCCTCGGGGGCGGTGTCGGACTGGTCGGCACCGCCGATGTCATCGTGGCCAGTGACGACGCGACCTTCGGTCTGCCCGAAGTGGACAGAGGTGCCTTGGGCGCGGCGACCCACCTCGCGCGTCTGGTACCACAACACCGGATGCGGGCCATGATGTACACCTCGGCCACCGCTACCGCCGCGGAACTGCACGCGTACGGCTCGGTGCTGCGGGTGGTGAGCCGCGACGAGTTGCGCGACGCGGCGTTCGAGGTCGCGCGGGTGATAGCCGCCAAGGATCCCGCCGTCATCCGGGCGGCGAAGGCCTCGCTCAACGGCATCGACCCGTGGGACATCAAGCGGAGCTACCGCTACGAGCAGGGGTACACCTTCGAGCTGAACCTGTCCGGGGTGGCCGACCGGGTGCGAAGCGAGTTCGGCCGATGATAGACCTCGTCGACACGGCCGAGGAGGCGCGGTTCCGCACCTCGGCGAGAGCGTGGCTGCGGGCCAACGTACCGTCGCCGCCGTTGCCGTCCGGCGACACCCGCGAGGGGTTCGCCCGCCACGTCGAGTGGGAGCGGCGGCTCTTCGACGCCCGGTGGTCGGTGGTCTCGTGGCCGGAGCGGTACGGCGGTCGCGACGCGTCCCTGTGGGAGTGGCTCGTCTTCGAGGAGGAGTACTACGCCGCCGGAGCCCCGCAACGGGTCACGCAGAACGGTATCTTCCTGCTCGCTCCGACCCTGTACGAGTTCGGCACACCGGCTCAGCAGGATCACCTCCTGCCGCGGATCGCCGCGGCGGAGGACCTGTGGTGCCAGGGCTGGTCGGAGCCGGAGGCGGGCAGCGATCTCGCCGCGGTCACCAGCCGAGCCGTGCGCGACGACGCGGCCGGCGGCTGGCGGCTGTCCGGGCAGAAGACGTGGACGACGCGGGGTGCGTTCTGCACCCACCTGTTTGGACTGTTCCGCACCGACCCGACGGCGGGGCGGCATCGGGGGCTGACGTACTTCCTGGTACCGCTGGGCGCGCCGGGTGTGACCGTCCGTGGCTTCGGGCGGCTGGACGGCGACGAGGGCTTCGCCGAGGTCACCTTCGTCGACGTGCTCGTGCCCGATGAGGCGGTGCTCGGCGGTGTCGGCAACGGCTGGCGGGTGGCCATGTCGACGGCCAGCTCGGAGCGCGGGCTTTCGCTGCGTTCGCCGGGACGGTTCCTGGCTACCGCCGACCGGCTCGTCGCGCTGGCCCGATCCCGCGCGGAAGCGTTGAGTCCGCGCCTGCGGGATCGGGTCATCCGGGCCTGGGTGGGTGCGCAGGCGTACCAGATGTTCACCCGGCATCAAGTGAGTGCCATGCTGGACGGCGCACAGCCGGGCGCGAGAGCCAGCCTGAACAAGCTGTTCTGGTCCGAGTTGGACATCGAGCTGCACGAGACCGCGCTCGAGCTGCTCGGCGCCGAGGCCGAGACCGACACCGCGTGGAGCCGCGGGTTCCTCTTCTCCCTGGCCGGTCCCATCTACGCCGGGACCAACGAGATCCAGCGCACCATCGTCGCCGAGCGGGTGCTCGGGCTGCCGCGGGCGCCGTGATGCGCTTCTGTCTCGACGCGGACCAGGTGGCGTTGCGCGACGCGGTGCGGGACATGCTCGCGCTCGAGTGCCCGCCGGCGCTCGTCCGCGCCGCGTGGCCGCCCGGCGATCCGGCCGCCGTGGCGGCGCTCTGGCGGGACCTGGCGCGGATGGGATTGTTCGGCGCGGCAGTATCGGTCCACTGTGGAGGGTTGGGCCTCGGGGAGACCGACCTGGTACCGATCCTGACCGAGGTCGGCTACGCGGCGGTACCGTTGCCCGTGGCGGAGACCATGGCCGTCGCCGCTCCGCTGCTCGCGGCCACCGGAGACCCGGGTGGCTACCTGCCCGGCGTGTTGGCCGGGACGACCCGCGTCGCAATCGCTGGCGCGGGCGATCTGGTCCCGTACGGCATGCTGGCCGACCTCGTGCTGGTGCTGCGCGACGGTCGCGCCCGGATCGTCGAGCCGCTCACGACCGCCGTGGTGTCTACTGTGGATGGATCGCGGGCGGCCGCCCGGCTGGCCCTGCCGTCCGCCGGTACCGTCACCGACGACCCGGAGCTGGTCGACCTGTGCCTCGACCGCGCCGACCTGGCTACCGCGGCGCAGTTGCTGGGCCTGGGACGCCGGATGTTGGACCTGACCGTCGGCTACGTCGGGACGCGCCGTCAGTTCGGTGCGCCGATCGGCTCCTTCCAGGCCGTCCAGCACCGGTTGGCGGACGCGTTGCTGGGTCTCGAGTTCGCGATGCCGGCCGTGCTCGCGGCGGGCTGGGCGCTGGCCCACCGGACCGGTAGCCGCCGGCAGGACGTGTCCATCGCGGTACTGCTCGCCGGCGACGCGGCCCGGACAATGGCCAAGACGGCCATCCAATGCCACGGGGCCATCGGCTACACGGTGGAGTACGACCTGCATCTGTACGCCAAACGGACTTGGGCGCTCGCCGCGAGCTGCGGTACCGATTCCCACCTCGACCGTCTCGCCGCCGCACTCGACCTGCCGAAGGGTGGTTTCCCATGAGCTCCGATGTCGTCCGCTACCGGACGGATGGACCGGTGGCGGTGGTCACGATGAACCGTCCCCGGTACCGCAACGCGCAGAACTCGGCCATGACGTACGCGTTGGACGACGCCTTCTACGAAGCCGCCGCCGACGATGACGTGCGGGTCGTCGTCCTCGGCGGCGCCGGCGACCACTTCTCGGCCGGCCACGACATCGGTACTCCTGAGCGCGACATCGACCGGTCGTTCGTCCGGCGGGCCGGGCTGTGGTGGGACCATGTCGGCAAGGCGGGCGGGGAGAGCCGGTTCGCCCGCGAGTCCGAGGTCTATCTCGGCATGTGCCGGCGCTGGCGGGAGATACCGAAACCGACGATCGCGATGGTGCAGGGCGCCTGTGTCGCCGGCGGGCTGATGCTCGCGTGGTGCTGTGACCTCGTCGTGGCCGCCGAAGACGCGTTCTTCGCCGATCCGGTCGTGCGGATGGGCATCCCCGGGGTGGAGTATTTTGCCCATCCGTGGGTGATGGGTCCGCGCTTCGCCAAGGAGTTTCTGTTTCTCGGCGAGCGGGTAGGCGCCGGGCGCGCCCTGGAGTTGGGCATGGTCAACCGGGTGGTTCCCCGAACAGAGCTGGAAGAATCCACTATGGACATCGCCCGGCGGATCGCCGCCATGCCCCGGCTCGGGCTGGCGCTGGCGAAGAAGGCGGTCAACCAGGCCGAGGACCTGATGGGCCTGCAGACCGGGATGGACTCGGTCTTCGGCCTTCATCACCTTGCCCATGCCCACAACGCCGAGGTGGGCGGCGATCCGCTCGCCGGCCAGGACGCGCGCTCGATGCGGGACGCGGCGTCCTAGCCTCAACTACGCCGCATCCCGGTACCCTTCGGTCACCTCGTCCTTGTGCGCCGCGAACGCACTGAGAACCTCTGTCTTCTCCTGCTCGGGTACCTTGAACGCGTTCAGGGTGCGCTCGAGCTCGGCGGCGACCTCGTCGAACTCCTCCGGAGAGATTCGCAGGTTGCGATGGGCCTCCTCCAGGCCGAGGTCGGTGCTACCCGGCCGGGTCGCGTTGAACTCGAATGGCCCTCCGGCTACCGCGCAGACCCACAGGGTACGCATGAACTTCAGACCCGGCAGTCGGCCCAGATTGTTGGTATGCCATTCATGCAGGGCCGGGTTCTGCGATTGCTGTCCTACGATGGGGTTTGCGACGACAGCGTCGCTGAAGTGGTCGATGACCGCGGCGATGACGAATACGCCACCCAGTCGGTCGTACAGGCTCTTGTCACTCATGGTCGGCTACCTCCTTCTCATCCGCCGGTCAGCGGAAGACCGCCCGACGGCACGAACGTCGCCTGGTTGAAAGTCCAGAACGTTGGTGAACGAGTCGGCGCTGATCTGAGTCAACGGCACGTTGGCGGATGCCGGTACCGGTGTAGCCAGCACGATAATAGGCAACATGAGAACGACGACCCGGGTCAATTTGTGGACGAGCGGCACCTGCCTCACCATCCTCGGTCGCTCGCATCGTCCCGCACCCACCTGGTAGGCAACCTTGGACAATCCTCGAGTTATTCGCCGAGGAGAACGACGGCCCGCCCGCGTAGGGTTCGCGCTTCGAGTCGAGCGTATGCGTCGTCGATCTGGTCGAAAGTAAACGTCTCAACGGCATTGCGGACCAAGCCGGCATCCGCCAGACCAATCACTTCCTGGGCGTCGGCAATTGTCGAACCCTGGAAAGTGTAAACCACGCCATCCCTGGGTAAGTTGCCAAACCAGGGTCCTTCCAGTGTCCCGCCCCCCGCACCGATCAGACCATACGCGCCACCGGGACGAACCGACGCTACTCCGGCGGCGATGGTGGAATCGACACCGACGAAGTCCAGCACGGCGTCTGCTCCTCGTCCACCGGTCAGCTCGCGGATACCGTGAACCGTTGCTTCGTCGAGCATCCGATGCGCACCGATCGAGCGGGCGTAGTCGAGCCGATCGGGACTGGTGTCGACCGCGACGACCTGAGCCGATGTGAGCAGCGCCAGGAACTGTACGGCGAAGGATCCGAGCCCGCCGGTACCGATGACGACGGCCGTGCCACCGGCCGGAACGCGGGGCAAAGCCCGACGTACGGCGTGATACGCGGTGGCACCGGCATCGGTGAGCGGGCCGGCGGTGGCGGGGTCGAGCGAGCGCAGCGGCAACAGCGCACGGCGGTCGTTCACGAGTACGTAGTCGGCGAGACCACCGTCCCGGCCGTAACCGCGACCGGCGAGTCCCTGCGGGCATGCACTGTCCAGGCCACGGACGCAGTACCAGCACGAGCCGCACGAGGTGGGGGACACGAGGGCGACGGCATCGCCCTCGGCGAAACCGGTAACGCCCGCGCCGATGGCGGCGATGTGGCCCGCGGTCTCGTGGCCGAGCGTGAACGGCATCGCCCAGCCCAGGTGGGCGCCGAACGCCTCGGGCACGTGGCGCATGGTGAGGTCGGAGTGGCAGAGGCCGCAGCCGGCAACGCGTACCAGGATCTGGCCGGGACCCGGCGACGGTACCTCGACCTCCACGGCGCGGGGCGATGACGCCCAAGCGGTCATCCGGTACGCACGCATCATCGTCATTGACCCAATACTAGAACAGGTTCTAGTCTGGGCACCATGCTCACCCAGCCGCTCGCGGACGCCATCGCGGAAGCCGAGAAGATCATTACGGGTGCGCGGCATGTCCACACCGAACAGGATCTGGTCGAGGGATACGAGTACCTCGCCGGCAGCATCCGGGCCTCGATACAGCTGGCGTGGGCATACGAACGGGACCATCCCTACTTCGTGGCGTCCACTGGGCCGTACACGAAGATTGGCCTGGACAACCCCGACACGTTGTACTTTCACGCCTACCTGCGCCCCGACGCGGAGTACGTGGTGTCCGGGATCCGAGGCACCACAGTGGACCTGAGCTTCCAGGTCCTCAACGGCGACTACTCGCCCGTGGAGGTACCCGACAGCCTCGCCGCGTTCGACGACCGGCAGCTCGAGATCGGCGACGACGGTTCGTTCGAGCTGCGGTTCGGGCCGGGTCCGGCCGGGCCGAACCGGTTCGCGTTGGCTCCGGACTCGGCGATGCTGATCGTGCGGGAGGTGTACAGCGACTGGACCAACGAGCGGCGTGGAATGATTCGCATCCAGCGGGCCGACACGGCCGGCACCGCTCCCCGGATGCTGACCCGCGACAGGCTGACGAAGAAGTACGGCGTGTCCGGCAAGATACTCCTCAGCAGGCTGAAGACATTCCTCGCCTTTCCCGAGTGGTTCTACCTGGATCTGCCCGTCAACACGCTGACCGAGCCGCGTACCACGCCCGGCGGGTTGACCACCCAGTTCTCCTCGGTCGGCCACTACGACCTGGCCGACGACCTCGCGATGGTCGTCACCGTCCCGGCGTCGGACGCGCCGTACCAAGGCATCCAGCTCGGCAGCATGTGGTACGTGTCGATGGACTACATCAACCACCAGACGAGCCTCACCGCCGCCCAGGCAAAGGCCGATCCCGACGGGATGTTCCGGTTCGTCATCAGCGAACGCGATCCGGGTCTGGCCAACTGGTTGGAGTGCACCGGGCACCGGCGAGGCTATGTCCAGCTTCGGTGGCAGCGGCTGTCCCGCACTCTCACGGCGGCTGACGGGCCACGCGTCGACCTCGTGAAGGTCGCCGAACTACCGGACTTCCTGCCGTATCACGAGACCATCGACCGCGCGGAGTACGCCGCCCGGATCGCCGCCCGGCAGGCCGCGGTCGCGGCCCGGATGCTGGGCTGACGCGGATGTTGTTGCTGGAGCACAAGGTTGTCGTGGTGTCGGGGGTCGGCCCGGGTCTGGGGCAGGCGATCGCCGTACGCAGCGCTCGGGCCGGAGCCGATGTCGTGCTGGCGGCGCGGACCGGATCCCGCCTGGACGAGGTCGCGAAGCTCGTCGCGGACCACGGCCGGCGGACGCTCACGGTGCCGACCGACATTACCGACGAGGCATCGGCCACCGCGCTCGTGGCGGCGGCGCTGGCCGAGTTCGATCGGGTGGATGCTTTGGTACACAACGCGTTCGCGATGCCACCCATGCGGGAGATGGTCGCGGTCGACCTCGACGCCGTACGGTCCAGCCACGAGACGAACGTGCTCGGGGCACTGCGCTTGACCAAGCTGTTCCTGCCCGCTCTGGTAGCCGCGCGTGGTTCGGTCGTGATGGTCAATTCGGCGGTCCTGCGGCACTCGCGACGCACGTTCGGCGCGTACAAGATGGCCAAGTCCGCGTTGCTGTCCCTGGCGCAGACGCTCTCGACCGAACTCGGCCCGCAGGGTGTACGGGTCAACTCGGTCGCGCCGAGCTACATCTGGGCCGACGTGCTGAAGGCCTACTTCGACTATCTGGGCGGCAAGCGAGGCGTGCCGGGACAGCAGATCTACGACGAGATCGCCGCAACGGTCGACCTACGCCGGTTGCCCGAGCCGGACGAGATCGCCGACGTGGTTGTATTCCTCGCCTCCGACCTCGCCCGGGCCGTCACCGGACAGTGCATCGACGTCAACTGCGGCGAGTTCCACCATTGAGGGACAACGTCGGTACCGTCGACGACCTGCACGCCTCGGCGAGCAGGATGACGGGGTTGACGGACTTCGGCGCCGACGACTACCGCGAGGGCCTCGAGGTACTCCTCGACGCGTACGAGACCGAAGCCGGCCTGACCGAGGCGGGGCGCAAGACGATGCGGTCCTTCCTGCGCGGGGCGCTGGTGGCGCGGTTGCTCAGCGAGGCCGCCTGGCGGCAGTATCCCGAGTACGCACAGGTGGCCATTCGACAACCGATCTTCGTGACCGGGCTGCCGCGGACCGGCACGACCGCACTGCACCGGCTGCTCACGGCCGACCCCGAGCATCAGGGGCTGGAGCTGTGGCTCACCGAGGTACCGCAGCCGCGCCCGCCACGGTCCACATGGGACGGAAACCCGATCTACGCGGCCATCGCCGACGCGTACCGCCGGCACCGCACCGAGCATCCGGAGTTCATGGGACTGCACTACATCTCGGCGGAACAGGTCGAGGAGTGCTGGCAGGTACTGCGCCAGTCGATGACGTCGGTTTCGTTCGAGTGTCTGGCGTACATACCGTCGTACTCCCGGTGGTTGGCCGGTCGGGACTGGCGGACCGCGTACCGGCGGCACCGGCGCAATCTGCAACTGATCGGCCTGCCCGATGCGCACCGCCGCTGGGTACTGAAGAATCCCAGCCATTTGTTCGCGCTCGACGCGCTACTCGAGGCGTACCCCGACGCCCTTGTCATTCAGACGCACCGCGACCCCCGGACGGCGATCGCCTCGGTGTGCAGTCTCAACGCCCAGGCGTCGCACGGGTGGTCGGACGTGTTCGGGCCGGAGGTGGTCGGGCGCACGCAGCTCGACCTGTGGGCGCGCGGCCTCGAGCGGTTCGTGGCCGATCGGGCGGTCCACGATCCGGCTCGGTTCCTCGATGTGCAATACGACGATCTGGTAGCCGACCCGATGGGCACGATCGAACGAATCTACGCGTGGTGGGGATCGTCGCCCAGCGCCGCGGCCCGGGCCGCGATGGCCGAGCTGGACGCGCGGAGCCGTGCGGGGGAACGGCGGCCGGCGCATCGCTACGACCTCGCGGACTTCGGACTCACGGCTGGCCAGGTCGAGGAGCGTTTCGCACGCTAAGCGAAGTGCGCTATCACGTCCTCGGCGAACCGGCGGATGCCGTCCTGCTTGGTGGCGAGGTCCGCGTCGAACCCGGCGCCGTAGAACAACCACGGCACAACGATCGCGTCCGTCACGCCAACAGCCTCCTGTTCCCGGTAGCCGTCGACCCCGAACCGGTCGATGCACACCGCCTGGATCTCGAAGTCGACGTCGGCCCGGCCGTACCCGGCACGCAGTTCGGTCAGTCGTGCGATCGTCGTCCGCAGCTCGTCGAGGCGCATCATCGCCGACGTCCAGCCGTCACCGACCCGGGCCGCGCGCCGCAACGCCGCCTCAGTGTGCCCGCCGATGTAGACGGGCACCGGCCGGGCCGGCGCCGGTGACATCTGCAGTCTGTCGAAGTCGAAGTAGGTGCCGTGGTATTCGACCATCCCGCCGCCGAGAATCAACCGCAGTATCTCGATCGCCTCGTCGACGCGTGGTCCCTTGTGGTCGAACGGGGCGCCGCACCACTCGAACTCTTCGGGTGTCCAGCCGAGGCCGACGCCCAGGCCGAAGCGGTCGTTGGTCAGACACGCCACCGAACCCACCTGGCGAGCCAGCAGGACCGGGTTGCGCGGGCCGAGCTTGAGGACCTGGGTGTAGAAGCGGATGCGGGTGGTGGCGGCGGCCATCGAGGCGGTCGCGACCAGAGGGTCCAGCCATGGTGTATCCCGGGTCCAGAAGCGGTTGCCATCCGGCGTGTACGGATACGCGGCCGCGACCTGTTCCGAATAGAAGATCGAATCCGGCAGTGCGATCGACGTGAATCCACACTCCTCGGCCGTCCGGGCGAGGTCGATGAGATGCTCCGGCGGGTTCATCGCGATCCCGAGCGTGAACTTCATGCCGGAACTGTAACGCGTTCTAGTTTTCGACGGAACGCCTCCGCACGCTGATCCCGCGCAGGCCGCGCCGGACCAACTGACGCCCGGGCCACTGGCTGGCCGACCCGATGACGGAGAGCAAAGCAGGCGCCAACAACGACCGCACGATGAACGCGTCGATCAGGATGCCGACCGACAGCGCGAACGCGAGTTCCTGGAACGGCCGCAGCGGAACGATGACGAGCAGCCCGAAGCTGACCGCGAGCGTGAACGCCGCGATGCGGATGGCCTTCGCCGAATGGGGCAGGGTGACCGCCAGCGCCTCGTGCAGCGGGCGCTTCCGGGCCTCCTTCCAGGCGGGGCCGATACCGAAGATGTTGTAGTCCGAGCCGAGCGCCACGAGCAGGACGGCCGCCGCGAACGGCACGTAGAACGTCAGCCCGTCGTTGCCCAGGACATCCTGGAACAGCCACGTGGTCGCACCGAGCGTGGCGCCGATCGCCAGGATGCTGGAGGCGAGCAGCGCGAGCGGGGCTACCAACGCACGAAGGAACAGGATGAGGAACAACAGGTTGGCCAGTAGCGCGGCGACGGCGATCCGGCCGAGGTCTTCGACGGTCTGATCCACCACGACATTGGCGATCGCGGTGTCGCCGCCGAGGCTGGTCGTCACGCCGGTCAGCCCGGCCGACTGCACGAGCCCGGGTAGCTCGTCTTCCAGCCGGGACACGGTCTGGATGGCCTGGGCGCCGAGCGGTTCGGTGGACAGGACCAGCAGGTAGCGGACCGCGGTGCCGTCGGGGGCGTTGAAGAGCTTCAACGTCTCCGGGATCTTTTCGTCGATCGGCCCGATCACCGCGGCCACGCCGGGCACGCGAGCCAGCGAATCCCGCAACTGACGCAGCTCCGCCTGGTGCGAGGCGACACCGGAACCTTCCAGCAGCACCTCCGTCGGCGCGAGGATGCCCTTGGCGAACCCGAGATCGGCCTGAACGGCGGCCTGCCGGGCGGGATGGCTGGCCGGCAGAGCCTCCACAAAGGACACGCCGAACGTCATGTGGCGCAGCGGCAAGGCCGCCGCGATCAGACCAGCGGCGCACACGAGCAACACGACGAACGCGATCCCCGGCGAGGTAAGCATGCGGGCCCACACCCGGCTGGCGCGACTCGGGGTGCCCCCTTCGATCGCCTCCGGTCCGTCGGCCAGTTGGTCCTCCACGGCGGCTTTGGACGCCGCGGTCCGGCGTGGCGGCCACAACGCCGCCGGCCCGAGGATGGCCAGGAGCGCCGGCACGAGGGTGACGGCGACAATCATGCCGATCAGTACCGCCACCGCCATACCCGGTCCGAACGACCGGAACGCGGGCGACTCGGCGACCACCAGGGCACCTGTACCGGCAGCGGCCGTGGCACCGGCGGTGACGATGATCGGCGTGAGCCGGGCCGTGGCCCGCTCGGCCGCCTCCAGCCGATTGGCTCCCGTCGCGAGCTGGGTTCGCATGGCCGACAGGTAGAAGACGACGTAGTCGGTCACCACGCCCAGCAGCAGCGCCACCAACAAGGGTTGCGTCTCCTGGGGAACGGGTACGCCCAGTTTCTCGGCCAGTGCGCCGCCGATGTGGAGCGTGAGCATGATGGCCACGCCCGCTACCGTCAAGCCGAGCAACGGCGCGACCACCGAGCGGAAAGCGATCGCGACGATCAGGAACACCGCCGCCACCGTGACCAGCTCCAGCCACGGCAGGGTGGACAGCACGATGTCGCTCTGTTCGACCCGCGCGGGAACCGAACCGGTCACCCCGATCACGGCGTCGTCGGCGTCGTAGTGGGTAGCCACGAACTTGTCGGCCGCGGCGCGCTGATCCGCGAACGGCACGTCGGGCCGCGTGAACAGCAGCGTGACGACGGTCGTGCCGCTCTCCTTCGAGCCCGGTAGGAGCCCCAGCGCGTTCGTCACCGGTACGGCCGCGACGATCGGCTCGACGTCCGGGAACTTGCCCTGGTTCACCGCCTGCGCTCGCGTCACCGCTTCGGCCTGCACCGCCATGGGCAGCCCGTCCGGGTTGCGTTGAACTATCGCCAGCCGGCTGAGTAGCGGGAAGCCGAACTTGTCGAACGAGCGGATCTCACTCTGCACGGCGGGGTTTTCGGCGGACACCAGCTGTTCGAGATCGTTGCCGCTCTGTTCCATCCCGGACAGGTACGTCATCGCGAGGCCGGTCGCCACCACCCAGAACGCGACGACCAGCCAGCGCAGCCGTACCACCGCACGGGCATATCCGTCCAACAGCCAGCTCGGGCGCCAGCGCAGCCGCATCTCTTCCTCCCCGCGCACACCCAGGTACAGCGAGGGGTGGGGTGGCGCTGTCCCACGTTCGATACCCGTGGACCGCCTTCGGAAAACAGAACCGGCACCAGATTAGTGGTCCTGGCCTATGCCAAGCCTCCGCGCGGGGATATACCAGACATGACTTACCGAAGACTTCACGGGGATGAGGGGATCGTTGCGATTCGGTGTACTCGGCCCCTTGCAGATCGCCGGCGATCACGGTCCGGTGCGGCTCGACGGCGTTCGCCTGCGCGGTCTGCTGGGCATGCTGCTCGTCCATCCTGGACGGATCGTCTCGACCACCAAGCTGGTCGCCGGTCTGTGGGACGGTACACCGCCCAAGTCGGCGACCGCCAACGTCCGCACGTACGTGTACTCGTTGCGCAAGGTGCTCGCCCGGGCATCCGGTTCGGTGCGGCTGCGCAGCCATCCCGCGGCGTACGAGCTGGATCTCGGCGACGGCGAGCTCGACCTCGTCCGGTTCGAGGAGCTGTCGGCGCGGGGAGATCTCGCCGCGCGAAACGGGGACTTCGCCCGGGCCGAGGTGCTGCTGGATCGGGCCGCGGGACTGTGGCGGGGCCGGCCGCTCGACGGGCTGGACCTCGGCTCGTGGGCCAAGGCCCGGCTGACCGCGCTGGAGGATCGGCGCTGGGCGGTGCTGTCCACGTGGGCCGACGCCCGGCTGGCGCTGGGTGGCTACGACGACGTCATTCACCGGCTCCGCGAGCTGGCGGCCGAGCACCCGCTGCGCGAACGGACCTGGGCTCAGCTGATCGCGGCGCTCTATGGCGCGGGTCGGACGGGTGAGGCGCTCGTCACGTTCGTTCGCGTGCGCGAGTTGCTCGTCGACGAGCTCGGGTTGGAACCCGGTCCGGAGCTGTGCGAGCTGCATCGCGCGATCCTGGATCGCCGGCCGCTGCGCGAGCTGTACCGACCGCGGTCAGGTCTTGCGAAGGGGATCGCGTAGCCCGATCGTGCAGAGGGCGACCAGCGGAAGCACGAGCAGGACGGTGAGCGCGGTTCGTAGCGACGTCCGGTCGGCGAGCACACCCAGCAGCGGTGTGGCGATTCCGCCGACGGTCGTCGCGAGCCCCAGGGTGACGCCGCTGGCCGTGCCGACCCGGTTGGGAAGGAAGTCCTGGCCGAGCGTGACGTGCAGGGAGAACGGCACGTTGATGGCGAGCGCGGTCCACACCACGCCGACGAACAGGAGATGCCCGGGCACGAAGACGATGATGGCCAGGCCCGGAATCGCGGCCAGATACGACAATCGCATGACGGTGATCCGGCTGTACCGCTCGGCCAGTCGGCCACCCCAGAGGGTGCCGATCGCGAAGCCGGCGTAGAACGCCAACAGCGCTGCCTCGCCGGTACGCGGTCCGGCCGACAGTCGCTGCGCGGCGAACAGCGCAAGGAATCCGCCGAGCCCGAACATCATGCTGGAGCGGGCCACGATGATGGCGGCGAGGCGCAGGAACGGGCCCCATTGGTCCACAGTGGTCGGACCGGCGGTCGCGGATGATGTCGAAGCCGCCGCGGCCGACGGACGCAGCGCGGCCACGGTCACCGCGGCCATCAGCACGGCCGGCACCGACAGCAGCGGTGTAGCGCCGAGTCCCGCCCGCTCCACGACGACCGGTACCAGCAGTGGCGCCGCGACGAAGCCGAGGCTCCCCGACAGGGAGAACCAACTCATCGCGATGTGGCTGCCACCGCTGGCCGCCCGCGCCGCGCGAGCGGCCTCCGGATGGTACGCCGCCACGCCCAGGCCGGAGACCGCGACCGCGAGCCAGGTCATCAGGTACGACTCGCTCAGTCCGCTCGCGCCGATGCCCAATCCCGCCAGGCTCATGCCGATCGGGATCAGGCGCGGCAGCGGCCGGCGATCGGTGAGAATGCCGAACAGCGGCTGGAACAACGACGAGAGCAGCGTCGCGGCCATCGTGATGCCGGCCGCCGCCGTGTAGTCGAAGTGGCGGGCCAGGGCCAGGTACGGAATCAGCGCGGGTACCGCGCCCTGGTAGAGGTCGTCGACCGCGTGGCCCACACACAGGATCCAGCGGCTTCGGGTACCTGGGGACAGCCGGGTGGCCGGGGCGGACTCCGTGACGCCTGCGACCACTTCGACAGTCTCGTCAAACCTCACCCGATGCGAAAACCCCGGATACTGTCGAAGCATGCCGATTTCCCGCCAACTCGCCGCGACCGCGGTTGCCGGAGTGTGGGATCTGCTCGGTGACGGGACGATCGACTGGCACGAGCATGACGAACCGCAGTTGGTTTACCCGGCGACCGGAATCCTGTCGGTCAGCACACCGGTCGGAACGTGGGTGGTGCCCGGCGGGACGCGGGCGATGTGGATTCCCGCGAAGACCCCACACGCCCACCGGGCTCACGGTCCGACGCAGGTACGCACCCTGCTGGTACCGGGCACCGCGCGGGAATGGGTGCCGGCGGTGCTGTGGGTCAGCCCGTTGATGCGGGAGCTCATTCTGCGCCTGACCGCACCGTCGACCGGGCTCGACGTTCGCCGGGAAAGGATGCTCGCGGTGTTGCTGGACGAGCTGACCGACGAAAGAGTCACGCCCCTGCTGATACCGCAGCCACGGGACACCCGCCTGCGGAAGCTGGTGGACCGGCTCATGGTCGAGCCGGCCGGTGCGGCGCGACTCGAGGCCCTCGCCCCCGGTCTCGGTACCAGTGCCCGCAGCCTTTCCCGGCTGTGCCGCGAGGAGCTCGGGCTGACCTACCCCCAGCTGCGTACGCGCGTTCGGCTGCTCCACGCCCTGGTGTTGCTGGCCAACGGTGCGACGGTCAGCGCCACCGCACACGCCTGCGGATGGAGCAAACCCAGCAGCTTCATCGACGCGTTCCGGCGGTTCTTCGGTACCACTCCCGCCGTCTACCGGCGGACCCGACATCGCTGATGTATCTGTGGTGTATCTGGCGTGTGCGGCTCGTTGGCAGAGTGGATTCGTGACTCAGCTCGATGTGCACGATGCGACCGAACGGTATCTGGCCAATCCGGTCTTCCGGGCGGCCCGCTATGAGGAGTTGGTTGTCGACGACAACCCGTACCGCCGCCCCGTCCGGCCCGACGACATCGGCCTCGTCGACTTCGGTACGCCATTGGACCGGGAGCGTTTCTGTCAGCTCAGCGCGCTGATGGGCCACCGGATGCTGCTGAACATCTACGACACCCGCAAGCTGATCCTGCCTACCGCGCCGACCGAGGAGAAGTGGCGGGATTTCGAGCTGTTCTACGACGACGCCAACCGGGTTCTCGGCGACCTCATCCGGCCGTACCTGGAGGCCCACCTCTTCGGCTTCGTCCGGGCCGAGGCAGAAGAACGGGTACACGACGATCCGGCCCGGCTGTACGAGCGGCTGGGGGAGCTGGCCGACGTCCGGCGGGCGGCGGCTGTCGTGCTCGACGGTCTGGTCAGTGGATCGGCCAACCAGGCGAGCATGACCGAGATGATGGCGATCCAGACGGTCGCCACCTCTCTCAACGCGCGCCTGCAACCCGCGGTGGCACTGCCGGCACGAGGGCGACTGCGCGAGCTGCTGTCGGTTCCAGGCAAAGGTGAGGACATCGGCCGCGAGGTCGCCGAGTCGGCCGGGGTGAAGTACGAACCGCACAGCTACTTCCAGTACTACCTGCCGTCGACGCTGGCGCTGATGAACTACGTCAACGCCGCGGCGCAGGACCCGTCCCGGGTGTTCCGGCTCGTCGGATCGGTACTGGCACAGCAGGGTCCGGACGTGCTCGCCGCCGCGCGGGAAGTCGTCAGCGAGGTGAGCGAGGTCGGCGGGCCGTTCGCGGTACGGGAGCTGTCCCGCGGTCTCGAGGAGTACGCCATCTTGCTGGAACTGCACGACGAGGACTACCGGCGGCAGTTCACCTGGATCGACGCGATGCCCGAGTACCGGGACAAGGCCGAACGGCTGCAGAAGGCGATCGAGGAGTTCCGCATCCCCGTCGACCTCGACACGTTCGTCGAGTCATGGGAGGAGTGCTCGACAACGCACGTCCACGACGAGGACCGGCTGCTGATCATCGAAAGCGGCGAGATGGAGTTCTGGAACTGCTACGGCGCACGCCACAAGTACCGGCCGGGGGACAAGGCGTTCATCCCGAAGCACCGGCTGCACGGCTCGGTGGTACTGACCGGCGAGTGCGTCTACCACCAACCCGTCATCACACCCGAGCTCGATGCGCAGCACGGCTGAGGAGACTCGAATGCACATCGAGGGCATGCCGGTCGTCGCGGTACCGGCACGGGAAGCCCCCGATCCATGGTGGACAGACGCGGCAGCGGCGCTGACGGCGGACCTGGCCGACCCGCGGTACCCCTGCCACTTCGGCCACATCGCGCTGTCGCGCGGCGAACTGTTCGCCACCTTCTTCGACCGCGGCCTCGACGGATTGGCCGGATCGTTGCGTGAGTTCCTCGACCAGTCGGGCCGTACTCCGGCCAGGCGCCTGGCCCTGGCCGCGTTCCGGCGGCCCGAGGAGGACGACGGGGACGAACGCTCGTACGCCGACGAGTTCTGGCGGATCCTGCAGCATCTGCACGACCACGACGATCGACCGTGGCCGGACGGGGTGCCGTCGGATCCCGACGACCCGATGTGGGAGTTCTCGTTCCACGGTACGGCGATGTTCGTCTTCGCCGCGGCACCCAGCTACAAGCGTCGCCGCAGCCGGAGTCTCGGCGCGGCCATGGTGCTGTTGTTCCAGCCCCGCAACGTCTTCGCCGGTATCGAGGGCGGCACCGCCGCCGGCATCGCCGCCCGCCGGCGGATCCGGGCCTGGTTGGCGGCCTGGGACGGTACCGCGCCGCATCCGGACCTGGGCGACTACGGCGATCCGTCCAACCACGAATGGCGCCAGTACTTCATCGCCGACGGCGACTCCCGCCTCCACGAGCGTTGCCCGCTGCGGATCAGAAACCCCTGACCCC
>Ga0075421_100003661_pt1 | contig 18434 bp, 18 predicted proteins | sample SoiMetdeltSBSDD5_FD_75292 | JGI IMG/M metagenome (GOLD analysis project Ga0075421, IMG submission 75292) | Bulk soil microbial communities from a Populus tree surrounding site in Tennessee, USA - Soil MetaG P. deltoides SBSDD5 | ecosystem: Environmental > Terrestrial > Soil > Tree plantation...
GTCGCCGGGCCGGACGGGGACGCCGTCGGCCTCGGTGACGCTGGCCAGGGTCGTCCTCGTCTGGTAGGTGGCGTCGATGTACGTGTAGCTGACGAAGTACCTCAGCCGCTCCCACTCGCCCGACAGGCCGGCCTCGAGGCCCTGGCGCCGGGTCTGCGAGACGTTCCGGAAGAAGCCTCCGCCGCCAGTCTCGACGACGGTGAACAGGATGTCGTCCTCGAGGTCCGTGCGGAACAGCGCCAGCGTCCACCCTAGCTCCTTCCCGACGGGAAGCTTGCCGCGCGCGCCGACCTCATATGTGCGAGCGACGACCGGTTTCAGCGGAGGGTCGGCCACGAACGCGTTCGGCAGGTTGCAGGGGGCATTCGGATCGGCGCACGTCAGCTCCGCCGCCGTGGGGGCACGGAACCCCTCGCTGTAGGACGCGAACAGCGTGACGTTCTCGAGCGCCTGGAAGGCGAGCCCGGCTGACGGGCTGAAGCGGCTGAACGTATGGTCGCCGTCGAGGGCCGGGTTCGCTCCGCTGCGATCCCGAATCTCGATGCTGACGTGCTGGTAACGACCGGCGACGGTCAGCGCCAGCCGTTCGGTGAGGTCGAAGGTGTCGGTCGCGTAGACGCCGACGTTCTCCTGGCGCGTGGACACGTCGACCTGCGTCTCGAAGGGCCCGGTGCGAAGCGTCCCCACGCTGTTTCCAAACGGGATCAGCTCGGCTTCGGCCTCGCGCTGGTTGAAGCGCGAGCGATGGCCGTCATAGGCGACGCCGGCGGTGACTCGATTGCCGTGGCCGAAGAGGCGACCTTTGTACGAGAGCTGCACGGTGGCGCCCCAGTCCTGCGTCTCGGTCTTCGTGGTCCGATCGTCGCCCTCGGCCGTGCGCGCGAGAGCGCCGGCGAGCGGGTTGCCGGCACTGTCGAAGAATCCCACGGACGACCCGCTGCACCGTCCCAGGTGGAGGGGGCGGCCGCTGGCGTCGAAGGCGATCTCGCCGCTGGCGTCGTCCACGCAGTTGACCTCGGCGTCGCCGTTGAAGGTCTTTCGCTGGTAGTCGCGGTAGAACCCATTCGCGGAGAGCAGCAGGTCTTCCGTGAGCTGGTGACTGACGCGGAGGTTGCCCAGGTTCATCACGTTCCGCGTCTGATCGGGAAACGTGTGCACGGCGCTCCGGTCGCGCGCCAGCGTGCTCTGCGGCACCACGCCATTTCCGACGAGGTCGTTGTTGGCGTAGATGTAGCTGAGGCTGACCCTGGTGCCGTGCGCCTCCCAGCCGAGGTTGGCGAAGAGCTGGCGTAGCTCGCTCGGCGAGCGGTCGCGCCAGCCGTCCTCGTTCAGCGCGTTGAAGGCGACGTACCAGTCGATGGGGCCGTGGACCCCGCCGTGCTCGCCCTCGACGTTCCAGCGCCCGAAGGAGCCTCCGGAGGCTCCGAGCATGGTGCCGGGGAACTCGCGGCCGTTCTTCGTGTGCACGGCCAGGGCGCCGCCGAGAGTGTTCAGGCCGAAGATCGGATTGGAGCCCGGAATGACATCGATGCCGGCGATGGCGCGACGCGGGATGAGATCCCAGCTCACCGTCTCCCCGAACCCGTCGTTGAAGCGCATGCCGTCGAGGTAGACCGAGAGCCCGATGGGACTGCCGGTCAGCGGCGAGGCGAGAAAGCCGCGATAGGTGACGTCGTTCTGCCACGGATTACCCTGTGCGCTGTTGAGATTCACGGAGCCGAAGCGCCGGTAGAGCATGTCCGATAGATCGACCAGGTTCTGATTCCGCATCTCGTCCCCGGTCATCGACCTCACGTTGCCGGGATACTGCTCCACGGGTATGCCGAAGGCGGGCAGGGGGGTGGAGCCGTAGACCGTGACCGGCGGCAGCACCGGCGTCTTCTCCGGCTCCTGAGCGGCCACCGCCGAGACGGCAAGGACGAGGGCGAGGCCGACGAGCACGGACCGGAGACGGTTCACGCCTGTTGCGTAGCGCGGCAGCGCACGCCTGCCAATACCCGGATGGATACGATGTCGATGGCCAGGTGGCTACGGCCTCTCAGTCCAGCAGTCCGGCCCGCACGGCTTCCACGGCGGCTTGCGTCCGGTCGGAGACGCCGAGCTTGTCGAGGATGCGCTGAACGTATTTCTTGGCGGTGGCCACGCTCCAGCGCATCCGGTCGGAGATCTCGCGGTTGGTCAAACCGTCGGCGACGAGCTTGAGCACGTCGCGCTCGACCGGAGTCAGGGGCTCGACGGGCAGCACCCGCCCGGTGTCGCCGGCGAACGTCTCGCTGATCACGCTCCGCAGCAGCGCACGATCCACGACCGACTCGCCATCGAGCACCGCCCGCACCGACGCGATCAGCTCCGGCCGGCCGATGCCCTTGAGGACGTAACCGGCCGCGCCCGCCTCGATCGCCTTGCGGACCAGCCGCGGTTCGTCGTGCATGGTGACGACGAGCACGCTGGTCCGCGGCGCGCGCGCCTTGATGGCGGTCAGCGCGGTGAGGCCGTCGGCGTCGGGGAGCCCGACGTCGAGCAGCACCACATCGGGGCTCAGCGTCTCCACGGAGCGGATCGCGTCGGCAGCGTTCGCGGCCTCGCCCACGACGTCGATGCCGTCGGCCCCGAGCATGCTTCGCAGTCCCTCGCGGACCATCGGGTGATCGTCGACGATCAGGACGCGGATGGCGCTAGCGGGGCTGTGCACTGAGCTCCTCGCGCTCGCGATGGCCGGTCTGGGTGGGCGGTCTCACCGACAGCGGGAGTCGGGCGCAGACGCGGGTGCCACGCCGCGGCTCGCTCTCGACGACGCAGGTCCCGCCGAGGAGGCGAGCCCGCTCCCGCATGCTCGCGAGTCCGAGCCCGCGGTGATGCGGGGTCGGGCCGTCGCTGGTGAAGCCGCGGCCATCGTCACGCACGTCGAGTACCAGCCACCCTGCCTCGCGACGGAGGACCACGTCGATCCGCGGCGGCCGGGCGTGGCGGGCGGCGTTGGCCACCGCCTCCTGGAAGATCCGGAACACGGCGGTCTCGACGGCCGACGGGAGCGACGCTTCTTCGATGTCGGCGCGAAGGCTGACCGCCGATCCCGTCTCGTGGGCCGTCTCGTCGAGGCTGCGCTGCAGCGCGCCCACTAGCCCGTCGGTGGCGATGGCCGAGGGCCGGAGCGCCATGAGCACGCGGCGCGTCTCGACGAGCGCACGTCCGAGGCGCTCGCGTCCGATGGCGAGCTCGTCGGCGGCGCGTTCGGGCTCGCCCGGCCAGACGTCCGCGCAAGTGTCGAGATGCTGCTTGGCGCTCACGATCAGCTGGGCGATGCCGTCGTGCAGGTCGTAGGCGATCCGCCGGCGCTCGTCCTCCTGGGCGGCCACGACCTTCTCGACCAGGCACGCCAGCGCGACCTCGTGAGCGGTCTTGTTTCGCCACGCGCGGAGGACGGCGGCGGTGGCGCCGAGGATGAGCAGGACTTGCGCGGAGTGAAGGACCACGGCCAGGGGCAGCGGCGAGCCCTCGGGGAGCTCGAGCATCCACATCTCGAACAGCTCGTACGAGGCCATCGCCAGGAAGGCGGCGGCCAGGATGATTTCATGGTCGCGTCCGAAGACCCGTCGCACGAATCGCCACGCCATGAGAGCGCCTCCGGCCGCCGCGGGTGCGGCCCGCGCGGCGACTGCGTGGATAGCACGATCGCCACCGCCGCCATAGAGAAAATTTCGGCACTCGCCTGCCGCGATAACGCGTGTGGAATGAAGCCGTGACGGAAACGTCGTCGTGCGGCGACGGTCCCGCAATCTTCAGCAGGCATGCTCCGCGCGGGTTGCACATCCGACAAGGAGGCCTGCATGGACAAATCGTCTCTCTCGCTGCCGCGCCGCTCATTCCTGAAACTGGCGCTGGCGTCGGCGCCCGCACTCTTCGTGGGGCCATCGCTGCTGGCACCGCTCAAGGTACGCGCGCAGAACATCGGGCCCAGCACCACGAAGGACGCGTACCTGCTGCCCAGTATTCCCGGCGTCGAGACATTCTCGATTCTCACGGTCGGCGACAAGGCCTCCGTCGGCGGCTATCGCATGGTTGGCATTCCCGACGGTCTGGGCGCCTTCCCGAGCGGGCGTGGTCAGTTCACGCTCCTCATGAACCACGAGATCACGTCCGGCGAGCCCGGTGTGGTGCGTGCGCATGGGAGCAACGGCGCGTTCGTTTCCAAGTGGACCATCGATCGGGAAACGTTCGAGGTGGTGAAAGGCGAGGATCTGACGCCGTCGCCGAACCACGTGTTCCTGTGGGACCCCACGCACAACACCTATACGCAGGGGACAACGCAGTGGCAGCGCCTCTGCTCCGCGGACCTCGCCCGCGAGGAGGCCTTCTTCGCCAAGGGGCTGGGCACCCACGATCGAATCTTCTGTGACGGAGAGGAAGTCCAGGAAGGCCGCGCGTGGGCGCGCGTGGTCACCGGCCCGCATGCGGGCGAGGCCTGGCAGCTGCCCCGCTTTGGCCGCCTCTCGTTCGAGAACGCGGTGGCGAGCCCGTACCCGCAGGAGAAGACGATCGTCATGCTGACTGACGACGGCGCCCTCAGCACGGCCGGGGTCGCCACGAACTTCCCGAGCGAGGTGTACGTCTACATCGGCAGGAAGCAGCGCCGCGGACACCCGGTCGAGCAAGCCGGCCTCACCAACGGCAGCCTGTACGGCCTGACGCTCTCGGTCGGGGGAAAGCCGGTGACGGAGGAAAGCAACGACTTCGGGCTTGGCAACGCCACCACGGGCTTCATCGGCAAGGGCCGGTTCGGGCTCCGCAACCTCGGCGACGTCTCGAATCTCTCCGCGCAGGAGCTCGAGCAGACGTCGATCGACGGAGGGGTGGCGCGCTTCCAGCGTTGCGAGGACGGCGCTTGGGATCCGCGCAAGAAGCGCGCGAACGATTTCTATTTCGTCACGACGGCGAGTATCACGACGAACTGCCGGCTGTGGCGGCTGCGCTTCGACGACATCGAGCACCCGGAGCGCGGAGGCACCATCGAGGTCCTGCTCAAGGGCGACGAGGGACACCGGATGCTCGACAACGTGACGATCGATCGCTGGGGCCGCATCTTGATGGACGAAGACCCTGGCAACAATCCCCGCGTCTCCAAGATCTGGCTGTACTCGATCGAGACTGGCGAGCTCATCCAGGTCGCCGCGCACAATCCTCGCTTCTTCGACCCGGCCGCTCTCACGCCGGATTTCATCACGCAGGATGAGGAGTCGTCCGGGATCATCGACGCAAGCCACATCCTCGAGCGAGGATGGTTCCTGCTCGACGTCCAGGCCCACAAGGTCAACACCAGCGACAAGGAGCTGGTCGAGGGTGGCCAGCTCCTCGCGCTGTTCGTGGATCCGCGGATCGGCCAGGCTCAGGGGCGCGACGACGATCACGACGACGATCACGAGCACGACGACCATGGAGGTCCTGGCCGACGGTAAGGCAACTCGGCCCGGGGGGAGGAGCCGACCGCCTTCCCCCGGGCCGGTGCGCTAGCCCCGGCCGCTGCTCGAGCCGGCGGTCGACGGCCACCGTCTCCGCTGGCACCGCTTCGGCGGCGGCGAGTGGGGTCACCGGCAGCCCCCTGCGTCGCAGCCTCCGGTGTGCCCGATGGCGAACGATCGCGCGAAGCCAGCCGGCGAAGGCGGCGGGCTCGGCCAGGCTCGGGAGGGCGAACCACGCGGCAACGAAGGCTTCCTGCACGACGTCCTCTGCGTCCCGAAAGTCGCGGACCAGCGACAGGGCGTAGCCGAACGCCATGTGCTGAAAGCGTTCCGTGATGGCGGAGAACGCCTCGATGTCGCCGCCCGCCGCCCGCTGTACGAGAATCGGAACCTCCATGGTCATCCTCACCCTATAAGTGCCAGAAACGAGGGGGGAGCTTTGGGGCCCGTTGCCACACACGGTATATTCCGGCGGTCGACGCGGCGGGCGCGTGAGGAGGAGCCATGAGCATCATCCAAGTGTCCACCAAGGCTTCCGAGCAGATCGTCGACATCACCGGCGATATCGCTGCGGTTATCGCGTCGGCCGGCAGTGGCGTCTGTACCGTCTTTACCACGCACACGACGTGCGCCCTCACCATCCTCACCGACGAGGCAGGCATTGCCGCGGATTTCCTCCGCGTGCTCCACGGGCTCGTCCCGCAGCTCACCTCGTATGTTCACGATTCGCCGGACCATGTGCGTGCCCATGTGCTGAGCGCGCTCGTCGGGCCATCGGTGTCGGTGCCCGTGCGCGACGGCCGGCTCGGACTGGGTCAATTCCAGCGGATCGTCCTGGTCGAGTTCGAGGGCCCGCGGGAGCGCACGATCGACGTGAGGGTGAGCTCCGATCGCCTCGAACCTTGATGTCGTGGCAGCCGCGCTCGTTCAGCTGATCGCCGCCCTGTGTCCGCGGGCCTGTCGGACGTTAGTCTCATGGTTGGCGGCGCGCCGGTCATGAAAGACTCATCGATCGGTCATCGATTCTTCACATTCGCCGGATAGGATGCCGACATGAGATATCTCGTCAACGGCACGCTGCGGGCGGATCGAACGCGTGACGACCTCCTCGGAACCATCAAGGGCCGATCCATCTCGGACGACGCCTGGGAGCTCGTGCGAAGCGGCGCGATCACCGAGCACGCGTTCAAGATCGGGCCGCGGCCCGGGTTCTTCCTGATCATCGAGGGCGATTCCGAGGCGACCGTGCGCGCGACCATTGCCGGCATGCCCGCGGTTCGCGACGGCTGGTTCGAGATCGACGTCGATCCGATCAGCCGCTTCATGTCCGACTTTCGCTAACTGCTGCGCACGCGCACCTCGCGCCTGGGCGAGCTCGGCCAGGAGCGCCGGGGGGACGAGGTCCGTGGTTCAGCGCGCGGACACGCGAGGGCCGGCCGAACGCGCGCGGCGGCCGCGCGTGAAGCGGAGAAAGCTGCCGCACTTCAGCAGCATGTGACGGGGCAGCTCGCCGAGCGTCCACGACCAGTTCAGATGTGCGTGCGTCCGGCTGTTCGCGACCGCGCGGCGGAGGGCGGCGGCATCACGCCCCTCGAAGCGCGTGAGGGCGCTCCCCACCAGCCGCGCATCGTGGGCGTCGCTTCCCCCCACGGCGGACAGCATCCAGCGATCGTTGGCCAGGACGGCGCGGGCGTCGTAGAAGCACGCGAGCGGCCCGGAGTTGTTGACCACCTCGACGGCGTCGAGCGGCACGCGGCCGAGCAGGTCCGCCAATGGCGCGTGCCCACGACGCGCGTAGCGAATGGGGTGCAGCACGTGCGGCGCCACGGCCAGCCCGCCCTGGCGTGGATCAGCTCGACGGTCCGTTCCGCGGAGAGGCCGGGAGGGATCGGCTCCTCGAGGTAGAGGCCGATCAGGTGGCCGTTGCGCGTGCTGACTTCTTCACCGACCACGACCTCGACCCCGAGCTCCGGATGGGCGCGAGCCTAGGCGCGGGCGTCCACGGCGCCGGCAATGACGTCATGATCGGTGATGACGAGAACGTCGACGCGTCCGGCCGCGGCCAGCACCACGGCCTCGGGCCGCTGCCGACCATCGCTCCGGTCGGTGTGCACGTGAAGGTCGGCGCGGCCGAAGGCGCGCGAGGCCATCTGTCGGGCCGCATGCGGCGGCCATGACGTCTTGGCGACGCGCAAATCCTCGGCTGCTGGTAGGATGTCCGCGCTTACCGACCTGGAGCGTGAAAGCGAGGGCGCCATGGCAAGTGGCAAATCCGGTCGCCGACAGAATGCGGGCACGACGCAGCAGATCATCTCCACGGCAATGGGCGCCGCCCAGGCGCTGACCGTGGGCATGGTTCACCTGGCCGGACGCACATTCACGGAGGCGTTGCGTGCGGCGGAGGGCGTGGGCACCGAGATCGGCTCGGCTGTCGCGCGGGCCACCCGCGGCTCTCGCCAGGCCGCCAGCGACATCCGCGGTGACCTCGGTAACCTGGGTCGCCGTACCGCCGGCACGCCGTCGGCACCCGAGCGGAAGCCGCTCGCCAAGGTGCGGACACGCCGCCGGCGTCGCCGCGGCGCGGCCTGATCGGACGCGAGTGTGACGGACGGGTGACGAGCCTGTCGTCGATCTGGGTTCGAAGCGTCATGCAAACGTGACGCGACCTCAGACACTGCCGTAAACGGTTGTCGGGCACCCTGATGACAGATGATCACGGGTGCGCCGGCTTCCTCGGACCTCGTGGGCGGACCTCGGACGCCCCGCGTGCCGCGCCGATGGCGCCGCGCGGGGCTGGCCACGGGGCGCGCCGACCTGCACGTCCACTCGCTCTGGAGCGACGGAGCCCAGCGCCCCGACGAGATCGTGCGGGCCGCGGCCGGACGCGTGAACGTCCTGGCGCTCACCGATCACGACGAAATTCGCGGAGCCCTCGAGGCCCGGTTCTTCGCGCGTGAGCACCCCGAGCTTGGCGTCGACGTCGTCGTCGGCGAAGAGATCAGCACGCTCAACGGCCACCTGATCGGCCTCTACCTCGAGGAGCGGATCCCGCCCCGTCTGCCCGCGCTCGAGACCATCGGGCTCATCCACGCTCAGGGTGGCCTCGCCGTGGCCGCCCACCCGTTCCATCCCGTTCGCGGGACGGTCCGGGGGCATCGAACGATCGCCCAGCTCATTCCCGATCTGCCCCTCGACGCGGTGGAGATCGTGAACAACGCCGGCGTGTGCTCGTGGTTCTACGACGGGTGGGCGGCCCTGGCCAACGTGGAGTGGGCGCTTCCGGTCACCGCCGGCAGCGATGCCCACGACGTGTGGTACGTCGGCAACGCGGTGACGCGCTTTGCCGGCCGGAGCGCGGCGGATCTCCGCCACGCGCTGGTGGCCGGTCGGACGCGCGCGCATCGCGACTGGTCGTGGACGGCCGACAAGCTGCCGCGACACCTGCAGCTGCAGGTGCGAAGCCTGGTGCGCTTTCTCCTGCTCTGCCGTCAACGGAGGCACATCGCCTCGGCTCCGTGAGCGGTCCCACACCCCGTAGAGGAGGGAATCGTGAACGCGAAAACGGGCCCCCAGTTCCGCTGGCTGGAGCGTGGAGACGGCGAGGCGGTGGTGCTCCTGCACGGGCTCATGGGCGAGATGGATCACTGGGAGCCTTCGCTGGAGGCCCTCAGCGAGACGTGTCGCGCCATCGCCCCCTCGCTTCCCATCTTCGATCCCGCGCTGTCCGAGACCTCGGTCCCCGAGCTCGCGCGTCACATCGCTCGACTGCTCGACGCGATCGACATCCCGCACGCGGTCGTCGGAGGCAACTCGCTCGGCGGCCACGTGGCCGTCGAGCTCGCCCTGCGGCGCCCGGATCGGGTCTCGGGCCTGATCCTCACCGGCTCCTCCGGGCTGTTCGAGCGCGGCTTCACGCGCAACGTGCCGCACACGCCGACCGCCGAGTACGTGCGAGAGAAGATGCAAGAGATCTTCTACGACCCGACGCTGGTGACCCCCGAGTGGGTCCAGGCCGTCGCGCGTCTCGTGACCACCCGGTCCACCGCGCTGCGCGTGCTGCAATTTGCGCGGGCGGCCAGGCGCCACAACGTCGAGGCCGAGCTGTCGCGGATCAGCGTTCCGACGCTCCTCGTGTGGGGCAAGGAGGATCGGATCACGCCGGCCGACGTCGCCGAGCGGTTCCACGCGCTCATCCCCGACTCGGAGCTCGTGTACCTGACGAATTGCGGGCACGCTCCCATGCTCGAGCGTCCGGAGGCCTTCACCGAGATCGTGGACGAGTGGCTCCGTGAGACGGCGCCCGCCCGGGCCGCGGCGGCTGCCGGCGGTCGGCCGTGATCGACCAGTCGCGGGTGCCGCTCCGTGCCGCTCGTGATCACCTCCTCCTGAGCCGAGCCTCCGTCACGCCGACGCCGTCCGTGCCGTGCCTTCCGACGCGGCAGGCACGGCGATCCCATCAAGGGCTGACGTGCAGATCGGGATGGCGCCACCTGAAGTAGGCCGTCATTGCCGCCGCCGCTAGCAGGTTGGCGACCAGGATCGACCATGCGGACAGGACACGCAGCACCGGCGGCGCGAAGACCGTCGCCACCGCGATGAACCCGAACTGGAACACGACGAAGAGCAGCAGCACACCGAAGCCGGAGTTCGGGTGGCGCTCCGCGTGGTCCAGCAGCCACGCGGCAATGCCCCCGAGCACGGCGAAGACGAGGCCGTGGACCCACGTGAACATCAGGACCATCTCCATGGAGACCGGCAACGTCTCCACCGAGCCGAGACCAGCGCCGCCGCGGAAGAGCACGGTGCCGAGCACGGTCGGCGTCCATAGGGGGCGCCCCGCGAGCGCGTCGAGAATCAGGAACCACAGCGCGATCGTCAGCGCGCCAAGCACGCCGGCGACCATCCCATCGCGATAACGCTGCGCGGCATCGAGAGAAGGGGCGGTGTCGACGGGGATCGAGAGACCGGTATCAGGGGTCATGACCCTCTCCTTTCCCGGACAGGACCGAACCCTAGAGCGTGATGCAATTCTACGCTTGCGGTGGGATCGGCGCGCACCGAGCGCGAAGAAGGTGCCCCCTTGCCAGGGGACGCCTCGATGTGCGACTCATGCGGGCGTGACGCTCCGCTCGATCGATCGCCGGCGGTGCCGAGGGAGACGCGAGTGACACTAGCTTCGCTGCTCGTCGCGCTGATCTTGCTCATACCGTTTGCGGCCGCGGCCGAGGTGCGCGTGTTCGTGACCAACGAGAAGTCCGACGACGTGACCGTGATCGATCACGCCACCCGCGCCGTGGTCGGTACCGTCAAGGTGGGCAAGCGCCCGCGCGGGGTGACGGTGAGCCCGGACGGGCGCCGGGTCTACGTGGCCAACAGCGACTCCAACACGCTGAGCGTGCTCGACGCGCGGACGCTGGCCGTGATCGCCACCGTTCCCGCGGGCTCCGATCCGGAGGGCGTGGTCTTCAACAAGGCGGGAACCCTCCTCTACGTGATCAACGAGAACGAGTTCGTCGCCAACGTCATGGACGTCGCCACGCTGAAGGTCGTGAAGAAGATCGAAGTCGGCAAGGAGCCCGAGACCGGCGTGGCGTCGCCGGACGGCCGCTGGATCGCCGTCTCCAACGAGACGTCGAACGACGTGCACATGATCGACACGGCGACGAACACCGTGGTGAAGAAAATCACCGTGCCCAAGAACCCGCGCGGCATGCGATTCAGCGCGGACTCCAGCCAGCTCTGGGTCGCGAGCGAGCAGGCGCACCAGGTGTCGATCATCGACGTGGCCACCATGGCCGTCACCAAGACGGCGCCCACCGGTGGCCAGCGCCCCGTCGACGTGATCCTGAGCGCTGACGGCACCCGCGCGTACGTTTCCCACGGCCAGTCGGGCGACGTTCGAGTGCTCGACGCGCGATCGCTCGAGGTCAAGGCGGTGGTGCCGACCGGACCGAGAACGTGGTGGCTCGGGCCGACGCCCGACGGGCGCTTCCTCTATGCCACGGTCGGGCGCGCCAACGAGGTTGCCGTCATCGATACGCAGTCGGACACGGTTGTCGCCCGCGTCCGCTGCGGCACGCTCACCTGGGGAGTCGCCGTCGCCGAGGTGCCGTAGGGCGAGGCGATGGCCCAGCACTTCTACACGGCGGTGACCCAGGGACGCCCCGACAAGGGGATGTCGCGCTGGAGCGAGACCCTCGAAGCCCGGCGTATCGACGCGGTGTGGGCCTTCCTCGAGTCGGTGCAGCTGGCGCCGTAGGAAAGTGGATCTTTAGGTGATTGGATAAGATCCGACCACCGAGGGACATTTCGTCGCGCTTCAGCGTTTCAGCGCCGCTGACGGAATTTGGTTGCCGCTGCCGATCCGTCACGGCGTCCTGGCTCCCTCCTCTCCGGTGCTCGCCGCGTAAAGCCTCGTCGGCCCGTCGGTTCTGCGTCTGGCATTTCCTCTGCTCTCACGGGGGGCATGACGAAAAGACGCCCGCTCCCCAACGGACTCACTGGACTCGTCGTGGCTGTGGCCACGGTCGCGCTGTTTCTGACCAGTGCCGTGCCAATGGCGAGCGCGGCGCCGTTTGCGTACATCGCCAACACCAGCTCCGGGACGGTGTCCGTCATCGACGGCGCCACCAACGCCGTCGTGGCCACCGTGCCCGTGGGCGTTCAGCCGTTCGGCGTGGCCGTGAACCCGGCCGCGACGCGAACCTACGTCGCCAACTTCGGCGACAACACGGTCTCGGTGATCGACACCGCGACCAACCGGGTGGTGGCGGTGGTGCCGGTGGGCGTCGCGCCCAGCGGCGTCGCCGTGAACCCGGCCGGCACCACGGTGTACGTGGCCAACGGTGACGGAACGGTGTCGGTGATCGACGCCGGCACCAACGCGGTCACGGCCTCGATCGGCACCCTCGGCGCGCTCAACAGCGTCGCCGTCAACCCGGCGGGCACGCGCGTGTACGCCACCGACTTCTTCACGAATAGCGTGATCGTCATCGATGCCGGCAGCAATACCGTGCTCGGATGGATCCCGGTCGGTCTCGCTCCGGGCGGTATCGCGGTGTGCCCGACCGGTAACCGTGTCTACGTGGTGAACCAGCAGGAGGACTCGCTGTCGGTGATCGATGCCCGGAGCAACGCCGTGGTGGGGACGGTGCCCGTGGGCGCGGCGCCGGTCAACGTCGCCGTCGATTCCTCGGGTGCTCTGCTGTACGTGACCAACGGCGCCGAGAGCACGGTATCGGTGATCCTGGTGCCGGCGGTGGCGGCCGACCCCGCGTCGAGCGTCGTGGCCACGGTGCCCGTGGCCCGCAACCCGTACGGAGTGGCCGTCGACCCGAGCGGCACGCGCATCTATGTAGGCAGTGACACCGGAACGCAGGGGACGGTGTCCGTGATCAACGCCCCTTCGAACACGGTGTTGGCGAGCATTCGGGTGGGCCGGAGCCCGCTCGGCTTCGGCAACTTCGTGGCCGGCGCCCCCGTCGCCCCGCCCTCGGGTGGTGGGACGTCGGAGCAGATCGCGCAGCTGCAGAAGCAGCTGGACGCCGCCAATGCCGCCCTCAAGGACCTCGGCGCCCAGAACACCTCGCTGCAGACGCAGATCACCGCCCTCCAGCAGCAGCTCGCCGCCGCCAAGGCGACGGCGGATGACCTCACGAAGCAGAACACGACGCTGTCGACGCAGAACGCGATGTACAAGCAGCAGGTCGACGGCCTGCAGACGCAGGTGACGGCGCTCACCACCGAGAACACGAAGCTAAAGAGCGATCTGGCGGCGGCCAACGCGACCATCGCCTCGTACGCCGGAATGAAGGAGAAGCTCGCGAGCCTGCAGACACAGGTGGACACGCTGACGTCCCAGGTGAGCAAGCTGACCACGGAGAATGCGACGCTGAAGAGCAGCCTCGACGCGGCGAACATGACTCTCGCCTCGTTCGTCCGGCGGCTCATGACCGGAAAGACTGACGCCAACGTCGCCATGGCCGCGCGCGACGCGGCCGCCCAGCAGGTGGCGCTGGCGATCACCAAGGTGGGCGCCAAGGACCTGCGCGTCCGCCACGCCCAGCGAGAGCTGAGCAATGGTGACGCCGATTACAAGGTGGGGCACTTCGGGAAGGCGCTGAAGGACTACGCGGAGGCGTTCGAGATCGCCCACCGCATCGTCCGCTAGCTGTCGATCGTCAGTTCTCACGCCGGGGCGGCCATCGGCCGCCCCGGCGTCGTGTGTTTCCGCCCCACGTCCGGACGAGTCGCTGCTGCGCCGCAAAGCCATCGAAGGTAAGCTCTCTGCCGTTGCGCGCGCGTAGGCGCGCCTGCCAATCGTTCGACGACAGGGAGACGGCTCATGGGCTTGCTCGACGGTAAGGTGGCGATCATCACCGGCGCGTCCAAGGGAATCGGGCGCGCGCTCAGCCTGCGGTTCGGCCGTGAAGGCGCCCGCGTGATCTGCGCCGCGCGCTCCGCCGATCTCGTGAAGGACACCGCGGCGCAGGTGCAGAAGGCCGGCGGCCGGGCCATCGCGGTGGCGTGTGACGCGGCAGTGGAAGGGGACGTGCGGCGGCTGGTGGCGGAAGGCGTCAAGGCCTTCGGCGCCATCGACACCCTCGTCAACAATGCCGGCGACGGCGGCCCCACGAAGAAGGTCCAGGATTACCTGCTGGAGGACTGGCGCTACACCATCGACTCCTGTCTCACCAGCTCGTATCTGTGCACGCGCTTCGTGGTGCCGGAGATGCTCAAGGCCGGCGGCGGGGCCATCGTCAACATCTCCTCGGGCGCCGGGCGACGGGGGCTGCCATACCGCGTCGGCTACTGCTCGGCCAAGGCCGGCCAGGTCGGGATGACCTACGGCCTGGCGCTCGAGCTCGCGCCGCACAACATTCGTGTCAACTGCGTGGCGCCCGGCGCCGTGGAGGGCGAGCGCATCGACCGCGTCATCGCCGGCCAGGCGGAGGTGCGCGGGGTCACCGTGGAGGCCATGCGCAAGGCGATGATCGAGCGCGCCCCGCTCAAGCGCATGGTCACGGCCGACGACATCGTCGACGCCACGGTGTTCTTCTGTAGCGATATGGCCCGGAGCATCTCGGGCCAGGTGCTGGCCGTGAACGCGGGAGAGCCGGCCGGCTGATCGGCGAGGGCCGGCGGGGCCTTGACGGATGCGCCGGCCGCATGCAGGGTACGGGCGCCGGATCGAGACGCGATCCGTCCAGGAGCCCGCCATGCGCCGAATGCTCGTCATCGCTGCGCTGTGCGTCCTCGCCGCCAGCGCGGCGCCGCGGCCGCTGTTCGCCCAGGCCAAGCCCGACGGAGAGATGCGCTGGGCGCTCTACATCACCGTCTCCGCGCAGTGGTTCGATCCCGGCGAGACGGTCGGACAGCTCACGCCGTTCTGGATTCTCTACGCGCTGCACGACGCGCTGGTGAAGCCGCTCCCCGGCAATCTCCGGTCGCCGAGCCTGGCCGAGTCGTGGACGGCGAGCGCCGACCAGCGGGTGTTCGAGTTCAAGCTGCGCGAGGGGCTGAAGTTCCACAACGGCGATCCGTTCACCGCCGAGGACGTGAAGTTCAGCTTCCAGCGGGCCAAGGGCAAGCTGCTGCACGAGAAGGTGCGCGACGTGACCGTGGTCAGCCCCTTCCGGGTTCGCTTCACGCTCCACGAGCCGTGGCCGGACTTCATGAACTACTACGCCGGTATCGTCACCGGCGCCGGCTGGGTGGTGCCGAAGAAGTATCTCGAGCAGGTCGGCGACGAGGGCTTCAAGCGGAATCCGATCGGTCTGGGGCCGTACAAGTTCGTGAGCCACACGCCCGGCGTCGAGCTGGTGATGGAGGCGTTCGAGGGCTACTGGCGCAAAGTGCCGAGTGTGAAGCGGCTCGTCTTCAAGATGGTGCCGGAGGCGATCACGCGGGTGGCCATGCTGAAGCGCGGGGAGGTCGACGTGGCCTACCTCCTCGAGGGACCGCAGGCGGAAGAGATCAAGCGTGACCCCACTCTGAAGCTCGCCTTCTCCGGCGGCATCGCCACCTTCTTCCTCGATTTCTTCGACCAGTGGGATCCCAAGTCGCCGTGGGCCGACCGGCGCGTCCGCCTCGCCGCCAGTCTCGCCATCGACCGCCGTGCCCTTTCGGACGCCGAGACGCTCGGCGCCTCGCGACCGGCCGGCAACTTCATCCCGCGTGGCTTCGAGTTCGCGCTGCCCGTGGACCCGCACCCATACGATCCGGCGCGGGCCAAGCAGCTGCTGGCGGAGGCCGGGTACCCGAACGGCTTCGATGCGGGCGAGTTCTATCAGCTGCCGCCCTATTTCTCGCTGGGAGAAGCGATCGTCGGCTACTTCGGCGCCGCCGGAATCCGCGTCAAGATGCGGCCGATGGAGCGCGCGGCGTTCTTCGCCGCCGTGAGTTCGAAGAAGCTGCGCGGGGTGTGCGTGTGCACCAGCTCGCTGTACGGCAACGCCGCCTCCCGCATGTCGGAGGTCATCCCCAGCGACGGCGCCTACGCGTACGGCGGCTACCCCGACGTCGATGCCCTGTACAAGCAGCAGGCCCGCGAGGTCGATCGCGGCAAGCGGGAAGCGCTCCTCCACCAGATCCAGCGGCTCGTGTACGAGCGCGTGCGCATCGCGCCGATCTACGAGTACGTCTGGCCGAGCGGAATCGGACCGCGTGTCGAGGAGCCCGCGCTGATGCTCATCGATCCGTATCCGTGGTCCGCCCCGCTCGAAGACGTTCGCCTGAAGAGGAGGACACCATGAGACTGACCCGGCTGCTCTGCGGCGTGCTCGCCGCCGTCCTCGTGCTCGGCGCGTCGGAGTCCGGCGCTCAGGGCAAGAAGCTCAAGATCGGCGTGATCTACGACTACAGCGGGCCCCTCGCGGGAGGCGGCTCGGATCTGCACGCGCTCGGCGCCAAGATCATGATCGATTACTTCGTGAAGAAGGGCGGGGTGGAGGGTTACCAGATCGAGGCGCTCTACGCCGACGCGCAGAGCAAGCCCGAGGTCGCCATCAACGAGGCGGTGCGGCTGATCGAGCAGGAGAAGGTCGACATGCTGCTCGGCTTCTATTCGTCCGCCCAGTGCGTGCCGGTGGCCGCGCGCGTGGAGCAGCTCAAGAAGTTCATGTGGATCACCACCTGCATCTCCTCGGCCGTGCTCGAGAACCGCAACATGAAGTACGTCTTCCGGGTCCAGCCGAGCGGCCGGCAGTTCGGGCTGATGTCCACGGACTTCATCGCCAAGCACGCCAGGGAGAAGTTCGGCAAGGATCCCAAGGATCTCAAGGTCGCCATCATCCACGAGGACGGCGCCTATGGCATCGACGTGTCCAAGGGCAACGAGGAGGGCGCCCGCAAGGCCGGCTTCAACGTCGTGATGAAGGAAGGGTACTCGGCGACCGCCCCGGACCTCTCGGCGCTGGTGACGAAGCTCAAGCGCGGGCGCCCGGACGTCGTGTTCCACACCGGCTACAACCCGGACATCGCGCTGTTCCTGCGCCAGGCGCGCGAGCAGGGGCTCAGGTTCAAGGCGCTGATCGGCCACGGAGCCGGCTACGGCGTCTACGACAAGCTGAAGGAAGCCATCGGCAAGGACGTGAACTACTTCTTCAACGTCGACCCCATTTCCATCTGGCTGGCCAACGACAAGGCCCTGCGACCCGAGCTCGCGCCCCTGATCAAGATGGTCGGTGACGAGTACGACAAGGCGCGGCCAGGCACCGTCGTGCGCTCCGCGCACGTCGGAATGGCCGCCAGCAACACGTATGTGTTCATGAGCGAGGTCCTGCCGCGCGCCATCAAGAAGTACGGCGGTATCGACGCCGACTCGCTGCGCAAGGCGGCCCTCGAGGTCGACGTGCCCGAGGGGGGCACCATGCTCGGCTTCGGTGTCCATTTCCTCGGCGACGGGGCGATGGCCGGCCAGAACGATCGCGCGTTCCCGATCATCGTCCAGTACGTCGACGACAAGCCGTACGTCGTGTGGCCGAAGAGCCTGCAGCTGCGCGAGCCGGCGCTGCCGCTGCCGTCGTCGTCGCCGTACGCGGCGAACTAGGTGTGACGGAAGCGCGCGGGCTCTTTCGCGAGGAAGGCCCGCGCGCCCTCCCGGCTGTCGTCCGTCCGGAAGACCTCCGCGCTGAGGGCGAGCGTCCGGCGCTCGGCCTCGGCCTCGGGGTGCTCGAGCCCGATGGCCACCGCGCGCTTCATGAGGGTGAGAGCACGGCCGGGCAGCGCGGCCAGTGAGACGGCCAACGTCCGGGCGGCGGTGAGGGCCTGGCCCGTCGGCACCACGCGGTTGACGAGGCCCCACGCCTGCGCGGTCTCGGCGGAGATCGGCTCGCCGGTGAACATCAGCTCCTTCGCTCGCGCCTCGCCGATGCGGCGGGGAACTCGAATGGTCCCGCCGCTGCCGGGAAAGACGCCGAGCTTGACCTCCGGCAGCCCCACGCGGACGTCGGCGGCGGCGATTATCAGATCGCAGCACACGGCCAGCTCGAGCCCGCCGCCGAATGCCAGCCCGTTGAGGGCGGCGATGGTCGGGCGGGGGAAGGCCGCGAGGGCGGCGAAGGCCGCGGTCTCCGCCCCGAGCTTCTTGCCCACGACGTCGTCGGCGACGGCGCCGAACTCGTGGATGTCGGATCCCGCACAGAAGGCGCGCGTTCCCGCGCCGGTGACGACCAGCGCGCGAACGTCCGCATCGCCGGCGAGGCGGCCCAGCGTCGCCCCCAGCTCCCGGGTGAGGCCGAGGGTGACGAGGTTGAGCGGCGGGTTGTCGAGCGTCAGCACGGCGACGCCGTCGGACACGCTCACGCGGATCGGCTCGCTGGCCATGGCGGCGACGATGATGGCCCGAGGCGGCGGGCGGGGCAAGCGCCGCCGCCGCGTTGCGTGATGGCGCTTTCCGATGACTTCTGCTATCGTCCGCGGACTCTCGCTCCGTTCGGTTCGGTCCGCTCCCAACCTAGCGACGACGCCAGGAGGCAG
>Ga0075421_100003664_pt1 | contig 18429 bp, 13 predicted proteins | sample SoiMetdeltSBSDD5_FD_75292 | JGI IMG/M metagenome (GOLD analysis project Ga0075421, IMG submission 75292) | Bulk soil microbial communities from a Populus tree surrounding site in Tennessee, USA - Soil MetaG P. deltoides SBSDD5 | ecosystem: Environmental > Terrestrial > Soil > Tree plantation...
GGGCGTGTGGCCCTGGATCAGCGCCAGCATCTCCGGCTTGGCGAAGCGTTCCATCGGGAAGTAATCGCTCTTGAATTTCAGCTCGACCTCGCCGGTCAGGTCGGCATGGACATCCAGTTCGTCGGAGCTGTCTTTCTTTGTTGAGCTGACATAAGTCACGGAGTTGCGCGTTTCGACGCTGCCGCTTGGCCCACCGAAAATACTGCCGAGCAGCCCGCCGCCGAAACCGTACTGAGCCTTTACTTCGTTTTGCCAGTCGAACTGGCTGGCAGTTTGCACCTTGGCATGATCCCTGGCGTCAATGCGAAAGCCCATCTGCGCGCGAATCTTGCCGCTGGTGACGACAATGCGGTTAATCCCCATCAACATCATGGTCGAAAGCATTGAGTGGCGGCTTTGCGCCAGTTGCCGCCGCGCCGCCGGGACCAATTTCTCTTCAGCCGCGTCGTCATCCAAATCCACATCCTCTGGCAGATTGAAGTCAGCCTTGAAATTGGGCTTGGGTAGATTGTCGGCTCTGTCACGCACTCGTAGCTGGGCGGCGTTGTCGCCGGGCTCGATGCGGAAATGTCCGGGGTAACGGGCGGCGACAAAATCGCGCGCCTGGTTATCGGTGATGTTGTCGGCCATAAACTGATCCACCGTCTTGGCCACGTTTGCCAGTAGCTCGCCGTATGCCTCCATCTGTTGGATCGAAGCATTGACGATGGCTTGAAAAGTGCCTTTGATCAGATCGGCGACGAAGGTCGGAAAGGCGATCGCATTAAGTGTGTCGCGCGTGATCTTGGCCACCTGGCTGGCCGCACGTGGGCTGAACTCTTCTGGCGGCGGTGGCGGCTCTTTGGCGGCGGCTTGCGCCAGCGGCGCAGGCTCTGTTGCGCCTGCCGAATTGGCCAGCGGCGAAATAACCGTCTGTTCACGCAGCAGCGGCGTTTGTCCCAGCTTTTTGGAGATCGCCCAATCGTCCTGCACCAAAGCTGCCGTGTAGGCTGCAATCTTAACCAGATCATCTCGCATCCGCTGTTGCTGCTCCGGCGGCAAGCCATGGAAGCTCGGACTGGCCGTGAGCAGGGCGCCGACCTGGCTTTCGGCCAATTGTTTGACCTCGGGTTTGATCTGCAAACCTTCGGGCGCCGGGTTGATCGCGAAGGGCCGCGGTAGGGCTTCGAAGGTCGCGTTTTGCAGTACGTTTTTCATAACTTTCTCTCGCCTCTGCTGCAGAAGACGGACTGCAGTTACTTAATGGTCTTCGCCTCCTTCAACGTGTTCGCCTCCGCCCCCCCCACCTGCCGGTGGGGTCGTCGTTGTCTGGCCTCCTCCGCCGTCGCCGCCGCCGCCTGCCGCAGCAGGCGGTGGAGTTTCTCCGCCCGCATTCGGCTGCGGCGGGCCTTGCGTGCCGACCTGGTTGCTTGGGCGCAGCAGGTCTCCTTGCACCTTATCAGGCGCGACGGGTCGGCGCGCAGCATCCGGCAGCGGGGCGCCAATCGGGCGGTAAGAAGGCGTCTGCGGGGGTGAGCGGCGCGGTTGACGCCGCTCCACATCACCGCCGACGGCAGGCGCGTCGCCTAGCGGGTTGCCAGCCCCTGCCACCCCGGCGGGCGCGTTCTCTTCGGGAACCGCCGTTTTCGATCGAATCTGATTGATCGTTCCGCTGTTGGCGAACCGCTGTATTGGGAAAGATTCGCTCTTGAAGTGAATCTCTACCTCTCCGGTCAGATCGGTGTTGACGTTAATTTCGGCGTCGCTGTTGGCGCGCGTGGAACTGACGTAGGCAATCGAGTGCGAAGCGGAACCGCCCCACCAGCCCATCCCGATCTGGAACTGTCCGGAGTGTCGAAACTCGAAATCGGTAGCGCTTTCAGCGTGCGCACGGTCGGTCGTGTCAATGTGAAAGGCCATTGTTGCGCGAATCTTGCCGCCGGTGATGATGATGCGGTTCATCCCCATCAGCACCATCGTCGAGAGTGTCTGCAACCGGCTTTGCGCCAGCCGGCGGCGCGCAGCCGGGACGAGCGTCTCTTCAATGCTGGTTTCGTCCAGCGCCACGTTGCCACCAAGATTCAAATCGCTATTGAAATCCGGCTGCGGGCGTTCGTCCGCGCCAGGCTGCGGGACTGCGCGGCCGCCGTCCAACCGCAGGTGGTTGGGATACATTTCCGCCAGCCAGGCGTGCGCCTGCGCATCCGACACGCTGTTGTTTTCGTACTGCTCGACCGTTTTGGTGACGTTGTCGAGCAAGCGCGTATAGGCCTCGATCTGCTGAATCGAAGACTGTGTGATGGCGTTGAACGTGCTGTGAATCAGGTCGGCGACGAAGGTCGGAAACGCTACGGCGTTGAGCGTCTCTCGCGTGATGCGCCCGATCTGATTGGCGGCCGCCGGGCGCAGGTCGTCACCTGCCGCCTGCGCCGCAGCCACGGCCGGTTTATCAACCGGGCCTTCGATAACTTCCCGGCGGCGTAGCAAAGGCGTTTGCCCCAGCCGCCGCGATTGATACCAGTCATCGCGAATCAATTCCGCGCTGTAGGCCGCAATCCTGACCAGGTTGGCGCGGAGCTTTTGTCGATCCCCGGGCGCGAGCGCGTGGTAAGACGGGCTGGCCGTCAGCAAGGCGTCCACCTGGCTATTGACCAGGTTGAGCGTCGCCGCGCTCGGGCGCAGCGCCTCGGCCAACGGCGGCGTGTCGTATGGCGTTGGCAGCGCAGGAGGCATACTCCGCGGTTGGCCCTGCGTTTGGCGCTTTGCTGTGGCGCTCGTCGGTTTCAATCGCGTCACCTCCGCGGGTTGCCCGGGTTCAATGCCGACGCTTCAATCCCGCTGGCCGTCAGCCACGCCGCCGCCCACGTATAGACGGGCGAATCCGCGGGCAGGAGCGGTCGCACAGGAACAGCTTCGCTCAAGGTCGGAATCACCGAAGCCAGCCAATCGAGCAACCGCAATCCCATCTGCCCCCGCGTCGCCAGCCGCCCGAGGTCCGGAGCGCCGCTCCCCAAGACCAACCGCAACACCTCCCACATTCCCCGGACCCGGAAATATGCCGCCAGATCAGGATCATTCAGCAGGTCAACCGCAGCCTGCAATTGCGCTTGAATCAAGCGCGCCGTGCTGTCGAGATTGCCGTATTGACGCGGCCCCAAATTGAAGAGCAATGATCTTGCCGTTTCGCGCAAGGCCGCCTCGCGCGTAGGGCCGGGCCGTTGCCCCCAGAAATAGTCCCTTTGATATGCAACCAAGGCAAAGCAAAGAGACGCCAGACGCTGTTGAAAATCGTGATTTATCGAATTGCCCTCGCGGAGGCTGGCGGCCATCCCAAGTCCGAACAGGCGTGCGAAAGTGACATTGCGGCGCTGCCGGTCGTACCATTGATGTCGCCCGCGTTCGGCGAACTCGTCAAGCTTACGGCTGGCGCGCGCGCTGCGAAGCTCCATCTTTCGGCGCGATTCGGCTAATAGTTCGGCCACGGGGATCACGCCAGCCTGTTCCAACTCCGACTGCAGATACAGCGTGGCCATCGTGCGGAGCGTGGCGGCGTCAGGCGCCTGGCCGGCGGCGGCCGGCAGTGGCGGCAGGTTGAGTTGGAGCGGGTCGTCAACCGAGCCGAACGCCTGCGCCACCCCCGTGCGCAGGCAATCGCCCGCCAGCGCCATAGATTCCCGGAATGAACACTGCCCGTTCCGCATGACTGCTCCTATTTCGGCGGTTGCGCCGGCGGCGGCGCCTGGGTTGCCGGTTGCCCTGCTGCGGGCGCCGCAGCGGGCGCTTTTTCGCGAATCTGGTTGACCTGCAGCACGTCGGCCATGCGATCCAGCGGGAAGGTTTCGCTCTTGAAGTTGATGTTGACCTTGCCGCCGAGTTTGGCATGCAAATCCACCTTGGCCGTAGAGTCTTCGCTGCGAGTGGTTGAAACCTTGAAGTTTGAGGTGGTCTCCGCGTAGTCCTTGCCATACCAAGAACTGTTCTCCTTGACGTCTTTGCCGCCCCACCACAGGAAACCGCCTTCACGCCCCTCGCTGCTGCGGGTACCTTCGTGGCCGGACTCCGAGCCAGTGTGCCGCGAGTAATCGTAGTCTGAAGTGCGTTTGAACTTGCGCTTCACTTCGTCCTTAGTGTCGAGTTCAAACAGCACACTGGCTTCGATCCGGCCGTCGGTGACCACCAGCCGGTTGATGCCCATCAAGACCATAGTGGCAAGCAGTTGCTGGCGATCCATCGCCATGCGGCGCCGGGCCGCCGGCACCAGCTGCTGTTCGACGGTGTCGTTGTCGAGCGAGCTGACAGGCGAGCTCAATCCCAGATCGGCGAAAAAATCCGGCAAGTTGTCTTCATCGTGCCCTTCGCGCGGTTTCAGGGTGGGCTGTTGGCCGCCGATGTCAACTTCCAGATATTCCGGATAACGCCCGGCCAGATAATCGCGCGCTTGGTTGGTGGAAACGTTGTCCTTCATATACTGGTCAACGGATTTGGCTACGTTCTTGACCAGCTCGGCGTACGCCTCCATCTGTTTGATTGAAGAAGTGACAATCGCGTCAAACACCCCGTGGATCAGCCCCGCGACAAACTTGGGGAAGTCCACCTTCTGAACCAGATCAGTGTAAGCGGCGACGCCCTGCTGCGCCGCCACCGCGCCTGCCTGGGCGAACCGCTGCCCGGCGGTGTCGCCTGCGGGATCCGGGGGCTTCTGCGGTTGGAAAGCGCGCACGGCGCTCGTCGGCCCGGCCAGCGTGACGGCTTTCGGCGCATTTTCCTCCGAATCGCCGACGATGTAATGCGCCACCTTTACCATATCGCTGGCCAGCGCCATTTGCCTGTCTTTCGGCAAGGCGCGGAACGCCTCGCTTTTGGTCAGGATGTCTTTCACCTGCGCACGCACCAGCGGCAAAGTTGCGCTTGGCGGCGGCTGGCCGACGGCTTGTGTTGCCTGATCCATCGCTGCCTCCTGTTATTGCGGCGTCCATGCCGACCAATCCGCCGCGGTTGCGGTTGAGACGGCGTCAGCCACGGGCCGATTAGGCCCGCGCTCTCTGTGATGATCGGCCTGATGGCCGTTTCGCGGCGCGTCCCCTTCGAGCGCGGCGGGCCGTAAATACAGCGCCACGCGCGCCGACATCTCCGGCCTCACCCACACTGACAGGATGGAAGCCTGCCCCGGTCCCGGGTAGCCGTCCGGCGTCAACGCCATCATCCAACGATCCAGGGCTCGCAGACTTCTGGGCCGTTCTGCCATTTGCATCCGCAACAGCGAATGCAATTGCTGCGGCGGGTCGGGCAGCGCGTCCAGGATAACGTCCAGGCGGAACTCGACGCCGTTTCTCAGCGGCTGCAGAGTAATCGTCGATGTGTTAGGCGGCAGGGTGAACCGCGCGCCAAGAACCAGGGCAGTGGCGCTCATCAGGCTGGCGTGCTGATGCCCCAGGCCCAGATTTTTTAACAGCGGTTCCAGGCTCATCAGCGGCATCGCCTGATCAATTTCGAAAGTGATCTGCTGGCTGCCGCCGCTGCGGCCGCAACGGATCGCGCTGACGGCAGGTCGCAGGCCCGGCAGGGAATCCACCGCGACGCGGGCCATGCGGTACAGCGCCGCCGGCAGGGAATCCATCAACGCCGGCCCCCATTCGTAAGTCGCCTGCGCTTCGTGCAGCCCGTTTCGGTCCAACCCTGTGCCGAACCACGCGCCCCAGCCGAGCGTGCGTTGATGCCCCTCCGCCGCCGGCTCGCAGTGACGGCGAAACCAGTGCAGCGCCTCCGAGCCGAAATGATTGTTGACCAGACGGGACATCGCTTGCGTCACGGATTCGATCCGGTCCTTGGGCGTCGCCCCAGGCCCGCCGGCGTCCATCACGAAGGAAAGGTTGTCGGCGGCCGTCTCTGTAAACCGCGGTTGCAACAGCGGCTGGCCGCTGCGGTAGGCGGGATCGCCCGGGGGTAAATAAAGCGAAGCATCTAGGACTTCACTAAGATCGGGCACGGCCGCCGGGCTGGCAGTGTTCAATTGCCGGGCGGCCATGCCCAACAGCCATTTGGCGCGTTGCGCCGCGGATGCTCGTTGTTTCATAGCTACACCTCCTTTGATAATTGAAGAAAGACGACCTACATCGGCAACATCTGTTTCAACTGATCAATCGAAGGCGCCTGCCCCTGCAGCACCATCTGTTTCAGTCGCTCCATTGTGTCGGGCGCGACTTTCCCGTTGGTCGCGGGTCTGGCGCTGGGGGTCATGCTCGCGAAAGAGGGAAGGCTCGGTTCGTAGCGGCTCTGTTCCGGCTGCGAGAGTTTGTCCACCTGATCGTCCTTAATGCCGTTGACGGCCAGCCAAAACTGAGTCTGTGTCATCAAGGTCTGACGATCCTCTGCGCTGATGTCGCCGGGGATGAGGGGCGGTGACCCGAAGGGGTTTATTTCGTCGAAGAGCGGCTTGCCGGTCGAGCCTGTCCAGACTCTGTGGTATTTGGCGACGATCCGCAGGATCTCATTTCCGGATTCGGCCATCGTCCGCCGCCGCACGATGTCAGGCGTCACGCCGAATTCGGGGGCGACGCGCTCAATCACCTGATAGGCGTTGGTCACCCCGTAAGCCTTCTGGATGGAGGGCTGCTTCAGGATGTCGAGCGCCGTGGCGACGTGAGTGTTAATGCGGCGCGCAGCGAAGTGTGTGCCGCCCCACCCATAGAGCGAGACGTTGGCCGCCAGATCGCGCCCCGCTTTGCGCACATATTCAGCGGTCAAATTCTGTGGGCGCCGCCGGGTGTCGATGATCTCGTCCACACGCTGCTGCCGGTCGAATTCCGCCAGGCTGGACAGGAAGCGCAGCCAGAGGCTTTCGAACTGCGTGTTGGGTTGAACCTCTTTGGAAATCATGCCGCCTGGCGCGCCGAGAACGCGGCTGAAGACCATGCGCCGCTCGGCTTCGTTGAGACGGTCTTCCCGATCCCAGTAGTAGGTATCGAGCGCACGCCCCCCCGCGTCGGAACCGATCGGCAGAGCTCCGTTGTAGAAGACTTCCGTAATTCGATCCACGACCTGGAAAAGGCGCATCTCCTCCAAGTTCCATCCCGCATACAGCAGACCAACGACGCGGATGTTCTCCGGCTCAATCTCCACGTCCGTGCCGTCTTCGCCCGTCAGCGGCGGCAGCTCCAGTGATTCGATCTGCGGCTTGCCGGCGACGTACCGGTCTAATCCCAACCTCACCTGTGTGATAAAGTTCGGATGGCCTGGTGGAATTTGATCCGCCGTCCCCATCACGTAGCGCCCAACGGTCGCCAGTTCCTGATAGAAGATAGTTGTATCAGCGCTGCCAGGAGCAGGCGGCCGTATGGTGGGCAAGAGTGCGAGAATCGCCGTGTACACGTCACGGGTGAAGATGGTTGTGCCCGTCACGCCTTTGACCGACCGGAGAAACTCCAGCCAGACCGTCCGAATCGCCTCGACGAACCCGGTGGCGGTGTGGTCGAACTGTTCGTCGAGCAGCAGCATACCTATGATCGCGCCTTCCACCTCCTGAGGCGGCGTGCCGGTGGCGGGCAGCGACAGAATATTTCTGAGTTCCTTGAAAACCGCGTCTTTGAAAGCCGTCGAATTAAACGCCTGCGGCAGGCGATTGCTATCGAAATCGAATTTAACTGCCATGTTTGCCTCCTGGCCGGACAACATGCTGCCCAGCAAAGTTCGGAGTAATTGCCGATCATTCTCCTGATCGAGTTTGACGCTGAAGCGAACGCCCGCCTCAAGCACGCTGGTCTGTAAATCAGCAGCCAGCCCATCCAGCCACGCCCCGATCAACTGCCCCAGTCCATCCGCGCCCAACCGCTGCCGGAGGCGCGGATGATTATCGGAGGCCCAAGCCAGCAATCCGGCCATCCCTACCAGCCGGAGCAGGTAATTGCGCGTGTTCGGCGGTGATCGCGTGCCGTTTTTGGCCGCCACACTTTCCAGCGCGGCGACCAGTTTCCGCGCATCCGCCTCCGGCAATTGATCCAATGCTTGCTGGATCACCTCGGCCAGCAGCGGTTGAAGCCGCTTCTTTTCCCCCGCAGCCTTGCGAGCAAAAAACCAGCTAACAGTGCGCTCACTCAGCCAATCCAGCAATTTTTTCGAAGTCTTCATCGTTATCTCCCAGAGGACTGATTGCCAACCAGCGCGCGTTCCAGACGGCGCAGCGCCGCAAGCGCGTCGAGTAAACCGTAGCCTGTTTGCGGACTGAATCCGCCGCCGTCCAAAGGCGCGGCGCTTTCGATCAACAGCCGTTTCACCTCGGCTCCGGACAAATCCCGCCCGGAGCGGCGGGCGCGGCAAACCAGCAAAGCGGCCACCCCGCTGACGAAGGGCGCGGCGTGAGAGGTCCCGCTGCTTAACAAGTACCCCCGCCGGCCGGCGCTGACGATGCGCTCGCCCGGCGCGCAAATCGTGAGGTGGCTTCCGTAGGTGCTGAAGGCGGAACGCCGCCCCTGTTCATTCACGGACCCGACCGCGATCACTTCAGGGAGGGCGGCCGGGTAATACCGCTCTTCCAATCCGCTGTTGCCTGCCGCGGCGATCAACACGCAGCCGAAGTGCGCGGCGTAGCGGCACACGCGCGCGTGTGGCAACGGGTCATTCGGATTGAGCGAAGAGGCGGCCGTGCCGAAGCTCATATTGAGTACCTTGGCCCCCAGATCCACGCAGGCTTTCAGACCGGCGTTGATGTCACTGAGAGAGCCGACGCCGGATCGTTTGGGGCGGTGGCCGATCAGCGCAGCAGCCAGCACCCGAATCGGCAGCAGGAAGCAACGGCCCGCCACGCCCCTGGGGATACGCCACCCTTGCGCCCCGATGATGCCCGCAACGTGACTCCCGTGATTGACTTCATCGCTGGGGTTGAAATCGAGGCCTCGGCTGTCCCCCACCAGTTGAACTTGATCATTGACCGGGCCCATTCCCAGATTGACCGTGTCATACCCCGCCAGCAGCTTGCGTTGAAATTCCGGATGGCCCAGTGAAACACCTGTATCCACAACGCCGATGGTGGTTCGCTCATCTCCGGGTTCGACCGTTAGCCCTTCATCCGCGTGAATGCGTTCGTGAGGACGCCAGGCCTCGGCGCGCGTAATCTTCGCCGCATCTTCTGTGGCGGCGAGCGGCGCGGTCGCTAAACACTGGACGACGGCCGTTTCGACTTGCGGCAACATGCGCAGCCGCTCGACCACTTCCTGCCCTCGATCTTTGTCGCTGAGTTGAATCCGATAAGTCCGGGAAAGCCCCAGGCTCTCTTCGACCTCATCGAAACCGAGATGCTGCTCTCCGACACGGCCCAGATGGCGCCGCGAAGAATAGACGCCCAATGCGCGGAACCCGCCGCCTCCCGAATTCAGCGCGCGATCCACCGGCCCGCCGTCAATCCGCCCGCTGGCGCGGCAAGCGCCGAGCAGGCTGTCGAGATGGTTCGGCACGTGCCCAGGCGCTTCGCCGGATTTGAGCGTGATTTGTAAATGTCCATCGAATCGCATTTTTGCTCTAAATTTATCCGCCTTATCGCGGGTTCCAGGGGTCAACCTCACTGGTAAACGGCATCACTTCTTCATCAACGCCAATCGGCATCCCATCCGCGCCGGTCATCACACTCAAGTCGTAGCTCAGCGTCCGGCCGTCGGGTAATTCGACTTCCAGCGCGCCGCTGTTTAATTCCTCCGGCAATTCGACAATCAACCTCTCTTCATCGGCGTCGGCCAGATTGAGTGGTTGCTGATTCAGCCGCACCATCGGCGCGCCTTTCTCGCCAATCAGGTTGTTGCCGAACAACTGCAACCGGCGAGTGTCCGGCGCGACCTGAATGACCGGGGAAACATTCTGCTTCACGGCAGGCGAGATGACGCTGCCGGGAACTCTCGGCGTCAAGACCGGCTGTTCGAAAGCCGTCTTCGCCGGTGGAACGAATGCGCGCGGGGGCAGCTGTTTTGGCCCGCCGGGCGGCTCAAACACCGGCGGCGAAACAACAGTTCCTCCGCCCGGTTTTGTCGTCCCAGGCGACGTCTGCGGCGGCGAAGGTCTAACCGGCGGCCTGCTGACCGGGACGGGTTCCGGTTTGATGTGTGTGAGCTGCGGTTGAGACTGGCTGAGCGCCTGCCGCAACCGATCCACCGGGATGCCGGAAAGCCGGGCCACGGCTTTCGCGCCGGTCGAAGTGCCCAGGCGTTCCAGTTGCGCCGCATTTCGCACGCCGAGCTGTTCGAGCCGCTTCTGCTCCTCTTCGTCAAAGCCGATCTCATGCAAGAGCGGACTTCGTGATACCGCCAACGAGATGGTGTTCTCTTCGATCATCGGTTTCGTAATTGTGGTAAAACTCAAGTGCACGGTGCTGGCTCCGGTCTCGTTCGGGCTGCTGGTGCGGAATCGAATGCTTCCTTGCCCATCCATCTCGACAAAGACCTGTAGATCAAGCGAAAGGTCTTTCAGCGCATAAGTGAGCGGGCGGTTGACGGCCTTGAGGCGCAACGAGTCCTGCACCCGGTCAAGCTGGGAGGTGATCGCGTTGATGAAATCCTCGACCAGAAAACTGCCTTCACCCGTCACGGTTGGAGTCCTTTCTAGGGCGTCAGTTCAGCGCCGACTACGGTTCCAGCTCGACGCGCAGCCGGCTTAGATGAACCGCAGGCAGCACGCCGGATTTCCAGCGGGAATGAGGCGGCGACCCGAAAAAGATCAATTCTCCATTTCGCCAGGCGCTATTCACTTCGAGCGGCACATCCATCTCCGCTTCCGTCACCACAAGACCGGAATCGGGCGCCGCCAGTACGCTTTCCACCAAGCCGATCAGTACGTCTGCCAATTCATACCATGCCATCATCAACCTCCCGATCTAAGGGCTCCCGATCTAGGGGCCCAGGGATCAACTCCCGCGCTCGAACTTTGCGCGTCCAAACTCTGTGTCGCTGGAGCAGGCGGCCTCGCCGGCGTCCCTGTAGCCGGCTTCGGCGCTGCTGGCGGCGTTGTAGCCGCTGGCGCCGGCGCGGTAGGAACAGGGGCAGGGGCAGGCGGCGCGGCGGCGGCTGTCGGAGCCGGCGCGGCTTGGGGCACACGAGCATTCTGGTTGATTAATTGGATCGCCGCAGAATCGGCGAACCGCTCCAACGGGAAGGTCTCGCTACGGAATTTGACTTTGACCTGCCCGGTCAGGTCGGTGCGAACGTTGATGTCGCTCTGCGCGTTCAGACTGGTCGTGTTGACCATAATGCCGTTGGCTGTGAACGGGCTGTTTCCGCCCTTCGAAATGTTTCCTGTCGTCGTCTTCTGCTGGTCGAAGCGCAGGTTGGTTGTTTCCCGGGCGTCGATGTGAAACTGCAGCTTGGCCTGAATCTCGCCGTCGTCCACCACCACACGGTTAATGCCCATCAAGACCATCGTCGCCAGCGTCTGTTGTCGCCGTTCGGCCATACTGCGCCGCGTGGCCGGGACGACGACCTCCTCCATCGCCTGGTCATCAATCTGGTCGGGGCTTTCAAAACCGAGGTCCTTAAAAAAACTCGGCATTTCGCCATCAGCCGGCTGATCCGGATTGACGCGTAAGCGTGGCCGCCCGCCGGCGGTGTCGCGAATCAGAAAACCTTCGTGCTGATCGGCCAGGAAATCTTTGGCGACGCCATCCGAGATGTTGTCGGCCATAAACCGATCTACGGTGGTCGCTACGTTTTTCAGCAGTTCGGCGTAGGCCTCCATCTGTTGAATGGAGGAATCCACGATAGCCTTGAACGTGCCCTGGATCAGCGACGCGACGAACTGAGGGAAATCAATTGCGTTGAGCGTCGCCCGCGCCACATCGCCCACACGCGCAGTGGCGCTCTGGCCTGAGGAGGAACCGGCGGGAGTCCCCTGGGCCGGGACAGCCCCCACTGGTTGGGCTGGCGAGACGGGTTGTCCCCCTTGGGGCGCCAACCGGCGCTGCAAATCGGTTGGCGCAAGCTGCGCCGCCAATGCCGGCGACCCCATCGGCTGTTCAGCCAGATACCCGGTAATCCGCGCCAAGCTGTCTTTGAGCGCCTGCTGGGTTGCGCCGTCCAGGTGGCGGAACGATTGCGTCTGGTCGAGCAACTGTCCCACCTGGTTCCTGATTCTGTGATCGCGTCCTGGTTCGTGCGTATGTTGCATGTTCATCGCAGCCTCTCACGTTGCCTCTAGCGCCGATTCAGAGCTGGTAAGGCGTGTCGGTAAAATCCGTGGCCACGCGGATCTGCCTGACGCGGTCTCGGCGACGCGGGGACCAAGACGATGAGGCGGCGGCATGGCGTACCATCGCGTCGAGCATTTGGTCATGCGTCGGGATCGGAATCGGCGAACGCGCGCCGAGGGTTCGCAGCGCGGCGACCATTGCCGCATGAGTCGTCGGCCCGAACTCGCCGTCCGCATGCAGGCCCGGCGTCGCACGCTGGAAGGCGCGAACGTCGGAGGCCCCGAGCGCCGTCAGCGCCTGTTGCCGCAGCGCATCGGTGGCGATCGGCCCGACCGCTGCGATGATCCAGGCTTTTGCTCTGCCCGGCCCCATGCCGACTGCGCGGTCTACCGCCATCGTCAACGCGCGATCCGTATCCAGACCCAGCCAAGCCGCGAACCTGAGCATCGAATCAATGAACACCTCCGAGGCAAGTTGATTTTGCGCCGCCTGAAAAGGCACGTGCTGGCCGGCGCGGCGGAAGCGCGACAGCCACGGTTCGCGCCAAAGGTCCGCCCCAGCGACTGGCTGCAACCGCGCCGAACGCCCGCCTGGCGACTGCCGCGACGACGGCCCGCGAGCGGTCGTCACGGCGATCAACTGTTGTATGGTTTGCGGGTCAGGCCCGAAGAAATCATTAAAGGCCTGAGCGTCTCGCTCGCGCATCATCACTAACAGACGCCCCAGCAAGCCTGAATCCTGGGTGAACTGGATCAATCCGTAGGAGAGGCCGATGTGATACCGCTGATAAGCGGGGTGGGTGGCGCCGAAACGCCCCTCGAATTCGCCGTCCGCATTGATCGCGCCGTAACCGTCGCGCCCCGATTCGAAGTGAGCGATGTGCTGGATGATGCGTTTGCGGTCATCAATGGTCAGCGGCGGGCGGGAGAGCGCGCCGGCCGTGCCATCATCGAGCGCTTGGTAAGACAAGCCGTAATCGTCGTCCTCGTACGCCGCCGAGTGGCTTTCGTCCTGGTACTGCTCGTGTTCATCAAACCTGTCTTTGTCGCTGCGGTAGTCGTCAAGCTCAGCTTGTTCGGCCTGTCCGAAGATGTGCTGCGCCATCATTCCCGGCTCGTCGGCTTCGTCGTAGGCGAACTCGTCGAGCGCTGCGGCCTGCGAATCAAAACTCTCATTGCCGTAATTCTCCGCGCCATAGTTCATCCCCGCGGACTCGTACTGGTCTTCATCGTCCGGCGCGTCCTCCAGCGCGAAGCCTTCTACACCCAAATCCTCCCCCGGCGCTTCCTCGCCGAGGCTTTCGCCATACGGGGTCTCGTCGTCGCTCAGGGGTTCAGGCTCAGGCGCGCCGTCGGGGAAAGTGCTTTCCTGCGCGCGGGCGGCGGCGTAGACAGGGCCATACTCATTTTCATAGCCGTCCCGATAATCAAACCCGTCGTCGTCGCCGAGCGTCTCGCCGGCGTACCCGTTAACTAGCGGCCGAGCGCTGTCGGCGAAGGCATCGCCGATGGCGAAGGCGTCGCCGATGGCGAAGGCATCGCCGATGTCTCCCATAAAATCGAAATCATCCTCGCCATACTGTTTCGCCATGTGACCGTGACCGTCCGGCGTGGAATCGCCGTGCGCGGCCGCATATCCGTCTTCGCCTTCGCCGCGGTCAACCAGTGCGTCAGGCGGCATACCTTCGGCTGACGCGTAGCCGTCCGCCTGGTACATCGGCATCTGTCGCCAATTCTCCTGACCGGCATCTAGCGCTGCGCCGGCCGGTATCAGTTGCTCGATGGGAACGCCGAGCACGGTCGAAAGCGTTTGCCCTGTAAAATCTCCGGCCAGCATGACCGAGGGCGCTTCTTGCGGAAGGCGCTCAGGCGCCTGCGCGAAGACAGGGCCGGCGCCTTCGGCGTTTGTGTAAGCGACCAGCGTGAAGTAAATGGCAGACGGGCGCGGCTGCGCCTGGGCAAAGCCGCGCAGCACTGCGGGCGGCGCCAGGTAGACTGACTCCGGCCCCGTTGCGAGAATCAATCCGCTGTCCTGACGGCTGGCATAAAAGTTTCCTGCGTTGCGGAGCGCCGCGTTGGCGGGCGCAAACAGCATTCGGTCAGTCGTCAATAACACCTCAAAGAATTGCAGTCCTCCGGTGCTGATCGTAAAACCAAGCACCGGAAACCTGTTGTCAATCGAATTACGATTGGGAGTGATCTTGACGCTCGGTGAAAGGCCGGACTCTGCGTCCAAGGAACCGGCTTGATTCCGACTACGATTTTTCCCGTAAAACATGGCTTTTGCCTTCCTCGCCCGGCAGCTGTAGCCGGGATATCTAATCGCGACGGATCCACACGGATCTTCCATGACGATCCGTCCCATCCGTCTGATCCGTGTACCATCAGCCTACTTCACTTCACCTCATCGGCCTTCAGGCGATAGTATCGTTTCTCTCCGCTCCCGATCTCCTCGAGAAGCCCCTGTGCGGTTAAGTCTTGTATGGCGCGTAGAACGGCATGGAATCCCATGTGAATCCGCTGCCGCATCAACCACCACTCGGCAATACCCTCGGCCGTATCCATCGCCAATGGGTGCCGATTCAGATAATCCAGGATCGCCGCGGCCAATTCTGTGTCGGGACTTGACAGACTGCTTTCCGGGTTGGCTTGCGTTTGATCCATAACCTCCTGCCTTTCCTGAATTGCCTCTAGGGCAACTTGAGCGCCAGAAGCGAGAGGCGTGCGCGCGCTGATTCTTCAAGAGTTAGTTGGCCTAGCTTCATGCGGTGGGGGTTGAAACACCCGGCTTTGCCCACTCAGGTGGGTGGCTTTTGACGCAGGTTGGGTAATCAGCGTCCTGCTTAATCTATTGGGATTCAGAAAAGTAAGTTTACAACTTGAGTTGATCGGTAATGAGAGCCTCTCTCACCGCAGAGGGCGCAGAGAAAGTGTAGAGGCTCTCTGCGTGAGCTCTGCGTTCTCTGCGCCCTCTGCGGTGAGAGAGGCTTAAATCAAGCCTTGCTCGAACTTAGTAAACTTATTTACCTGAAACTCAATAAATCGAAGCCCAGTGTTGCCTGATCTGATTTACTGAAAAGTGAAGGGCGCGAGCCAGTCAAATAGCTCGGATATCCATGTTTCACCCGTCGCTTTTCAGTGATTTAGCATTGTCGTCAGGTGATTGCGGGGATTCTGCTCTTGGTTTTGCTTTCGTGGGTTGCTGAAAAGGCCCAAGATCATTGTGATGAGGTTGGGGGGAACGAGTGAAAATAGCGAGGATCGAGATGGTATTTTTTCAGCAGCTTGCCTAAATCTCGCCGCTCCTTTCCGGCGCTACGAGCTGCCTGGCTGACGTTCCCCTGATATTTTTGCATGAGCCTAGTTAGATAATCACGCTCGAAAGCCTCGATGACCTCTTGCTTCTTGATCTTGAACAGAGGCCAATTCGCCTCCGTCAGCTCAGCGTCCGGAGTACGGGGTTCGGCGGGGAATCGCAGCCCGAGGTGAGAAGCATCGATCGGACTGCCCTGGCTCAGATAAACGCCTCGAATGATCGCGTTCTCCAACTCCCGCACATTGCCCGGCCAGTCATATGCCAGCAACGCGTCAAGGGCTTGCGGAGTAATCTGCGGGATCGTTTGTTCCGGCGGGGTATGTTTCTGCAAGAAATGCCGTACTAACAAGGGCACATCCTCTTTGCGCTCGCGCAGCGAAGGAAGGTTGAAAGAGAAGATCCCCAACCGGTAATACAGGTCGGATCGAAACGTCCCGGCTCGAACCAACTGTTCCAGCGCCGTATTGGTCGCGGCCACGATGCGCACATCGGCCTGCTGCTCTACCTTTGCTCCGACGGCGCGGTATCGCTTGTCCTGCAAGACACGCAACAGGGCCACCTGCGCCTTCATTGAAAGCGCATCTATTTCATCCAGGAACAGCGTTCCTTTCTCCGCCTGGGCAATCAGGCCGGGACGGCGAGCATGCGCATCGGTGAAGGCGCCGCGTTCGTGGCCGAACAGCTCATCTTCGAGCAGCGTGTCCGGCAGAGCGCCACAATTGATCGGCACAAATGGGTAGGCGGCCCGCCTGCTGATGTAATGAATGGCTCGCGCCACCAGCTCTTTGCCTGTGCCGGTTTGACCGCTGATGATCACGGCGGCGTCGCATTGAGCCACTATATGAAGTTGCGCGATGGCATGGACGAAGATTGGGGACTCCCCCACAAGTTTCTCCAAGACATAAGCTTTGCAAATTCGCTGAATCGCTTGTTCCATAACCCGCCCCCGGCCCACGTCAATTGTGCGCTGACAGATCTAAAGACACAGGATGTAGTTGATCTTGACCTGATCTTGATCCAGGTAGAATTCGACAAGCTAACGGCTGCTCAATGCAATCCCGGGCGTTTCTAAGGCTGCCCTGTAGGTTATTTCAGCTCAATCACTTCTGGAAGCTTCTCAGAAGCAATAAACTGAAATGGCCAATTTCCGATAGAATCGTTGTCATGAGTCAAGTTCGCTGATTCTGTTGAATCAAGAGGAATTTTGGGATCGATTTGCTGATTTTGGGTTGACACAGTGAAACCTCCAATAGATTTCTGCCACTGTTAGCTATGAAGAATATTCGCTGCGCGTTAGGCTACATTTCATGTGAACGTACGCTATGCGAATACTGTAGGGTTTTCTTCAGAGTCATTATCGATCACGTAAATGGCCCGTTTTAATAGCTGTTGAGGATTCGCTCCCTCAAGTGTACGCGATCCAAAGCAAAGGCGAGGCGGATTATATTCGATGAAGCGTAACAAAGCCAGAAAAACGGAAAGAATTTAAGGTGACCAACTACGTGTCGCCGCCTTGTCGGATATAGCGACCAAATCATTTGATCAAAGTGATTCGTTTTGTCTCTGTGAACCAAGATTGCCTTTCGATGCGTCCCTCAACGAATTGGGAATCAATATTTCAAGGGCGCTTCAGGGTCTCGACAGTATCGAGAGAGTTGTCTGTACCGAAAATGTCATCCGAACAAATTTTGGACAGGAATTACTCTATGATAACTACGCTGACTTGCTGTCCTTCGCCAAAACTCGTTCACCCTTAGTTTCGATAACTTGGGAAATGAGATGTAACGGAGTCGTCATAATGGATGGCCCATACCACCGATTGTTCAACGAATAGAGCGTCGGAACGTAGTTTCAGCCAACTTGGACATTCTACGAAGATTTTCGTTGACTTCTACGAAGATTTTCGTTTATTCTGCCGGACAGAGTTCAGTAGAAGGACCAGCAGTCAGAATAGTTGGAACCGGACCGGGTTCGGAATCGGGTTTTCCGACTTCTGACTCCACGCTTCTCGTTTTCAAATGGAGGGCAAGGTGAGCAAGACGAATCTACCCCGACCGACCGATGCGGAGCTTGTGATACTGAGGGCGCTGTGGAAGCTCGGTCCTTCGACCGTCCGGCGGGTGCAGGATGAACTCAATCAGAATCAGCCGACTGGATATACAACGGTTCTCAAGATGCTTCAGATCATGACCGAAAAGGGGCTGGTCAGCCGCGATGAGAGCGAGCGCACACACGTCTACGAAGCGGCGTTGCCCGAAGAAGAGACGCAGAAACAGCTCGTGAGCGACCTGATGGATCGAGCGTTCGGCGGCTCGGCCCGGAAGCTCGTGCTTCACGCCCTTTCAGTCAAGCGGGCTTCCAGAAAAGAGCTTGCGCATATTCGCCAGCTTCTGGACGAACTCGAAGGAGGCGCAAAATGAATTCCATCGAAACGATGCCGGCAGTTGAGGTCCTGGGCTGGACGCTCGTTCACTTTCTCTGGCAGGGCGCGCTTGTAGCGCTGATGCTCGCGCTCGCCCGCGTCGCGCTCAAACGTCGTACTGCCAATCTCCGGTACCTTGCCTCCTGCGCCGCGATGCTGCTGATGCTCGCTTTGCCTGTCATTACTTTTATCACTCTGTCTTCCATAGCCCATAAGACACAGGTCGTGATGACCGACCCTCCTGCGCCGCCGAAGCAAACCGTGAAGACAGATTCACTGAAAAGCGAACTCGGCGACGATTCGCTCATCGTCGGAGGGTTGAACCAGTCGCCTACGCCGACCTCTCCAAGGCGCCAACTGCGCGAGTTATTCACCGGGGTCGCGCCGTGGCTAACGTCGCTGTGGCTTGCAGGCGTCATTTTACTTTCGCTACGTATGATCTGTGGATGGGCCTACTCCCGTCGTCTGAAGAGTTACGGAACAGGTTCGCTCCCTGACGAGTGGCAGATCAGATTCGCGGAGCTTTGTCGCAATGTTCGCGTCCTTCGTCCCG
>Ga0075421_100003666_pt1 | contig 18427 bp, 19 predicted proteins | sample SoiMetdeltSBSDD5_FD_75292 | JGI IMG/M metagenome (GOLD analysis project Ga0075421, IMG submission 75292) | Bulk soil microbial communities from a Populus tree surrounding site in Tennessee, USA - Soil MetaG P. deltoides SBSDD5 | ecosystem: Environmental > Terrestrial > Soil > Tree plantation...
CCTGCGCCTCTTGCGCTCGGCGCGGACGCGCAGGCCGGCGCCCAAGGACTGCTGCAGCACGCTGAGGATGGCGAAGAGGTTGCGCGCGCTGGGATTGCCGGCGGGCCCCAGCATGCGCATGAGGCTCTTGACCGGAATGCCGGTCTCCTCCGCCAGCTTCGGGAAGCCGACAGCGGCGTTGACGTAGTCGCGCAGGATCGACTTGCCGACGTCCACCTCGCCGGAGAGCAGCGCATTCACACCCTCGGCTAGGAGCGCGTCGCGGAAGGCAGGGTCTTCCTCGGCTCGCTCTTTGACGGTCTCCTTAAGTGAGCGGGTCAGTGCCATCCCTTGGCGTTCTTGCGCCTCTTGTAGCTTCGCCAATAGGTCCGCGCTACGTCGATGTCGCGGCTCTGCCGCGTCTTGGTGCCGCCGCAAAGCAGGATCACCGCGTCGGCTCCGTCCATTCCGAAGTACACCCGGTATCCCGGACCGAAATCCATCTTCAGCTCAAGGACGCCCTCACCGACGCCTTTCACATTCGATGTGTTACCCAGCTCCAATCGTGTCAGCGCGGTGTTGACCTTTGCGGCTGCAGCGGCGTCGAGCGATCGAAACCAAGCGCGGAACGGACATCGGCCCCTCTCGTCCTCGAATTCGAGCAGCCTCATAGATTGGTACCATATAAGTTACCATCTAGCAACGCTGCGGAGATACATAGGGTCAGACCCGCAGGGCTGACCCCACCCTATGGCAGCCGGTACACGGCCTTCGCGTTGGCGGAGAGGATCTGGCGGCGGCGGTCGGGGGCGAGGCCGGCGGGGAAGGCGCGCAACGGGTCGTCGAAGTCCCAGTGCGGATAGTCGGAGGCGAACAGGAGGCGGTCCCAGCCCACCAGCTCCATCATCTCGAAGAGGTGGCGCGGCTCGGCCGGCTCCTCGATCGGCTGGGTGGTGACCCAGATGTGCTCGCGGATGTACTCGGACGGCTTGCGCTTCAGGTGCGGAACCTCGCCCCGCATGCGCTCGTAGAGCTTGTCGAGGCGCCAGGAGAGTGGGGCGAGCCACGCGAAGCCGCCTTCGACGAGCACCACCTTGAGCTTCGGGAAGCGCTCGAACACGCCCTCGATGACGAGGCTCGTCACCGCGGTCTGGCACGAGGTGGAATGCCCCGCGCCTTCCTCGACGTAATAGGAGGGCCAGCCGGAGCCCGTGTAGGGATGGCCGCTGGCGCCGAACACGTGCAGCGCCACCGGCAGGCCGTGGCGCTCGGCGGCCTCGTAGATGGGCCAGTAGCGGCGGTTGCCCGCTGGCTCGCCGGTGCGCGTCAGCATGAAGACCTGGGCATAGGCGGGATCGGGGGCGCAGCGCTCGATCTCGCGCGCGGAGGCGGCGCCGTCCTCGTAGGGCACCACGATGGCGGAGCGCAGGCGCGGGTCGGGCCGCGTGAAGAAGTCCCGCTGCCAGTCGTTGGTGGCGGAGGCGAGCGCTACCGACAGGTCGAGGTTGATCTCGCTCTGGCCGGATATGCCGAGCGGCCCCATGATCGCGAAGGCGACGCCGTAGGCGTCGAGGTACTGGCGCTGGATCAGCTCCAGGTTGGAGCCGGGCCGGCCGCCGCCCTCTGGCCAGGCGTCGCGGCGGCAGGCGAGCGGGGCCGACTTGGGATAGGGCTCGAAGCTCATGCCGTGGCGGCGGCGCATGCCGTAGGTCGTGAGCACCTCCCAGGCGTGCGCCGGCAGGTAGGGCTTCAGGTCGGCGAGCTGGCGCAGCCCGGGATGGAAATCGCCGTCGATGATGGCGAGGCGCGACTTCGCCTCGCGCTCCGGCCGCTCGACGCTGTCGGCTTCCGGTGCCAGCGGTGCATCGAGCATCATGTGGGCCTCTCCTGTTGCTCTGGCTTGCTCAGGTTTCGCTCAGGCGCGGATAGGTGGCAAGCGCGTTGTCGGCGAGAATCTTGCGGCGCACGTCGGGCGCCAGCCCTGAGGGCAGCATGTCGTCGCCGTCGTACTGCCAGTGCGGGAAATCGGTGGCGAACAGCAGCATCTCGTCCGACTGCAGCTGGTCCATGAGGCGCCCAATGTGCGCCGCGCCGGGCGGACCGTCAAACGGCTGGGTGGTGAGGCGCACGTGCTGGCGCACGATCTCGTCCGGCGGGCGGTCGACCCACGGCACCTCGATGCGCACCCCGCGCCAGAACTTGGAGAGGCGCCACAGATAGGGCGGCAGCCAGGCCACGCCCGATTCCATCAGCACCACCTTGAGCTGCGGGAACTTGGCGAACACGCCCTCGGAGACCAGGCTGCCGACCTGGGTCTGGAAGCCCAGCGCCTGGGCGGCATAGTCCTCGAGGTAGTAGGTGGGCCAGCCCGAGCCGGTGACGGGAAGGTGGTAGCTGGAGCCCGCATGGATGCCCACGGTGAAGCCGTGCCGCTCGGCGGCGGCATAGACCGGCCAGTAGGCCGACTTGCCGAGCGGGCGCTCGCCGAACACCAGCATCAGGACCTGCACGAAGCGCCGGTCGCCGGCGCGGCGCTCGATCTCCTCCACCGCGCGCTCGGGCGACTGCATCGGCAGCACTACGGAGCCCCGCAGCCGCGCATCCCTGGCGAGCCACTCCTCGGCCAGCCAGTCGTTCAGCGCCCGGGCGAAGGCGGCGGCGAGGTTCTCGTCGCGGAAGGCCTGGACCGGGAACAGGCAGTTGCAGATGGCATGCGCGAAGCCGAAGCGGTCGAGCGTTGCCTGCGCGGCCTTCACGGGGTCGGCGTCGGCGCCGCCGGCGCGCCAGTCGGGCCGCACGGTGAGCGGCGCATTGGGCGGGTAGGCGATGGATTCCCAGGCGTTGATGCCGCGGACCTCGGCGATGTGGCGCCAGTGCTCGTCCATGTACGCCCTGAGCGCGCGCGCCGTGGGCATGCGCGGATGGAGGTCGCAGTCGATGGCGCCGGCCCAGTCCTTTCTCAAGTCCTGGCTCGAGTCCTGGCTCAAGTGGCCTTCCTCCCATGCTCGGGGCGGAGGCGTCCCGCGAGTCCCTTTACCCAGCATAATGCAGGATCGGCGACGGAGGAACGTGCCGCGAGGATGGCAGCGCTGCGAATCGGGAATTGGACGAGATCGAAGCGGTGCGTGCGCTGCGGCATTTCCTCAGCGCGCGGGCGATGGCCCCTGCGCGGGGCTGGATGCCGCGGCGACGGCCTCGAGCTCGGCGCGCGAGGGGAGGCCGGCGCGCGAGCCCAGGCGCCGGCACTTGAGCGCGGCGGCCGTGGCGGCCATGCGCGCACACTCCGCCACCGGACGCCCCTCCGCCAGCATCAGCGCAAAGGTGCCGTGAAAGGCGTCGCCGGCGCCGGTCGTGTCGGTCACGCTGACGGGAAAGGCCGGCACGTGGCCGCCGTTCCCGCGCTCGCGCCACAGGTATCCGGCCGGCCCCAGCGTGACGCCGGCATGCCCGGGCCCCAGCGCCAGGATATGGCCGAGCCGCTCGGCGTCGCTGCCGCCGGGGCTGAGGTCGCGCAAGGCGGGCTCGGAGAGGATGGCATAGTCGGTGAGGCGCAGCAGGTCGGAGAGGGCCTCGCGCGCGCCGAGGTCGGCGTCGAGCACGGTCGGCACGCCGTCCTTGCGGGCGCGGTCGAACACGGTGCGCACGCCTTCCAGCCACCGGATGTCGCCCAGGACTGCATCGGCCGTCTTGATGCGCTCGAGCGGCAGCCAGCTCGTCCCCGACGGCATGCCGGCGTCGCGCTGGCCCACGATCAGCCGCTCGCCCCTGTCGTCGACGACGATCGCCGAGGTCGAGGAGCGCATGCCCTCGAACGCCTGCACCCAGCGCACGTCGACGTGCTCGGCCTTCAGCCCGGCGCGGATGGAATGGGCGGCGGCATCGTCGCCGACCCGGCTCCACAGCTCCGCCCTGCCACCCAGCCGGGCAATGGCCACCGCGGCGTTGGCCGCCATCCCGCCGCCGACCTCGATATGCTCGAGCGCGCGCACCTTGGTGGGTTGCGGGGGAAACGCGTCGATGCGGTAGATGCGATCCAGCGCCGCATGTCCGACACAGATGATGTGCTTTCCCGCTGCCATACGACGTGTCGCGCCTGCGCCATCTCTAAGCGCCCCCGAGCCTCTCCCGGCCCACGATAGTCATTGCGGCGCCTTGGGAAAAGGCAAATGCCGCCCCGGATGGGCGAATTGTCGCCGCGGCCTGATCCAAACGCCACCCGCGACCGTAACACCTTTGCATCAGGGCTCAACGGTCAGCTATGGTCGGCCTCTCAATCATCCCCATACCGGGCGGGCAGCTCCCGCTCACTGCTCACAAAGGCATCATGGCAGACCTGTTGCGGCGCATAGCCGAGCGGGCGGACCCGGCGGCTTTTCGCGAGCTATATGAAGCCTATGGCCCGCGGGTGAAAGCCTATATGATGCGCCGCGGCGCCGACGCCGGTACGGCGGAGGACCTGGCCCAGGAAACCTTGCTCACGGTGTGGCGCAAGGCGGCACTCTATGCCCACGACAAGGGCAGCATGACGACCTGGGTGTTCGCGATCGCCCGCAACCTCAGAATCGACCGGTTGCGCCGCGAGGTGCCCTGGCAGGAATTGCCCGAAGGGCGGCTGGCGCAGGCCTCGGGCGACCCACTGCCGGACGAGGCGATGGCCGAGAAGCAGCGCCAGCAGCGGGTGCAGGCGGCGCTCGCCGGGCTGCCGGGCGAGCAGAAGACGGTGGTGGCGCTCGCCTACCTCGAAGGCCTCTCCCACAGCGAGATCGCGCAGCGGCTCGACATGCCGCTGGGCACGGTGAAATCACGCATGCGCATCGCCTACCAGAAGATTCGCTCGGTGCTCGAGGGCGTCGAATGACGATCACCCGGCACCTCGACGGCGCAACCCTGATGAGCCTCGCCGCCGGCGCGTTGCCCGGCGCCCTTGCCGCGGTCGCCGCTGCACACGTGGCGATGTGCGCCCGCTGCCGCGACGAGGTGGCGCACCTGGAGCGGGTGGGCGCAGCGCTGCTCGCCGATCTGCCGGGCACCGAGATGGTGCGTCCGGAGCCCGTCATGCCCGCGATCGATGTCCCGCGGGGTGCGGCCGTCTCCACGGGTGGCGACGAGATCCCCGGCCCGCTCGTGCGCCTTGTGGGCGGCCGCCTCGATGCGGTGCGCTGGCGCTGGATCGCGCCCGGCCTGTGGCACCGGCCGCTGCCGATCGGCGGGCAGGGCGCCTTGCAGCTGCTCAAGGGCTCCCCGGGCGTGCGCGTGCCGGAGCACGCGCACAGCGGCAGCGAGCTCACTTTGGTGCTGCGCGGCGCGCTCATCGACAGGACCGGACGCTACGGTCCGGGCGACGTTGCCGACGTCGACGAGGAGATCGAGCGGCACGCGCCGGCCGCCGACCCGGATGCGGGCTGCATCTGCGTGGTCGCCAACGAGCAGCCGAGCCGGTTTCGCAACCTGCTGGCGCGGCTGCTGCAGCCCTGGCACGGTCTTTAGCCGGGCTCCCGGACAGACGATCCTGTCGCGCTTCGTCTCCCTGCTCCGCCGCAGGCGCTGAGCGGCGGGCGCACCGATCGCGAGGCCTTCGCCTCCTCACGGCGCCGGGCTCCATTGCATCCACGCGGCCGATGCGCCGTATGCCGAATGCATAGCTCCACCCGCACGCATGCAACCAAAGAAGCCTTGTAAGCGTCCTTTGCTCCGGCTAGCCTTTTCGTCGGGTCATCGTATGACCTGCTGTCTGGCAGGTTCTTGCTCGAGAAAGAACAATGAACGAATGATCCCGGGCATCGAGACCCGCGGTGCACCGGTTTCAGGGAGGAGAATCAAGCATGTCGAGACGTGCAGCCGCCGTATTCGCCTTCGTGCTCGCGGTCGTGGTGGCGGTGGGCGCTCTGCTGGCCACGCGTGAGCCTGCGGTGTCGCAGACATCGACCACGAAGTTCGTGCTGAAGGGTCAGTCCTCGCATCCCGCATCGTCCAATTTCCACCTGATCTTCAAGCTCTGGGCGGATACGGTGGACAGGATGTCGGGCGGCAGGCTCAAGGTTCAGACGCTGCCTGCGGGTGCGATCGTTCCCGCCTTCGAGGTGTTCGACGCCACCTCCAAGGGCGTGCTCGACGTCGGCATGGCGCCGTTCGGCTACATCGCGGGCCGGCACACCGCCACCATCCCCATGTCGCACGGCCCCCTGTTCGGAATGGACGGCCAGGACTACTTCGCCTGGTACTACGACGGCGGCGGCATGGCGCTGCTGGAGGAGTTCTTCCGCGACGTCATCAAGCTCAACGTCGTGGGCTTCCCGATCCCCACCGACTATCCGCAGGGCCTCGGCTGGTTCAAGAAGGAAATCAAGAGCCTGGCCGACCTCAAGGGCATGAAGTACCGCATCTACGGCATCGGTGCGGAGACCTATGGGCGGCTCGGCGTCTCGGTTGTGACGATCCCCGGCGGCGAGATCGTGCCGGCGCTCGAGCGCGGCGTCATCGAAGGCGCCGAATGGATCAACTGCCTCGAGGACCGCAAGCTCGGCCTGCACAAGATCGCCAAGCACTACTACACGCCGGGCATGCACGAGCCGGTGACGGGCGGCCAGCTGATGTTCAACGGCGACCTCTGGAAGAAGCTCCCTGACGACCTCAAGGAGATCGTGAAGGTGGCATCGGTGTACGCCACAACGATGCGCAACTTCGCTTTCAACCGCGAGACGGCCGAGGCCTGCGAGCAGCTCATCAAGGAAGGCGTGCAGATCCACCGCACACCCGACGACATCCTGGCCAACTTCCTCGGCGAATGGGAGAAGATCCAGGGCGAGTATGCCGCCAAGGACCCCTTCTACAAGAAGGTGATCGACAGCCAGAAGGCCTACGCCTCCCAGATCGTGCCGTTCAAGCTTTCGTGGTTCCCGCCCTACGAGTTCGCGGGCAACTACTATTGGAAGGACAAGGTCTACCGCAGCAAGTAGCGCAGACCTGAACCGAAGCGCGGCAGGCGCCCGGATGGAAGCCTGCGCCTGCCGCCGTCCGCATCTTCCAGCGAAGTGCGAGCTCGTGTTGTGACTCCGACGGTCCATCCAGCTGTCGTTCCGGCGCTCGCCTGCCCCGGCGAACCGGCCGGGGTCGCCGGAATCCAGCCATGCCCGGGCTCCGGACCTTGCTGTGGGGTGGATGCCGGGGACAAGCTCCGGCATGACAAATGCGGTGAAGCGACGGGAACCGAGCACTAGCGCGCATGCGCGAGGCGGTCGTTGCCGCGGGGCGCCGGCAGCAGGATTGGCAACGGGTGGCATCGATGCCTGCAGACACGGGGGCGCACGCGGCCGGAGCGAAGGGCGACTTTCCGGCAGCTTTCTACGCCGTCATCCGCGGCATCGACCGCTTCTCGGACATCGTCGGCCGGCTGGTCGCGCTGGCGATGATCTTCCTGGTGGCGATCATCGGCTACGAAGTGTGCGCCCGCTACATCTTCAATGCGCCGACCGTGTGGGTCTACGAGTCGAGCTACATGGCGAACGGCGCCGCCTTCATGCTCGGCTGCGGCTACGCCCTCCTCAAGGGCGCACACGTGCGCACCGACATCTTCTGGGAGCGCTACTCGGAGCGCAAGAAGGGGATCATCGATCTCCTGTCCTACCTCGTCCTGTTCTTTCCAGCCATGATCACCTTGATGGCGATCAGCATCGACGATGTCGTGCTCTCCTACCAGATCGGGGAGCGCTCTCAGGAGAGCGTGTGGCGCGCCATCATGTGGCCGTTCCGCGCCTCGATCCCGCTGGCGGCGCTGCTGTTCATGATCCAGGGCGTCTCCGAGGCCCTCAAGTGCATCTACCAGATCCGCTTCGCGCGCGAGTTCGCGCACAGGGAGAAGCTTGAAGTATGACCATCGAGCTGCCCTTTGCGGATCTGCTGGGCATGACGAGCCTCGAGCTGCTCGGCATCATCATGCTGGTCGTGATGCTGTTCGCGATCTTCATCGGCCTGCCGATCAGCTTCACTCTGCTCTTCCTCGCACTGATCTTCGGCTACATGGGCCTCGGCGTCCGGGTCTTCAACCTGACCTACCTGCAGACCTTCGGCCTCATGAAGCAGGACGAGTTCGTCGCCGTGCCCATGTTCATCCTGATGGGCTACATCTGCGACCAGGGCGGCCTGATGGAACGCCTGTTCAAGGCGTTCAAAGACCTGTTCGCCCCGGTGCGCGGATCGCTCTACCTGGTGGTGATCGCCACCGCCACGCTGTTCGGCATCGCCGCCGGCACGGTCGGCGCCACGGTGACGCTGATCGGCATCATGGCCGGGCCGATGATGATCCGCTCCGGCTACGACGTGCGCATGTCGGCAGGGGCGATCGCCGCCGGCGGGACGCTCGGCATCCTCATTCCGCCCTCGGTGATGCTGGTGGTGATGGCACCGGTGCTCGACATCTCGATCGTCGATCTGTACGCGGCGGCGTTCGGGCCGGGCTTCCTGCTGTCGGCCATGTACATCGTCTACACCATGGGCCGCAGCTTCATCAATCCCAAGCTCGGGCCGCCGGTGCCCAAGGAGGAACGACCGACCTCCGTGCGCGTGGTGCTGTGGGAATGCCTGGTGGGCCTGGTTCCAGTCACGGTGCTGACGGTCCTCACGCTCGGCGCCATCCTCGGCGGGATCACGACCGCGTCGGAGGCGGCAGCGATGGGTGCGCTGGGCGCGGTCCTGCTCGTCATCCTCTACGGCAAGTTCACCTGGAGGGGGTTCCTCAACGCCTGCAACCTGACGCTCGCCACCACCAGCATGGTGCTGTTTCTCGCCGTCTCCTCCAACGTGTTCGGTGCGGTGTTCGCCTGGCTCGGCACGGCGACGTGGATCACCAACACGCTGCTCGCTGCGCCGCTCCCCGCTTGGGGCACCATGACGCTGCTGCTGACGCTCATCTTCCTCCTGGGATGGCCGTTCGAGTGGCCGGCGATCGTGCTGATCTTCCTGCCGCTGCTCGCCCCGGTGGCCAAGGGGCTGGGCTACGACATGGTATGGTTCGGCTGCATCGTGGCCGTCGTGCTGCAGACCGCGTTCCTCTCCCCACCGGTGGCGATGTCGGCCTACTACCTCAAGCAGGTGGTCAGGGAGTGGAACCTGCGGCTCATCTACCGCGGCATGGCCGACTTCATGGTGATCCAGGTGATCTGCGTGGTGCTGGTGCTGGTGTTCCCGTCGATTGCCATGTGGTTCCCGAACTGGCTGCAGGAGCGCCGCAACGCCGCCCGCGCCGCGCAAATGGAAACGCCGCCCTCTTTGAGCGGCGCCCTGAAGGGGATCGGACCCGAGGTGGACGAGCGCACACTTGCAGCGCCCGTGCGCCATGACGGCCCGCGGCCGGCGCCCGACGGCTGACGATCACCGCGGCGAGCCGCTGCCTGCTGGCGTTGCTGCCGTTGGAGCGACCGGCGTGCGCGCGCTCAGTCGTCGTCCTCGATCGCCTCCTGGATGAGCTCCACGATCTGCTGCTCGCCCACGGCCTGGGACTCCACGGGCCATTCCACCAGCACCGTCTCGCCCTGCTTGAAGACCACCTTGAAGGGAGCCTCGCCCCCCGGATTGGGCACAACATCCGCCGTCACGAACGCCATGTAGGCCTCCATCCTTCGTGCCAAAGCGGGGACGACGTGCTCACGCCGCCGGCTGCGAGTCAAGCACGGCACCGGCGGCGTCCTCGCTCGCAACGCTGCGGCTCGTGCTTCTGCGCCGCCTGGCCGGCCGGGGACTGTCGCCGCAGCTGCGGCAGCTCAGCCGCCGGTTGGCGCATTGCGCTGCAGGGGCGGTTTGTCATCGCGCAACGGCTGCAGCAGCATGCGGTCGAGGCGCAGCTCGGCGGGATCGCGGAAGGCCGCGATGCCGATGGTCATCTTTTCGTGACCGGCGGCGGGCTGATCCCGGTAGGTCCCGAACAGCCGGTCCCACCACGGCAGATTGAAGCCGAAGTTGCTGTCGGTCTCGCCACGGTCGATCGAGTGGTGCACGCGGTGCATGTCGGGCGTCACGACGATCCAGCGCAGGATGCGGTCGGCGCGCTCAGGCATGCCGACGTTGGCATGGTTGAACATGGAGGTCGCATTGAGCAGCACCTCGAAGATCAGCACCGCGACGGCAGGCACGCCGAGCACGGCAATGACGCCGAGCTTGATGGCCATCGACAGCAGGATCTCGACGGGGTGGAAGCGCGCCCCGGTGGTGGCATCGAGCTCCAGGTCGGCGTGGTGCATCCGGTGCAGCCGCCACAGCGCCGGCACCGCATGAAACAGCACGTGCTGCAGATAGATGGCAAGGTCGAGAACGACGACGCCGAGCGGGATCGCAGCCCAGGCGGGTGCGCCCGCGGCGTTGAGCAGGCCCCACCCGCGCGCCTCGAGGAGCAGGGCGAAGCCGACCCCCGTCACCGGGAAGATGAGGCGGACGAGCAGCGCATCGAGAGCGGCGATGCCGAGATTGCCGGGCCAGCGCAGCCCGCGCGCGATCTGCTGCGCCCGCCGCGGGGCCGCGATTTCCCAGGCCACCATGGCAGCGAGAATCGAGGCGAAGACCGCCAGGCGCACCACGAGGTCGGTGGAGAGCAGGGGCTCGGTCATGCCTATCCTTAACACATTGTGAAGCCCCTCGGCTTGCAGGGTCGTCTTCGGGAGCGCGAGGCCGCCCGCGCCAGGTTGCAGGCGCGCATGCCGCCTTCCGGCCGGCGTCTCGTTCGCCGCCGCCTGCCCTCCCCTTGCGATGCCCTCCAGGACGCCTGCGGAGGCCGCCTGATGGCCGCGAGTGCCCGGTGCGGCGGGACCGGGTCGGGTCTCTCCCGGGGCCCAGGCGCGGCTCTGGCGGCGAAATTTGCGAGGGAGGAGCAACCTGGAAAACCTCCGTCGGACCCGACGCGGCCTGCCACGCCCCGATGCCGGGTTTGAAGGCTCCGCGCCGGATGCTAAGGAATCCTCGCGGAGCCCTGATGGTTAACAAAAAGTCGGAGCGAAGAGATGCGCGTTGGTGTTGCGGGCGTCGGCCGCATGGGCGCGGCCATTGCCGCCCGTCTGATGGAGGCGGGTCACGAGGTGACGGTGTGGAACCGCTCGGCGGACAAGGTGAAGCCGCTGGCCGACGCCGGCGGCAGGGTCGCCGCCACTCCGGCCGGGCTTGCGGGCGCCGTGGAGGCAGTCGTCACGATCCTCACCAACCGCGCGGCCCAGACGGATGTCTACGCGGGTGCCTCCGGGCTGCTGGCCGGCGATGCCAGGGGCAAGCTGTTCATCGACATGAGCACGGTGCAGCCGCACGAGGCGACGGCGCTCGCCGAGACCGTGCAGGCCAAGGGCGGCGTCTTCGTCGAATGCCCGGTGGGCGGTACCGTCGGCCCCGCGCGGCAGGGCAAGCTGCTGGGCGTTGCAGGCGCCGCCAAGGAGGACTTCGAGCGGGCCAGGCCGCTGCTGGACCAGATGTGCCGGCGGGTGGAGCTCGTCGGCCCCGTGGGCGCCGGCGCCAGCATGAAGCTCGCGCTCAACCTGCCGCTCCTCGTCTACTACCAGGCGCTGGCCGAGGCCTACGTGCTGTGCCGCCACCTGGGCCTCGACAACACGTGGCTGATGGAGTTCCTCTCGGAAACCTCGGGTGGCCCGAACATGCTCAAGAACCGGGGGCCCGCCATTGCCGCGGCACTCGACGGCAGGGACCCCGGTGCGGCCAACTTCGATGTCGACCTCATCTGCAAGGACCTCTCCACCATGCTGGCCGAGGCCAAGGCCCGCGGCGCCAGCCTGCCGCTGGTGGAGGCGGCGCTCGCCGTCTACGATGCGGCATCGAACGAGGGATGGGGCAAGCGCGACGGCGCCTGGCTGCCGGCGTACTGGCCGAACCACGGTAAACGTTGAAGCCTCGGGGCAGGGAGAGAGCGGATGAAGCTCTACAGCTACTGGCGTTCGCTCGCGACCTTTCGCGTGCGCATCGCGCTCAATCTGAAGGGCCTGGAGTACGAGCAGGTCTGGGTCGATCTCGACGCCGGCGACCAGCGCCAGGCCGGCTACAAGGCCGTCAACCCGCAGATGGTAGTCCCCTCGCTCGTAGAGGATGACGGCACCGTTCTCTACCAGTCCATGGCCATCATGGAATACCTGAACGAGGTCCACCCCGAGCCGCCGCTCCTGCCGGCCGATGCCAAGGGCCGGGCACGGGTGCGGGCCTTGTCGCTCATCACGGTCGCCGATGCGCATCCGCTGATCGTGCCGCGCGTGCGCAACCATCTTGCCGCCGCCTTCAACCTCGACGAGCCCGGCAGGCTCGCCTGGGTGCGGCACTGGTTCGCCCAGGGCCTCGACGCCTACGAGAGCCACCTTTCCCGCGACAAGGCCACCGGCGCCTATTGCCACGGCGACGCCGTGACCCTGGCGGACCTGTGCCTCGTCAGCCACGTGGTGGGCTACCGGGTGTTCAAGGGGACGACCGACGATCACCCTACTGTTGCGCGCATCGTCGAGCACTGCCTGCAGGACGAGCGCTTCGCCAGCGCCCAACCTCTGCGCCAGCCCGGGGCGCCGAAAGGGCACTGAATTCCGACACTTGACTTTTCGCGGCTGGCGCGCGGACAAGTGCGAAGCCGGCGCCTTGTGCACGCAGTTCGCATCTCACCGCAGCTGGCGGCGAGCTGACACGCGAGAGGAGCAAGGGAACGCCTCGATGTTCACCCACTTCGAGATCGGCCGCGTCGCCGGCATCCCGATCTATCTCGACATGATGTTCGTGCTGGTGCTCCTGGTGCTGACCTATCCCTACTTCACGGGCGGCACCACGCAGGCGGTATCGGCGGGCTTCATCATCGTCGTCGGCCTCCTCCTGTCGATCCTGCTGCACGAGCTGGGCCATGCCTTCGCCGGGCGCCTGTTCCGCGCCCGCGTCGCGCACATCGAGCTGACCGGGCTCGGCGGCCTTGCCCACTTCGAGCGCTCGCTGCCGCGCTCCGTATTCGCGCGCTCGACGATCTACCTGGCGGGGCCTGCCGTCAACCTGGGCCTGTGGTACGCGCTGGGCGCGCTGGCGGTACAGTCCTATCGCGTCGGGGCGCCGCTGCTCGCTGAGCCGCTCGGCATCCTCGCTGGCTGGAACTTCGTGCTGCTGGTCTTCAATCTGCTGCCGGCCTATCCCCTCGACGGCGGCCATACGCTCGACGCCTGGCTGGGACGGCTCCTGGGCCCGGTATGGTCGGTACGCATCGTCGCCGGCCTCGGCCTCCTGTGTGCCGCCGGCATCGCCGCGCTCGCGCTGCAGAGCGTCGCGATCTTCATGTTCCTGGTCGCCGTGTTCCTAGCCATGTGGAACTGGCAGAAGCTGCAGAGCGTCGGTGGCTGGCAGAGGTGAGAGTGTCGGCCTCCTGCGGCAGACGCATTGACATCGAGCGTCGGGAAACCTAAGACTTCGCCGCCATGAAGCCTTTGATCCACTCGCGACGCCGTCGTCCCCTCACGCCGATTCGGGCGCGAGTGCGATGACGCTTTGAGATCAGCGATCACCGCGAGCCGCGCCCATCGCGCGGCTTTTTTGTTTCTTCCGTCATACCAGAGAGATCACCATGTGCTCTTCCGCACGGAGCGAGGCTGCCCCCCACATCGAGATCACGAGCGATTTGTCCCGCATCGACCTCGACCGCGTGCACACGTGGCTCGCACGCAAGAGCTATTGGGCCAGGCAGATACCGCGCAGCGTGTTCGACCGCGCCGTCCACGGGTCGCTGTGCCTCGGTGCCATCGAGGACGGCGCGACCGTCGGTTTCGCCAGGGTGATTTCCGACCGGGCCACGTTCGCCTACGTCTCCGATATGTTCGTCGATCCTGAGCGCCGCGGAATGGGCATAGGCAAAGCCATCATGAGCTCGATACGGCGTCACCCAGAGCTGCAGGACCTCCGCCTCTGGCTGCTGGTCACGTCAGATGCTCACGGGCTATACGCGCAGCACGGTTTCAAGGCTCCCGCCTGTCCTGACCGAGTCATGGAGCTCCGTGATCCACACATCTACCAGCGCATGGCGGCGGCGGGCACCAGGTGAGGACGGTGGCCGCCCGAGTTCAGGTCTCGCGCGGCTTGCGCGCCGCGAAGAACGCCTCGATCGCCGCCCGCGGCTCGCCCGTCTCGTAGGCCTCCGACAGGGCGTCGATGCCGGCGTAGATGCCCTCGTCCACAGAGACGCGCTGCCAGCGGTTGATCAGCGCCTTCTGCGCGCGGATGGCCGCGGGCGTGGCCCGGCAGATGCCGGCGATCCAGCCCTCCACCACCGCGTCGAGCTCCGGCGCCGGGGCGGTCTTCTGCACGAAGCCCGTGGCCAGGGCCTCCGCGGCGGAGTAGAGGGCGCCCGTCAGCAGCATCTCGCGCGTCCTGCCCCAGCCGATCAGCCCCGGCAGCAGCGCCGCCTCGATCACCGACGGGATGCCCATGTGCACCTCGGGCATGCCGAACTGCGCCCCCTCGGCCGCGCAGCGGAAGTCGCAGCTTGCCGCCACCTCCAGCCCGGCGCCCAGACAGAAGCCGCCGATGCGGCCGATCACCGGCACCGGGCAGTCGCGGATCGCCTGGCATGCCTGATGCAGCCTCGTGATGAACAGCCGCGCGGTGTCGGGCGTGAGCGCCTCGAGCTCCTGGAGGTCGGCGCCGCCGATGAAGGCGCGATCGCCCGCGCCCGAGAGGACCACCGCGCGCAACCGGGCATTTCCGGCAAGCTCGGCGATTGCGGCCTGCAATTCGAGGATGAGATGCGTCGAGAGACAATTGAGCCGGCGCCGATCGTCGACTGTAACGAAACCGACGATCCCCTCGCCGCGTTCTGCGATCTCCACATGTATGGCCACATCCGTCATCCGTCTCTCCTGGTGCAAAGGCTCCGAGTTTGCCAGATTGCGCAATGCCCCTCCAGAATCGCGTAACTCCCGAGGGCGAGATCATCGCCACGCCGCACCGCGGGCTGTTCATGGGCAACCGCGGCGGGGCACTGCATTTGCCGGACAGGTCGCTCGGCGCTCGCCGCTGGGCGAGCCGGCAATGGATCTGCTGCGTTCTCGAGTTCAGGGGGCGCCACCGCGCGGTGATGCAGCCCAACCGCTACACCGAGCTGTTCTTCCTGGACGAGGCGACCGCGTTGGCGGCTGGCCATCGACCCTGCTTCGAGTGCCGGCGCGCCGACGCGGAGCGCTTCGCCGAGCTGTGGGCGAGGACGCAGGGCAAGGCGCAGCGGGAGCGTGCGCCGGCCATGGACGAGGCGCTGCATGCCGAGCGGGTGGGCAGACGGCAGCGCAAGGCCACCTACCGCGCGCGGCGCGGCGACATCCCGAGCGGCGCCTTCGTGCGCTATGCGCGCGACGGCGAGCGCGCGCGGCCCTATCTCGTGGTCGGCGACAACCTGCTCGCCTGGCACCCGTCGGGCTACCGGTCGCTCGTCATGCCCGCCGAGCTCGGCGAGGAAGTCGAGGTGCTGACGCCGCACTCCATCGTTGCCGTGCTGGCGGCCGGATACCGTCCGATCCTGCACCCCTCCGCCGCCGCCCTGCTGAGCTGACAAGATCAAGGCGAGGGAAGATCGGCTTCCTTGTCATTCCGGCGCTTGTCGCGGAATCCAACTTGCCGCCCGCTCCAGCGCTCGCGGTCGGGTGGATGCCGGGGACAAGCCCCGGCATGACAATACATCGGCGTGACGCCCGGCAGTCGCCCTGCCCTGGCACGGCCAGCCGAACTGTGCTACGTCGCGGCGCGAATTGGAGCGGCGCAGCACGGGCTCGTGCCGGCTCCCGCCCTGTCCAAGAGGGCCGTCCCCGGGAAACCTGCATGAAGCTTCGCAACATCGCGATCATTGCGCACGTCGATCACGGCAAGACCACGCTGGTCGATGCCATGCTCGCGCAATCGGGCGCCTTCCGGCAGAACCAGAAGGTCGAGGCGCAGGCGCTCGACTCCAACGACCTGGAGCGCGAGCGCGGCATCACCATCCTCGCCAAGTGCACCTCCATCCTGTGGGGGGACACGCGCATCAACATCGTCGACACGCCGGGCCACGCCGACTTCGGCGGCGAGGTCGAGCGCATCCTCAACATGGTCGACGGCGCCATCGTGCTGGTGGACGCCGCCGAGGGGCCCTTGCCGCAGACCAAGTTCGTGGTCTCCAAGGCCCTCAAGCAGGGGCTGCGCCCCATCGTCGTCATCAACAAGGTCGACCGTCCCGACGAGCGCCACGACCAGGTGCTGAACGAGGTCTTCGACCTGTTCGCCAACCTCGATGCCACCGACGCGCAGCTCGACTTCCCCGTGCTCTACGGGTCGGGGCGGGAGGGCTGGATGACGGCTGATCCCGCGGACCCCGAGGAGGGCCTCGCGCCGCTGTTCGAGCTGATCCTGGCCCACGTCCCGCCGCCGGCCGTGGAGGAGGGCCCGTTCCGCCTGCTCGCCACCACGCTGGAGGCCGACCCCTATCTCGGGCGCGTGCTGACGGGCCGCATCACCTCGGGCAGCATACGCCCCAACCAGCCGGTCAAGGCGCTTCGCCGCGACGGCTCCCTCATCGAGACCGGGCGCGTCACCAAGGTGCTGGCGTTTCGCGGTCTGGAGCGCACCGGCGTGGAGCTGGCCGGGGCGGGCGACATCGTCGCCATCGCCGGGCTCACGCAGGCCACCGTCGCCGACACGCTGTGCGATCCCTCGGTGGACGCCGCCTTCCGGGCTCAGCCCATCGACCCGCCCACGCTCGCCATGCTGTTCCGCATCAACGACGGGCCGTTCGCGGGCCAGGAGGGCGACAAGGTGCAGAGCCGGGTGATCCGCGACCGCCTGCTCAAGGAAGCCGAGCGCAACGTCGCCATCCGCGTCAGCGAGCTGCCCGACACCAAGGACGCCTACGAGGTGGCCGGCCGCGGCGAGCTGCAGCTCGGCATCCTCATCGAGACCATGCGCCGCGAGGGCTTCGAGCTCACCGTCTCGCGTCCGCGCGTGGTGATCGAGACCGACCGCGAGACCGGGCAGAAGCTGGAGCCGGTGGAGGAGGTCATCGTCGATGTCGACGTGGCCTATTCCGGGGCGGTGGTGCAGAAGCTGTCGGAGCGACGTGGCGAGCTCGTCGACATGCGCCCCTCGGGAGGCGGACGCCACCGCCTCGTCTTCCACGCGCCCACCCGCGGGCTGATCGGCTACCAGGGCGAGCTTCTGACCGACACGCGCGGCACGGCCGTGCTGAACCGGCTGTTCCACGGCTATGTCCCGTTCAAGGGCGACATCGGCGGCCGGCGCACGGGCGTGCTCATCGCCAACGCCGCCGGCGAGGCCACCGCCTACTCCCTCTTCAACCTGCAGGAGCGCGGCGCCATGATGATCGAGCCCCAGACCCGGGTCTACGAGGGCATGATCGTGGGCCAGCACGCTCGCGACAACGACCTCGTCGTCAACGTCATCCAGGGCAAGAAGCTCACCAACATCCGCGCCGCCGGCAAGGACGAGAACACCATCCTCACCCCGCCCATGCGCCTGCCTCTGGAGCGCGCCCTCTCCTACATCGAGGACGACGAGCTGCTCGAGGTGACACCCAAGTCGATCCGCCTCAGAAAGCGCTGGCTCGACCCCAACGAGCGCAAGAAGCGCGAGCGCGCCGGCGCCGCGGCGCAGGGGTGACGCGGAGCAGGTGGGCGACTACGTCAGGCTCGCTGCCCGCCGCAGACGCGCCTGGGTGCTACCCTAGGCATCAAGGCGACTCTAGCACGCGATGAGTTGTGGAGACACAGGGTCTGACCCCATCTCGCCCCCGATAGCGCCGAATTGGAATGTTGTATCGCAGGCGTCGGCGCTCACGTCGCCGAACAGACGTTCGACCATGGCATAATCGCGGTGTGGCGCAGAGCCATGGGACTGAGCCCAGGCGGCAGCATCGCGCAGCAGCTTGCGGGCATAGCTGGGGTCGACGGCCGTGATGGGGCTCTCGGACCGCATTCTGGCGAGCATGCCCTCGACGGTGTCGGCGGCGGCACGCTGGAAATAGCTGTCCTTGACGCCCCGCCCGAGCATGTCGACAAGGAAGCCGCCGATTGCCAGCTCAAAGGAGGCCCCCCGCGTCAGCATCACGATTCCCATGCCGGCGCGGAACAGGTCATCGGACACAACGCAGTGCCGGATCGGTGCCTGCGCCGCGCGCAGCACCTGCGCGAGCGGCGAGTTGCTCAACAGCTCCGATTTGCGTTTCTCGGCCACAATCGCCTTGCGCCGGTTGGCCTTGGCAGCCCGTTTCAATGCCATGTTTGCTGCCATTGCCCCTCCCGAATCGGCCGATCACGATGCCCATCATGACCTCAGGTCAGACCGACACGCCATTCACCGATGCTCGAAGCCCACAGGTGAAATTGACGGAGAATGCGAACGTCGGGTGCGGTTTGCCCCACGACACTCGCGGGGTTGACCACGCCTACGCGCACGGCCGTTTGATCTCCGCGCC
>Ga0075421_100003668_pt1 | contig 18424 bp, 22 predicted proteins | sample SoiMetdeltSBSDD5_FD_75292 | JGI IMG/M metagenome (GOLD analysis project Ga0075421, IMG submission 75292) | Bulk soil microbial communities from a Populus tree surrounding site in Tennessee, USA - Soil MetaG P. deltoides SBSDD5 | ecosystem: Environmental > Terrestrial > Soil > Tree plantation...
TAGGCGTCGAGCTCGGCGCGCGTGTTCATCGTTCCCGTCGGGTTGTTCGGGTGGCAGACGTAAACGAGCTTCGTGCGCGGCGAGACCGCCTCCAGCATCGCGTCGAGGTCGTAGCGCTCGTCCTTGAGGCGCACCGCCACCGGAGTGGCGCCGACCTTTTTGGCGTCGATCACATAGCTCGGGAACGAGGGCCAGCCGCACACGATCTCGTCGCCCGGGTCGAGCACAGCTTGAGAAAGGCCGTCGACGAGCCCGTCGGAGCCTGCTCCGACCGCGACCTCCTCGAAGCGGACACCGTGGAGCTCGGCGAGCGCGGCCCGCAGCCGGTAAGCGCCGCCGTCCGGGTAGCGGTTCAGCTCCGGCGCGCAGCGCGCGATCGCCTCGAGCGCCGCCGGAAACGGCCCGAACGGCCCCTCGTTGGACGCGAGCTTGACGACTCGCTCGAGCCCGAGCTCGCGTTGCACCTCCTCCACCGGCTTGCCGGGCTCGTACGGGACGAGATCGCGGATCGGCGCACGGAAGAAGCTGTCGGCTATCTCGGCGAGCCGCGAATGCTCGGCGGGAGCCTGCTCGTCCTCCCTCGTCGGCACTCGCTGCCCGGCCGCTTCGCCCACGCTGGGCAATCTACTTGGCCCGCCTACGGTCGCCTTGAAAGGTTCGGCCGGCCTCCTCCCCGCGGCGAGCCTACTCCGGCAAGGCGCACGAGTGGGTGACGGCTCCGTGCCGGTTCTGCGACAGCCGTCCGCGGGCTCGGCTTAGAGTTGCCCGCGCATGAAGGTTGGGGTACCTCGCGAGACGGCTACGGGCGAGCGCCGCGTCGCGCTCGTTCCGGAAAGCGTCAAGCGGCTCACCGGCAGCGGCTTCGAGATCGAGCTCGAGCGGGGCGCCGGCGAGGCGGCCAGCTTCCTCGATCCTGCCTACGAGGAAGCCGGCGCGACGCTCGTCGCCGACCCCTATTCGGCGGACGCGATCGCGAAGGTGCAGACGCCCTCTGCAGAGGAGGTCGAGCGGTTTCGGGACGGCCAGGTCCTGATCGGGTTCCTGCAGCCGCTTATGGATCGCGAAGGCATCGACCGCCTCGCCGATCGGGGAGTCGTCGCCTTCGCAATGGAGTCGATCCCGCGGATCACCCGAGCGCAGGCGATGGACGCGCTGTCGTCGCAGGCGACCGTGTCGGGCTACAAGGCGGCGATCCTGGCCGCCGAGCGCCTGCCGCGCTTCTTTCCGATGCTGATGACGGCCGCGGGCACGGTGACTCCCGCGAAGGTGCTCGTGCTCGGCGCGGGGGTGGCCGGCCTGCAGGCGATCGCAACGGCGCGCAGGCTCGGGGCCGTCGTCTCCGGGTTCGACGTCCGACCCGTCGTCCGCGAACAGGTCGAGAGCCTCGGCGCGACGTTCCTCGACCTCGGCGTCACCGGCGAAGAGACGGCGGGCGGCTACGCCCGCGAGCTCACGCCGGAGGAGCAGCAGCAACAGCAGGAAGCCCTCGAGGCGCGCGTGCCGGACTTCGACGCCGTGATCACGACCGCGCTCGTCCCCGGCCGCCCGGCGCCGCGCCTGATCCCGGCATCGGCGGTGGCCGCAATGCGGCCCGGCTCCGTGATCGTCGACCTCGCCGCCGAGACCGGCGGAAACTGCGAGCTCACCGAGCCCGGCGAAGCAGTCGTCCGGGAGAGCGTCACAATCGTGGGCTACACCGATCTCCCGAGCACGATGCCGTTCCACGCCAGCCAGCTCTACTCGCGCAACGTCCTTGCCCTGCTCCAGCACCTGGCACCCGAGGGGCAGCTGAATCTCGACTGGGAAGACGAGATCACCTCGTCTGCGTGCGTCACGAGGAAGGAGGAGGTGCCCGCATGAACTGGTTGATGGTCGTAATCGCCGGACGCGCCGACCTGCGCGGCGCGTCCGGCGCGTACCTGCAAGAAGGGGGCACACGGGGGAAACATGGTTTCCCCCGTGAAGCGAGGCCGGAGGCTGAAGCGACATGAGTCACGGGCTGCTGCTGTCATTCGAGGTGACGATCCTCGTGCTCGCGATCTTCCTCGGGTTCGAGGTGATCTCGAAGGTGCCGACCCTGCTGCACACGCCGCTGATGTCGGGCACGAACGCGATCCACGGGATCGTGATCGTGGGCGCGATGCTCGTGGCGGGGATGGGCCATAAGGACACGCTGACGACCATCGTGGGCCTCGTCGCGGTCGTCCTCGCTTCCGCGAACGTGGTCGGCGGCTTCGTCGTCACCGACCGGATGCTCGAGATGTTCAAGAAGCGCGAGGCGCCGGCCGCGGAACCTCCGGCAGCCACGTCGGCACAGGGTGGTGATGACGGGACTGCTCCTCCGTCGAGCTAGTGCCCCTTCAGGTAATGACGTCTAGCTTCTGGGTTCCGAGCACCAAGCCAGAGGCCGCACTCGCTCGCGGCCAAGGCCGGCAGCCTTGGCAAGAGCGAGGGTGGACTCCGGCGCCGCGTGATCGCGGGCCAGAAGCGGCCACGCATTGCCTGGAGGGGCACTAGACGGCGTGGGCCAGGTAGCGACCAACTTCGCCTACCTGGCGACGATCATCGCCTTCATCCTCGCGCTCCGGTTCCTCTCCAGCCCGGCGACCGCGCGGCGCGGCAACTGGATCGGCGCGGTCGGGATGCTGATCGCGATCGCGGTCACGTTCGCCCAGAACGAGATCGTCAGCTACTGGGAGATCCTCGTCGGGATGGCGATCGGAGGCACCTTCGGAGCCGTCGCTGCGCGGCGCGTTCGGATGACCGCGATGCCGCAGATGGTGGCGCTGTTCAACGGCGTCGGCGGCGGGGCAGCGGCGCTGATCTCACTGGCGGAGTTCCACAACACCGCTCCCGCACCGGGGCACCTGCACGGCGACATCAGCGTCTCGATCATCCTCTCCGCGCTGATCGGCTCGATCTCCTTCGCCGGTTCGATGGTCGCCTTCGCGAAGCTGCAGGAGCTCATCCAGGGCCGGCCGATCGTGTACCCGGGCCAGCAGCTCGTGAACGCTGCGCTGCTCGCAGCGGTCCTCGCCTGCGGGATCGCGATCGTGGCCGGGGCCGAGCAGCAGTGGCTGATCGTCGCCTTGATCCTCGGCGCGCTGCTCTTCGGCGTGCTCTTCGTCCTGCCGATCGGCGGCGCCGACATGCCGGTCGTGATCTCGCTGCTGAACGCGTTCACGGGCATCGCCGCGGCCGCGACCGGATTCGAGCTCGAGAACAACGTGCTGATCGTGAGCGGAATGCTCGTCGGAGCCTCGGGGACGCTGCTCACGGTGCTGATGGGCAGGGCGATGAACCGCTCGATCGCCAACGTCCTCTTCGGCGCGTTCGGCCAGGTGAGCGCGGGCGCCGCGGCTGCGGCAGCCGACACCGACGGCGGCACCGTCCGCTCGGCGACCGCCGACGACATCGCCGTCATGCTGGCCTACGCGCACAAGGTCGTGTTCGTCCCCGGATACGGGATGGCAGTTGCGCAAGCCCAGCACGACGTGCGCCAGTTGGCCGACCTGCTCGAGCAGCGCGGCGTCGAGGTCAGCTACGCGATCCACCCGGTCGCCGGCCGGATGCCTGGTCACATGAACGTGTTGCTCGCCGAGGCGAACGTCCCCTATCCGCAACTACACGAGATGGACGAGTCGAACGAGGAGTTCCCGCGCACCGACGTCGCGCTCGTCATTGGCGCCAACGACGTGACGAACCCGGACGCCCGGAACAACCAGGGCAGCCCGATCTACGGGATGCCAATCCTGAACGTCGACCAGGCCCAGACCGTCGTCGTGCTCAAGCGATCGATGAACCCCGGCTTCGCGGGCATCGAGAACCCGCTGTTCGTCAACCCGAAGACGGTGATGCTGTTCGGCGACGCCAAGGCTTCGATCGCTGACCTGATCGCGGCCGTCAAGCAGCAGTGAGCCGTTGATCCCCGTCTTCTCAGCGCGGCACGTCGAGGCCGCGGTCCCGCCGGAACGCGCCGTCGACGCCGTCCACGACGCCTTCCTGGCGTACGCGCGCGGCGAGTGGTCGATGCCGCCGAAGGTCTACGTTCCCGCGTATCCGGCCGGCGATTTCCGCGCGATGCCGGCACTGGGGGCAGGCCACGCGCTTCTGAAGTGGGTGACCTCATTCCCCGGGAATCCCGCACGCGGGCTGCCGACCGTGACGGGGCTCGTGCTCCTGTCGTCTGCGGAGGACGGCCGGCTCGTCGCGGCGCTCGACGCCGGAGCGGTGACCGCGCTGCGGACCGGCGCCGCCGCCGTGCTCGCCGCCGAGACGCTCGGGCGGGCGGATGCTTCGACCGCCGCGGTGATCGGCGCGGGCGTGAACGGAAAAGCAGCTGCGAGGACGTTCCTCGCTCGCGGTCGCGACGCGATCGTCTGGGATGTCGAACCAGCGCGAGCGCGTGCGGCCGCGGACGAGCTAGGCGCTCGCGTCGCCGGCTCTCACGAGGAGGCTTTCGGCGCCGATCTCCTCGTCACCGTCACGCCCGGACACGAGGTCCTGCTGGACGAGGGCTCGCTTCAACCCGGGCAGCACGCGAGCCTGATGGGCGCAGACGGACCGGGCAAGGCCGAGATCGCGGTCGGCGAGCTCGCGCGCGTGCATGTCTTCTGCGACGACTGGGAGCAGGCGAGCCACAACGGCGACCTCGCCCACGCCGTCGAGGCGGGCAGGATCACGCGCGGGGACGTGACGCAGCTCGGCGAAGTGCTCGCCGGAACGGCCGAGGGCCGTCGATCGCCGGAGGACACCACGATCTTCGACTCGACCGGGCTCGCGATTCAGGATCTCGCCATCGCCCTTGCCGCGACGGAGCACGTCGAGGAGCTCGACCTGCCTACGATCGAACTCGCATGAAGGTCGCAGCGCTCGCCGACATTCATGGGAACGTCCAGGCACTCGACGCGGTGCTCGCCGACCCGCGCTGCGCTTCAGCGGACGAGATCGTCGTGCTCGGCGACGTCGTCGCCGGGACGTTTCCCGTCGAATGCCTCGACCGGCTCGATGCTTTAGGCGACCGGGTCAGGATCCTTCGCGGCAACGCAGACCGCATCGTGCTCGAGGACGACGGCGAGGAGAGCCGGTGGGTTCGCGTTCGTCTCGGCCCGGAACGCCTCGCAGCCGTTGCTGCATGGCCGACGTCGTTCGTCATCGATGTCGAGGAGCTCGGCGCCGTCCGTTGCTGCCACGCGACCCCACGAAGCGACGAGGACACCCTGACACCGATCACGCCTGAGGCAGAGGCTGCGATCCCGTTCGAGGGAACGACCGAACCGACCGTGCTGGGCGGCCACACACACAGCCAATTCCAGCGTCGAATCCGCGAGTGGCGGTTCGTCAACGTCGGGAGCATCGGGCGGCCGCGAGAGGTACGTCCGGCTGCGTACTGGGCCCTGCTCGGCCCGGACGTCGAGCTCGTCTCGACCGACTACGACGTCGCCGCGGCCGCAGAAGCCGTCCTTGCGTCCGGACAGCCGGACGCCGAGCGGGTCGTCGAGGACTTGCTCCATCCGCCGAGCCCCGAAGAGGCTGCTGTCGTGCTGGAGGAGCGGCGGCTCGCGGAAGCGGGCAGCGGCTAGAGAGCTCGGACCCCGTCGAACAGCGAAAGCTCCGGAGCGGGATCGCCGGCGATCGCCTGCCCGACGAGCTCCCCGCACGCCAGACCTAGCACGTTGCCGTGGCCTGAGTAGCCGCAGGCCGCCCAGACGCCGTCGCGCACCGGGCCGACTACCGGGAGCAGGTCTTCGGTCATGCCGAAGATCCCGCACCAGCGACGGGAGATCTCGACTGGTCCGCCGGCGAGCTCTTCCGCGTACGCCTCGAGTCGCGCCTGAATTGCGGTGGCCATTTCTTCCTGTGCCGTCCACTCCTCGTCGATCGCCAAATCTCGAAAGCCGCCGAGGACAAGCCGGAGGTCCGGCGTCTGCTGCCAGTAGTCGTATCCGTACCGCGCGTAATGCGGGCAGGGGTAAAGCTCCTCGCCGAGCGGCGCGGTCACGACGACCTGGCCCCGGGTTGGGCGAATGGTCCGGTCGAGCTCGTCGACGAGACCCTGCGTGTAGCCGTCCGTCGCGATGACCACTTGCTCGGCCTCGAGCTCGTCGAGCGACTCAACCCGGTCGTGCTCGCGGATCTCCGCACCGGCATCGGCGGCGCGCGCCGCGAGCCGACGCACCCACCGGGCAGGGTGAATCGACCCGTCGGTCGGGTGCAGGAGCGCGCCCTCGAACCGGCCGGCGAGGCGGCCGTCCAGCCCTGGTCGCCATTCCGCGGCGAAGCCGTCCTCACGCAGCGCCTCGTATTCGGCCTGCAGAGCGACTGCTTCATCGGCGTCGTTGGCGAGCCGTAGGCTGCCCGTGGGTCGGAACGCATCGCCCGCGAGGGCCGCCATCCGCTCGAGAGCCCGTTCCGTCAGGCGCCAAAGCTCGGCCGCGCGGTCCGGCCCGAGCTGGTCCCGGGCGATGTCGTACGGCGGGGCCCCGCCACGGAGCGCGAACCCACCGTTACGCCCGCTCGCGCCGCCGGCTACCTCGCGGCCGTCGTGGATACGCACGCGCAAGCCCGCCTTCGCCAGCGCAAGAGCGCATGAGCAGCCGGTGACGCCTGCCCCCACGACGGCGACGTCGACACGCCCGTGGTGGCGGCGCCTCGGAAACGGAACCGGTTCGTCTTCGAGCCAGTAACTCGCGATGTCACTGATCCTAGTTCGGCGGCCTCACCCCCCTGTAGCGGCCGTCCGCCTCGCCGACCAGCCCCGCGAGCTCGAGCTCCGTCAGCGCGGCCGCAAGCGGGCCCGCGTCAAAGCCGGTCGCGCGCGCAAGCTCGTCCGCCGTCGCCGGGCTCTCCGCGAGCAGTTCGAGAACGCGCGTCGCGTTCTCGCCGAGCGTGGGCGGCTGCGAAGCCGGCAGGACGCCCAGCCCGAACACCTCGAGCACGTCCGCCGCCGATGTGAGCGGCGTCGCGCCTTGGCGCAGGAGACGATTCGTCCCCGCGGCGAGCGAGCCGGTGATCTCGCCCGGCACGGCGAAGACCTCGCGCCCGTCCTCGAGGGCGAAGTCCGCGGTGATCAGCGCGCCGCTTCGCTCGCGCGCCTCGACGATCACGGTCGCGGCGGTGAGGCCGGCGATGATTCGGTTCCGCGCCGGGAAACGCCACGGCGCCGGTTCGACCCCAGGCCCGTACTCCGAGACCACAAGGCCGCGCTCGCAGATGCGCCGTGCCAGATCTCTATGTGCGGCCGGGTAGTCGCGGTCGATCCCGCAGCCGAGCACGGCGACCGTCACGCCCTCGGCCTCGAGGGCGCCGCGATGAGCCTCGCCGTCGACCCCTCGCGCCAAACCGCTCACGACGACGAGCCCTACCGCTGCCAGCTCTCGGCCGAGCATCCGGGCGACCTGAGACCCGTACGGAGAGCACGCGCGGGCGCCGACGATCGCGACCGCCGGCCGCGCGAGAAGCTCAACCTCGCCGGCGCCGCGGAGGTAGAGCACGCGCGGCGGGTCGTGGATCTGTCGAAGAAGCTCCGGAAACCCGGCCCGCCGCAGCCTTCGCACTCCGGCCGTCGCCTCGGTGACCCGCCCGGTCATGCGGCCGCCGCCAGCTCGTTCGGCGTCCGGAACGAGAGCGCCTCGGCGACGTGCTCGAGGTCGACCTGCTCGGACTCGGCCAGCGCGGCGACCGTTGCGGCCACGCGCGCGACCCGCGCCCGGCCGCGCGCTGACAACGGCAACCGCTCGACCGCCCTCGAGAGGAGCTCGTCAGCAGCCTCGCTCCGACTCAAGCGGCCGTGGCGCAACCGCTCGCGCGCCATGACGACCCGCTCGCGGACACGGTCGGACGCCTCGGCCGGCGCACCGGCCAGCTCCACCGCCCGCGGCCGCGGCACGGTCACGAGCAGGTCGAAACGATCGAGGAGCGCTCGGGAGAGCTTGTCGCGATAGGCGGAGAGCCGCTGAGCGGAGCACCTGCACTCAGCCGACGGATCGCCACGGGCTCCGCAAGGACACAGGTTCATCGCCGCCACGAGCTGAAAGCGCGCCGGGAACAGCGCCCTCCCCTCGACCCGGGCGATGCTGATCACTCCGTCCTCGAGCGGCTGGCGCAGAGCTTCGAGCGTCGGGCGTGGGAACTCCGCGAGCTCGTCGAGAAAGAGGACGCCGCGATGCGCGAGGCTCGCCTCACCGGGGCGCGGCCCTGACCCGCCGCCCACGATCGCCGGCGCCGAGGCCGTATGGTGGGGCGCCCGGAACGGCGGCCCGGTGACGAGTGGTCGCCCTGGGGGCAAGAGCCCCGCGACCGAGTGGATGCGCGTGACCTCGAGCGCCTCCTCGCGGGTGAGCGGCGGCAGGATCCCGGGCAGGCGGCGCGCGAGCATCGTCTTGCCGGTGCCCGGCGGCCCACCGAGCAACAGGTTGTGCCCACCCGCCGCGGCCAGCTCCAGCGCCCGCCGCGCCCGTTCCTGGCCGCGGACGTCGGCGAGGTCCTCCAGGCCGCCGGGCGCGGGCAGCTCGGGCGGCTCCTCGAACGGCTTCGGTTGCCACTCGCCGCGGAGGTAAGATGCCGCCTCGGCGAGGTGGTGCAGCGGCACGGGTTCGATACCCGCGAGGGCGGCCTCCGGCGCCGAGGCCGCCGCGCAGAACAAGCGCGACAGCCCCTGTTGCTTCGCGCCCTCCGCCGCGGCGAGCACCCCGTTAACCGGGCGGACGCGGCCGTCGAGGGCGAGCTCGCCGACGGCCGCGTGTCCGCGCAGGCTCTCCTCGGTCACCTGCCGGGAGGCCGCGAGCACGGCCAGCGCGATCGGCAGGTCGAACCCGGACCCCTCCTTGCGGAGCTCCGCAGGCGCAAGATTGACCGTCAGCCGCCGCTTGGGCCAGTGGAGCTCGGCAGACATGATCCCGCTCCGGACACGCTGCTTCGCCTCCTGGCACGCGCGGTCGGGAAGGCCGACGATCGCGAACGCCGACGCGCCGTTCTGCAGGTGCGCCTCGACCTCGACGCGCCGGGCGTCGAGACCGACGAGCGCATGGGTCGTCGTCCGTGCGAGCACTTCGCCGACGCTAGCGGCGAAGCTGTGACGAACCTCTTACGCCTTCGCGCCGGAAGTGGAAAAAGTGCAGACGAGCACGTCCTCGAAGTACTCGCCTGCCCGCCGGCCCGTCCGCCTGTTCACGTGCCGCCGGTGGCGCAGCTCCTCACGGAGTCCAGACCGCTCCAGGATCTCCGGGTACAGACCGCGGCGATCGTTGACGACGATCACGACGGGTGCTCCCGCCCGGACCGAGCCGCGTAGGTTCTCGAGGACGGCGACGATCCCGTCCGAGTACGCCTCGAGCGCGGCTCGCGACGTCCCGGCCGCTCCGGCGCCGACCTCGAGCTCGCGGCAGTCGTCGAGGTCGAGCAGCTCGTACGAGTACCGATGCTGCTCGTGGTAGTCGATCAAGCCCGGGTACGGCGGCGAGGTGACGACTCCGTCGAACGGCCCGCCGAAGTCGAGCTCACGCGCGTCGCCGTGCAGCACGACGGCGTCCCGGGCACGCGCGCGCACACGCGAGAAGGCCTTGATCCGCTCGAGCGTGTCCAGCGCATAGCGACGAAGGAACGGCGCCGCCTCGCCAACCGGCCGACAGGTGCGCCTGTGCTTGTGGCACCAGTACTCCTCGAGCTGCGGTCGTCGTGGGAAGTCGAGGTCGAAGTGCGTCGTGCGCCGCGCGGAGCGCGCCGCGCGGCCGAGCACCACGCGCAGGACGTCCGAATTGACGTAGTCGTCGAGCAACTCGCGGAACCCGAGCAGCTCGCGCGCCGCCTGCGGGGCGTACCACGCGCGCACGTACCCACGAGGCCTGACGTTCGAGAGTTCGCCGATCCGCTCGCAGGCCGCGCGCACCTCCCGCTCGAGCACGAACGGGTTGTAGCGGCGCGTCTTCACCTCCATCAGAAGGCAGTTGAACGCAGCGATGTCAGCTCCGGTCGCGTCCAGACCAGATTCAAGGGCCTGCACCAGCGTCGTCCCTGACCCTGCGAACGGGTCGAGGACGTGCTGCCCGGGGGCGAAGTAGCGATCGAGCAGCGCCTCGACGAGCTGCGGAATGAACTTGCCGAGGTACGGATGCAGCCGATGGACGTGCTTTGTCCGCTCCCGCTCGGGGAGATCCCGCTCGGACCACGAGAGGTCGAGTTCCAGATCGCGGTAGAGGGCGTCCTGCGTCGGGGCCACGGCTCCCGGTTGTTCGCCGGGGCGCCTGAGACTCCTAGTAAAGAAGATCCGGGACGAGCTCGATCCCACCCGGTCGGACGGCAGCAAGCTCGAAGCTCACGTCGAGCGTCGCAAGCTTTGGATTCGCGACCAGCCATGCCTCGACGCCGCGCCGAAGCCGCTCGCGCTTGCGCTCGTCGACCGCCTCGAGCGGATCGCCGAAGCCCGGGCGCTGCTTCAGTTTCACCTCGCAAAAGACGAGCCGACGCCCGCGGCGCACGATCAAGTCGATCTCGACCCCGCCGGCGCGGACGTTCCGCCCCAGAATGCGGTAGCCGCGCAGCCGGTAATGCCACGCGACGCGGCGCTCTGCGCGTCGCCCGCGCGCAGAAGTACTAAGCGGCCTCGTCCGATTCGACGAACCGCTCCGCATAGCAGCGAGCCTCGAAGGAGCGGCGGTGGATGTCCGACGGCCCCCGCTCGCGGACGACCGCCGAATGGCCGGGCGTGATGTAGCCGACGTGCGAGGAGAAGCCGTAGTGCGGATACAGCGCGGCGAGCCGCCGCATCGTCCGGTCGCGGACGACCTTGGCGACGACGGACGCCGCCGCGATCGCCGCACTCTTCTCGTCGCCGTCGACGACTGCTCGATGCTCGGGCGCCGTCGGCCCGAGCCTGAAGCCGTCGACGAGGCAGACCTCAGCGGGCGGCGCGAGCTCCCAGAGGATCGAACGCATCGCGGCGAGGTTCGAACGGTGAAGGCCGTGGGCGTCGATCTCACGCGGCGAGATCGCGCGCACCGTGACCTTCTCGGCACAGGCGAGGACGCCGCGGAAGAGAAGCTCCCGGTCGGCCGCGCTGAGCTGCTTGGAGTCGTTCAGCAACGCCAGCGGCCGGACGCGGTGGTCGCGTAGGCACGCGTAGTCGAGCAAGACGCCGGCAACGACGAGCGGCCCCGCCAGCGAGCCGCGTCCGGCCTCGTCGGTACCGGCTACGAAGCGGGCGCCGAGGCGTCGGTCAAACGCGAGGAGCTTCCGCCCCGGCCTCTTCGGCTTCGGCTTCGCTCTCTGCTTCGGGCTCGACTCCAGCGGCGGGCTCGGTGTCGTCGTCGACTCCGGCTTCGCGCTCCTCGGCGGGCTCTGCCGGCGATTCTGGCTCGACGGCCTCGGGCCCGGACTCCGCCTCGGTTCCGGCGTCTGGTTCGGGTTGAGTTCCGTCTCCGGCGCCTGCTGCGGCAGCATCGGCCGAGGATACCGGCCCCCTCCGCTGCACCTCGCGGACGCGCGCCTTCTTCCCCACTTTGCCGCGCAAGTAGTAGAGCTTTGCGCGGCTGACGTCACCGATCGCGGCGACGTCGATCTTCTCGATCTTCGGAGAGTGAAGCGGGAACGTGCGCTCGACGCCGACGCCGAACGAGTTCTTGCGCACCGTGAACGTCTCCCGTGCGCCGGCTCCCTGGCGCTTGATGACGATCCCCTCGAAGACCTGGACGCGGCGGCGCTGGCCCTCGATCACCTGGAAGTGCACGCGGACGGTGTCGCCAGGCTTGAACCGGGGCAAGTCGCTGCGCAACTGCTTGCGCTCGAGGTCCTGAATGATGCGGTGCATAAGAAACGGCCCCACCAGGGCCGGTGGAACATGCTAGCCGACGCCGCTTCGGGTCGCGGATCCGCTCTTCACCGAGAGACCGGTTTTTAGACCGCCTCGCTTCCATCTCCTGCGACGCCGGATCCGCAGCGGCAATCGCACCAGCCCCAGCGCGAAGAGCCCGAAAGACACGTAGGTCGAATAGATCGAGATCCGGTTCGGCGGCCAGTACGTCGCGAAGACCTCGCCGATCAAGTTCTTCCGTGGCACCGCGCCCCAGACGCGCGAGTCGCACGACTCGGCGCGATTGTCGCCCATCATGAAGTACATCCCCTTCGGGATCTTCACCGCCTCGTGCGTCTCCGTGTCGCGGCGCTCCGCCTTGATGTACGGCTCGTCGAGCTTCTTCCCGTTGATGTAGACGTAGCCGTTCCGCTCCGACCAGGTCTCGCCCGGCAGGCCGATCAGCCGTTTGACGAAGGTGCCGCCCTGGCCGCCGCAGCGGGTCTTCGCCTCCGGCGGGGTCGTGAAGACGATGATCTCGCCGCGGTGGGGGTCGCGAAACCGGTAGATGAACCGGTTCGCGAGCACGCGGTCGGACAGGCGCGCCTCGCAGCCCTGCTCGCCCGCGCAGTGGAGGGTCGGCTCCATCGACGAGGACGGAATCCGATAGGGATTCACGACCCACTGCTTGATCGCGAAGACGATCGCGACGGCGCCGGCGATCGTGACGATCCAGTCGATCGCGATGCGCCAGGGACGCGGCAGCCGGTGTGTGAGCCGGTCGATCGGGTTGCGCGAGTGGTGGACCGGCGCGGAGACCTCGGCCGGCGGCAGGGCCGGCTGGTACGGCGCCGGCCACTCAGGTGGAGGAGCCGGTGAGTCGCCGTTGCCCGCATCGAGCTCCGCTCGCCGAAAGGGATCGGAAAGGACCTCGTAGGCGTCCTGGAGCTCCGCAAGATGCGTCGCCGTCCACTCGGTCTCGCCCTCCATACGGTGGAACCTGACGAGACGCCAGTAGGCGTCTCTGATCTCCTCCTGCGAGGCGTCGGGGCTGACACCGAGCACCTCGTAGGGATTGCGCGCCGTGCCCGGGCCGTCGCGAGGGTCCATCTACGTATCGTGCCTCAAGGCGTCGTCCGGAGACGGCTTTGCTCGCGTCGCCAGTCGTCGATCTTCGCGTGGTCGCCCGAGAGCAGGACGTCGGGCACGCCCCAGCCGCGGAACTCCGAGGGCCTCGTGTAGTGCGGGTACTCGAGCCCGCCCTCGAGCTCGGCGGAGAAGCTCTCGACGAGACCGGACTCCTCGGATCCGAGCGCCCCGGGGAGCTTGCGCGCGATCGCGTCGACGAGCACCATCGCGGGCAGCTCGCCGCCGGAGAGGACGTACGGGCCGATCGAGATCGAGTCGGAGGCGAGATGCGCGAGGACGCGCTCGTCGAACCCCTCGAAGCGCGCGGACAGCAGCGTCAGGCGCTCCTCGCCGGCGAGTTCCTCGACGACCGCCTGCGTGAGCTGCCTTCCCTGCGGGGTCAGCGCGACGACGCGGTGGTCGGGGACGCCGCCGTAGACGGAGTCGAGAGCAGCGGCCACGACATCCACGCGCAGCAGCATCCCGGCGCCGCCGCCGTAGGGATCGTCGTCGACCTGGCCGTGGGCGAGGGGCGAGTAGTCGCGGTAGCTGAACAGGCGCAGATCGAGCTCGTCGCCGAGCACGGCCGAGACCGGCCGCTGCTCGGTCAACCACGCGAACGCGTGCGGTATCAGAGTGAAGACGTCGAGCTGCAAAGGGGGCTGCCGCTCAGGGTAGCTAGGCGTCGCCGAAGCCTGCGTTGACGACGATCCGGCTTCGCGCGAGATCGACCTCGCGAACACACGCTTCGACAAGCGGCAGCGCCAGGCCGGAATCCAGCTCGAGGACGTCGTTCGCGACGCCGGGGGCAACCTGCACTACGCGACCGAGCGAGCGGCCGCCCTCCTCCACCACCTCGAGGCCGGCGAGCTCGAATGCGTAGTACTCGCCTGGCTCCGTCGGGGACAGCGCATCGCGCGGGACCGTCAGCTCGGCGCCGCGCCGGGCCAGCCGGTCGAGGCGGATCACAGGCCGTCCTCCGGATCGTTTGGAGCTCTCGACGCGGGCCGGCTCGCCGTCGACGTGGAGCACCGCGCCGACGGTGAACCGCTCGGGATCCTCACTCGCCTGCTCGACGAAGAACGATCCGTCGAGGCCGTGCGGCTTGCCGACCCGGCCGACCGTAATCAGGTCAGTCGACGATCTCGACAAGGACGCGGTGGCTCGAGCGCGCCGCGCTCGCGCGGACGATCGTGCGCAGCGCGCGGGCGATCCGCCCCTGGCGGCCGATCACTTTGCCGACGTCGTCCTTCGCCACGTGGAGCTGCAGCACGACCGCGCCATCGCGCTCGACCTCGTCGACGCGGACGGCATCCGGATCGTCGACGAGCTTGCGGGCGAGCTCGGCAAGCAGCTCAGCCAATGTCGCTCGCCTCCGGCTCGCTCCCGTGGGGGAAACCGTGTTTCCCCCACGGACCCCCTTCTTTTTCCAAGCGCGCCTTGCCGCGCGCGGCAAGGAGGTCGTTGCGGGAAACCTCCCGGTTTCCCAGAGCCCTTCCCCCATCGAAACGGGGCCGAAGGCTCACGCCTTCGTCCCTGTTTCGATGTTCTTGACTTTCAGAAGGCGCTTGACCGTCTCCGAGGGCTGCGCGCCCTTGGAGAGCCAGTCCTTGACCCTCTCCTCGTCGAACTCGATCGTCGACGGGTCGGTCTGCGGGTTGTAGCGCCCGACGATCTCGATGAACTTGCCGTCGCGCGGCGAGCGCGAGTCGGCGGCGACGACGCGGAAGACCGGGTTCTTCTTCGACCCGACCCGCGTCAACCTCAGCTTGACTGCCAAACCACTTACCTCCTGGACTTCTTTTTCTTCTTTCGCTTGCTCTTGGTCTTTCTGGCCGTGGCCGCGCGGGCGCCGTTCGGCGCCCCCGGCGACGCCAATCCTGGCAGGGAAGGCGTCTTGCCGCTCTGCATCTGCTTCATCAGCTTCGCCATCTGCTTGCGAGCCTCGAGCAGCTGGTTCACCTGCTGAACCTCGGTGCCGCTGCCCCGGGCGATCCGCTGTCGGCGCGAGCCGTCGATCAGGTGCGGCAGCGCGCGCTCGCGCGGCGTCATCGAGAGGATGATTCCCTCCACGCGCGCGAGCTGCTTCTCGTCGACCTGGTCGAGGCCCTCCAGCTGGTTGCCGAGTCCGGGAATCAGCTTCATGACGCCCTGAAGCGGCCCCATTCGGCGCAGCATCTTGTAGCTCTTCAGGAAGTCGTCGAACGAGAACTCGCCCTGCATCATCCGGCGCTCGAGCTCCTCGCGCTCGTCCTCCTCGACGGCAGCCTCGGCCTTCTCGATCAGACTGAGCACGTCGCCCATGCCGAGGATCCGCGACGCCATCCGGTCCGGATGGAAGTACTCGAGTTGGTCGACCTTCTCGCCGACCGAGACGAGCTTGATCGGCTTGCCTGTGACCGCCTTGACCGAGAGCGCCGCGCCGCCACGCGCGTCTCCGTCGAGCTTCGTCAGCACGACGCCGTCGAAGTCGACGCGCTCTTGGAAGGCTTGCGCGACCGACACGGCCTCCTGGCCCGTCATCGAGTCGAGGACGAGTAGGACGTTCGTCGGCCTCGCTTCGGCGCGGACCGCGGCGAGCTCGTCCATCAGCGCCTCATCGACGTGGAGACGTCCTGCCGTGTCGACGATGACGACGTCGCCCTCGGCCGCCGCGATTCCCTCGCGCGTCGCCTTCACGGGATCCGAGCGCTCGGCGCTGTAGACGGGAACCTGGATCTGGCGACCGAGCTGCTCGAGCTGGTCGATCGCGGCGGGACGCTGCAGGTCCGCGGCGACGAGCGCGGGCTGCTTGCCGTCCTTGCGGAGCAACAACGCGAGCTTCGCGGCAGCGGTCGTCTTGCCCGAGCCCTGCAGGCCGGCGAGCAGGATCACGGTTGGCGGCCGGCCAGCGAACGCAAGGCGCGAGTCGCCCGTCCCCATCAATGAGGTCAGCTCCTCGTGGACGATCTTGACGACCTGCTGACCGGGCGTGAGGCTCTTCAGCACGTCCTCGCCGACGGCGCGCTCGCGAACGCGCGCGACGAACTCCTTGACGACCTGGAAGTTGACGTCCGCCTCGAGCAGCGCGAGGCGGATCTCGCGCATCGCCTTGGAGATCGCCTCGTCGTCGAGCATCCCGCGCTTGCGGAGATCTCCAAGGGCGCCCTGGAGCCGGTCGGAAAGCGTGTCGAACACGTCGGCCAGTGTACGTGCCGTTTCCGGAGATACACGGGCCTTATCGCGGTGAGCCGCCGGGCAGACTGTGCGGGTGTTCGCAGTCGTCGTTGTCGGTCCGCCCGGGTCCGGAAAGACGAGCGTCCTCACGGCCCTCCACGACCTGCTCGCGGACGGCGCCGTTGCTCATGCGGTGATCGAGGCAGAAGCTGTCGCCTGGGCTCACCCGCCCGTCGGTAACGGGCAAGCGCTTCGGCATCTGGAGAGCCTGTGCCGCATGTACGAGGCGACCGGCTGCGAGTTGATCTTGGTCGGGGCCACCGCGACGTCGGGCGAGCACCTCGCTCGGATCCTCGCGGCGGTCGGAGCTGCCGATCACCTGGTCGTTCGCCTCGAAGCGAGCCCAGCGACGCTGCGGGAGCGGATCGTCGAGCGTGAGCCGCCCGGATGGTCGGGTCTGCGGGGATTGGTCGACGGCGCCGAGGAGATTGCTCATGAAAGCGGTTCGCTCCAGGAGGTCGATCTCGTCTGCTCGACCGAAGCCTCCACCCCTCTCGCTGTTGCAGGTCGAATCCAGAGAGCGCGTCCCGAGCTCCTCGGAACCGCACCGGACGAGCAGCATGGGGTGGTGACCGCCTCCCGGGTTTCGGACGATGAGCTGACGGACCGCTGGGAGGGCCAAGAGCTCGGCGGTAACGGGATCAGTCACATCGACCACGTCCGGGTCGGATGGGTCCTCCACCGCCGACATGGGGCCGCCCAAGCAGAGGAACGGCTAGTCGAGGGGACGCGGAAGGGCTGTGATCACTACGGCGTCCCGGAAAAGTTCGACGAGCACCTCACACGGCTGTGGGCCCGGGCGATCTCGGGCGCAGCCGGAGACGAGTCGCACTCGGCAACGTTCCAGGAGTTCATCGCTCGCAACCCGCACCTGCGGCGCGGCGACCTCTTCGGCAAGCGTTGACCTCGTTTCCGCTTCCCGTTTTCGCGGGAAGAGCGGTGAAATGGAGATCTCGCGGGACTTGACCGACCGCGCACGCAGGTTCGTGCGGACCTGGATCGAACTGTTCGCGCGGCACGAGCTGCTCACTAATGCGAGCGCGATCGCCTTTCAGGTGCTGAAGTCGCTGGTCCCGCTGTCGCTGCTCGGGATCGCGCTGGTCGGCGCCATCGGCCGGGAGGACATCTGGACGAACCACATGGCGCCGGCGATCCAGTCGCGCTTCGACCCGCCGATCTACCACGCAATCGACTACGGCGTGAAGAAGATCTTCGACCACGACAGCGCCGGCATCATCGTGTTCGCTGCGCTCCTGACCGTCTGGTACGTGTCGGGAGGCGTCCGGGCGATCATGGGCGGGATCAACCGGATCTATGAGGTCGACGACCGTCGGCCGTTGTTGATCCGCTGGCCGGTCTCGCTGGGACTCGCCGTCTCTGTCGTGTCGGGCGTCGTCGGTGCCATGCTCCTCGTCGAGGCGGTCCCCACGCCAAAAGGGGGCTGGGCGTATGTCGCCGAAGCGGCCTGCTGGGTCGGCGCGATCGCGGCGCTCGTCGCCGTAGCCGGCCTGATCGTCCGCTTCGCACCGGCCGAACACCGCGGGAAGCGCTGGGCGAGCGTGGGCGGCGTGCTGGTCGTGTCGACCTGGATCGTGACGACGCTCGCGTTCCGCTGGTACGTCGCCTCGATCGCGAACTTCCAGACCGCCGTCGGGCAGCTGACCGTGTTCCTGCTCCTGATGGTCTACGTCTACGCGTCCTCGATCGTGCTGATCGTCGGCGTCCAGCTGGACGAGCTCATACGCGAGGAGGCGAGCGAGCAGGAACGCGGGATCCTCGACGTGGTAGTCGGCCGCTAAGTCCTGTCAGACTGCCGACCCGACGCCGACCGTTAGGAGGACGAGATGGCTGACATCGCCAAGGTGATCACGATCATCGGCTCATCGCCGGAGAGTTTCGCGAAGGCCGCGGACGCTGCGGTCCAGGAGGCCTCGAAGACCGTTCGCGACATCCACGGCGCCGATGTGGTCAAGATGAGCGCCGTCGTCGAGGGCGATCGGATCACCCAGTACCGGACGACAGTGCACATCGCGTTCGGGGTCGAGCGCTAGCCGCGCCCGCGCCTTTTAAGCCGTGGCCGCGCCTGCCTAGACTGGCCGCGTGGCCGCATGCCCGAGCTGCGGGACCGAGAACGCCGAGACGGCGCGTTTCTGCCAGGCCTGCGGTGGCCCGCTCGACGACGGTGACGGCGCACTCGCGCCGCGCGAGGTCCGCAAGACCGTCACGATCCTGTTCGCCGACGTAGCCGGCTCGACCGCCCTCGGCGAGCGCCTGGATCCCGAGGCGCTCCGCAGC
>Ga0075421_100003669_pt1 | contig 18424 bp, 13 predicted proteins | sample SoiMetdeltSBSDD5_FD_75292 | JGI IMG/M metagenome (GOLD analysis project Ga0075421, IMG submission 75292) | Bulk soil microbial communities from a Populus tree surrounding site in Tennessee, USA - Soil MetaG P. deltoides SBSDD5 | ecosystem: Environmental > Terrestrial > Soil > Tree plantation...
CCATCGCTCCCGTGGACGCTGTGCAGCCACCAGAGCCGGCCATCGAAGCGGAGCCACTCGCGTCCATCCCGGACCCAGGCCGCACCGATTCGGGTCCCCACTCCAGGCCCCAGGTCATAGTCGCGCCGCCAGTAGAACCCCTGGTCCGAGGAGATGCCGCCGAGGAGAATCCCCTCTGCATGGGTACTCAGGTTGAGCCAACTTCTGCTGCCGAGCGCCCGCTGGAACATCAGGGCCGCGCTCACGCTCTGACCGCCAAACTTGAAGTCGTCCAGGTTTTCGTAGCCGTAGTGTTGGTAGACTCCAACTGCCACGCGGCTCCCCGGCGAGCCGCTGACCGAGCGGGCCAGCAGCCCCGATATTTCCACGCGCTGGATGAGCTCACCGTCGCCAGGACTGATCAGCAGCCGAAAATCGAAGGCGTCGTAGGGTGCGAGCGGCCCCTCAACAAACGGGTTCCCGAAGGGGACCGATAACTCCAGGAAGGGATGGCTCGAGCGCTGACCCAGGGCCAACACTGCCGGTTGCTCGGCTGACACTGCAGCACCGTTTTGACTTCCCCTCTGCGGATTCAGCAGTCCTTGAGCGCTCGCGATCGGACTCAGCGCAAAGGCGCCGACCTGGCGGCCAAAGCTGCTGTGCCGGACGCCTCCACCACCTCCGAGCACCCTGCTCAGTCTGAAGGTGACCTCGCCCAGAGCGACTCCTCCCAGCGTGGTGTTAATCAGATCGTTGGCGGAAGCGATGATGTTTTCGCCAAAGAACTCCCAGCTCGCGCTGCCCGCGGCCACGAACGGCACCGACCCCCAGAAGCCGAATCCACTGGCTCGGGCCGAGTTGTGATACAGGCTTCCGTGGTAGGGGTGCAGGAACTGATTGTCGCGGTAGGCGTCGTCGTCCCAGGCCACGCCCTGGCGGAGGTTGAGCCCCCAACTCTTCAGATCGACCCTGGCCCAGGGCCATCGCTGGATGTACCAGTTGTACCCCCAGGTCACCCAGTTAACCGCTACTACGCCGGCCGCTGCCTGCCAGAAGCTGGGTTTCGGCGGCCGATCTTGGGGGATCACCTCCTGGGCGTAAGCCGAGAGCGGGAGGAGCCCGGACACCATGATTGCAAAGAAGAGTCTCCGCTGGCGGAACCGCATGACCGGTCATACCTCCCGCCCGGAGATTCGCCCAGGCGGACCCAATCTCTGCGGTCGCCGGTATCAGCCGCCGTGAGCCGGCCCACCGACTGCGCGGAATGTGTTACATAGTAGGAAATTGAGCTGAAGACGCCGGGCCCAGGATGCGCTGGTAGAGCTCCAGGTGCGTGGCCGCCATGGCGCTCTGGGTAAACCGCTCGGCCACCCGTCTGCGGCCTGCCTCCCCCATGGAGGCTCTCCGGGCCGGGTCCCGGCTGAGCGCCTCCAACGCGCGGGCTAACGCATTCACGTCTCGAAGTGGAACCTCGAGCCCGGTTACTCCGGGAACGTTCACCTCGCGCACCGCACTCGGGACCGCGGTGGTGATGACCGGGCGGCCGGCGGCCATCGCCTCCAGAACCACCAGCCCGAACATCTCCTCGACCGTGACCGATGGCAGGACCAGGAAGTCCGCATCGGCCATCCGACGGGGCAAGTCATCGTCGGGATACTCGCCGTACCAGCGAACCCGGTCGGTGATGGCCAGGGCCTGGGCAAGGGTCCGGAGTCTCGGTCCTTCGGGTCCCGAGCCCACGATGTCCAGCCGGAGGTCGGGGATCTGCTCCAGGGCCCGAAGCAGGATGTCCAGTCCCTTGTATGCCACCAGGCGGCCGATGAAGATGGCGCGGGGCGGCGCACCGGGAGGCGGTGGTGGCACCGACTGCCAGCGGGTCTGATCGATCCCGAACGGAATGATCTCCACCTTGCTCTCGAATCCCCGGAGGTCATGGGAGAGGGCGAGATGGGCCCGGCTCGGCACCACCACCGCCCGCGCGCGCTTGATGACCAGGCGGGTCATCGGCCGGTATATAGAGCGGAGCGCATCGGCGTGCTGGGTCACCACGACCGGGGTGTTCCCGGCACGGAGCAGGCAGGCCAGATCGGCCAGGGGATGGGGATGATGGACGTGGATTATGTCGGCCCGCTTCCAGGCGGCGGCAATGTAGCCGGGGGCAATCTCCTGGGACCCCAGGGCCGCAAAGGAAAAGGCGCGGGTAACCAGGGAACGCTGCCGCAACGGCTCACCTTTGCGGCCGATGCTCTCCACCGCCACCACCTCGACGTGGTGGCCCAGGTTGGCGGCGCCCTCGGCCAGGGTCTGGACCACGCGCTCCATGCCGCCCGAGCGGGGCCAGTAGTACTTGGCGAGGTGGAGAATTCGCATGGGCCTATATTTGGAGTCGCTAGTCGCTAGTCACTAGTCGCTAGTCACTAGTCACTAAAGCGCGTGGCTGCTTCCCTGGTAGGTACGTGCTTTGATGTCCCGGACAAACTAAGCCGCGATTGGGGCCACTCGATAGGTCACTCGCGACGGGACTAGCGACTAACGACTAGCGATTGATGACTACCACCATGCGCGCTGTCATCGTTTCCCACCTGTATGCCGATCCGGCCAACCGGGCGAAGTTGCGCGCACTTGCCGGGCTGGGCGTCAGCCTGGCAGTGGCGGTCCCGGACCGGTGGGCCGCCAACGACGGCCGCTCCCACGGAACCACCTGGGGTGACGACAGCGGTGTGCGGGTGGTGCCGGTCTCGGTGCACGGGCGCATGGCCGATCCGGACCGACTGCACTGGCAAACCAACACCCTGCGGCGGCTGCTCACCGATTTCCGTCCCGACCTGATCCACATCGAGGAGGAGCCCTGGACTCAGCCGACCGCGGTGTCCCTGCGGCTGGCCCGCCGCCTGGGTATCCGGACCGTGTTGTCTACCTCAGACAGCCTGCCTCGGGGACACGGGTTGATGCGGCGACTCCGACGCGAACGCAGCTTGCGCCAGGCAAACGGGATCATTGCTACTAACCGGATTGCGCTGGCGCTCGCGACCAAACGCCGCCCCACCATTCCGCAGCTCACGCTGCCCCAAATTGGGGTGACGCCGCCGCCGGCCGTTCCCCGTGCCCCGCACCCGGGTCTGGCCATCGGTTTCGTCGGACGGCTGGTGCCGGAGCGAGGTCTCGACCTGTTGTTTCGGGCTTGCGTAGGTCTCACGGGCAAGTGGACCCTCACCGTGGTCGGAACCGGTCCTTCTCAGGAGGAGCTAGAGGCTCTTGCGGAGCGGCTCGGCATCTCGGCTCGCATTTTCTGGCTCGGCCCGCTCCCGCGGGAGGAGGTCGATCGGGCCTGGCCGCGGCTAGACTGCGTGGTCTTCCCTGCCCGCACCACTCCGCGGTGGGTAGCTACCGCTGCCCGCGGCGCGCTGCACGCCATGGCCAACGGGGTGACCGTGGTGGCCAGCGATTCGGGCGCGCTTCCCGAACTCGTGGGTGACACCGGCCGCGTCGTTCCGGAGGAGGACGTTCCCGCTCTCACCCGTGCGCTTCAGGACCTCCACGACAATCGGGCTGAGTGCGAGCGGCTCGGAGCAGCCGGCAGGCGCCGGCTCATGGACGAATTTTCTGATGCCGCAGTGGCCCAGAAGACCCTCACGTTCTGGCGCTCGTTGGCACCTGCAATTAGTTGACATCGGGTAACTTACGAGCGAACTTCGACCCCCCATGGCCTCGCTTCGAACCCCCCCGTGGCTGATGACGCTCGGCTTGATCCTGATCGGGCCGGGCCTGGCCGTACCCACAGCCTTCGCTCAGATCCCCCAGGTTCCGCCGGGTCAGCAGCTCCCGACGCCGGAGCAGGCGCGGGACGCGCTGGAGAAACAGCCCCAACTGGTTGAACGGTTGCGTCAGCGGCTGCTGGAGTCGGGGCTCACGCCTGACCAGGTGCGCTCACGACTCCGCGCCGCGGGATACCCTGAGACCATTCTGGACGACTACCTGATGGGTGCGGATACCACTCGCCGGGTGCGCCCCGGTCCGCGAACCATGGACGCGGTCCGCAGCCTCGGAATTCTGAGCGAGCAGGAGGCTGACTCGCTGCAAGTTCAGGATTCGACTCTGGCGGTGTCCGATTCGCTCCAGCAGGTGCTGGATTCCATCAAATTCGTCAGGGCCGACTCTGCCCGGGCCGATTCTCTGGCCGACTCGCTCGCTGTGCTCCAGGGAGGCGGACTCAAGCTCTTCGGATTGGAGACCTTTCGCAGGACCTCGACCCGCTTCCAGGCGGTTCAGTCGGGACCGGTGGACGAGAACTATCGCCTGGGACCGGGTGACGTGTTGGTGTTGATCCTGACCGGTGACGTCGAAGAGGTGTACACCCTCAACGTGACCCGCGAAGGCTTCGTGGTGATTCCGCAGGTGGGGCAGGTGTATGTTGCCAACCTGACCATGGGCCAGCTGGAGGACCAGTTATACGCCCGCCTGCGCCGAGCGTACTCCGGGGTGCGGCGGAGCCCCAATGCCACGACGAAGTTCCAGGTTTCACTGGCTAAGCTGCGCAACATTCAGGTGTTCGTGATCGGCGACGTAGTGCGTCCGGGGGCATATCAAATCTCCGCGGCGGGAACGGTGCTGACCGCGCTCTATTCGGCCGGAGGTCCCAGCGCCAACGGCAGCTTTCGACAGGTCGAGGTGCGGCGGGGCGACAAGCTGATCAGCACCATCGACGTCTACGACTACCTGCTGCACGGCCTCAACGCGAGCGATGTCCGGCTGCAGAACGGTGACGTAGTGTTTGTCCCGGTGCACAGCGGGTTCATCAAGGTCGCGGGTGAAGTGACCCGCCCGGCGGTGTACGAGCTGCTTCCGACCGAGACGCTCCGGGACATCATGGAGTTTGCTGGCGGCTTCGCCCCTGAGGCATACGCGACCCGGGTGCGGATCCATCGGATACTGCCCCCGGAAGCGCGGGGTGCGGCCGCCCGGGCGAGAGTCGTGGTGGATGTGGGTCCAGAGCAGTTGGCCGGGGGCGCGGTGCCGGCGGTCCCGATGTCTCCCGGGGACTCGGTCACGGTGCTGTCGATCGCCGACCGGCTGCGTGGCTACGTCACGGTGCGAGGCAACGTCTGGGTAGAAGGACAGGTCGGTTATCGTGACGGCATGAAGCTGAGCGATGCCATCCGGCTGGCCGGCGGTCCCAAGCCTGATGTTTATCTCGACCGGATTCTCATCTCCCGGACCAACGAAGACTCGAGCCGAATACAGCTCCGCTCGGCATTTGCCGATTCCAGCGGGAAGGTCGTGAGCGATCTCACTCTCCAGGAGGAAGACGAGATCAGGATCTTTTCTCGGTCCAGCTTCCTCCCCAACCGGTACGTGACGATCGTGGGTGCGGTTCGGAACCCCGGGCGGGTGGCCTTCCGCGAAGGCATGACGATGCGCGATCTGGTGCTGCTGGCCAACGGCGTCACCGAAGATGCCGACCTTCGCGTCGCGGAGATTGCCCGCCGGGAGCGGACCGACGATCCGGGAGCGTTGGCTCAGACCATCCGGGTGCGGCTGGACTCGAGCGCGCTCGCGAGCGGCGGCACTGACGGTATTCCGCTCTCGCCACCCCATCCCGGCGGCGCAGCCGGAGTTCCCGACCTTCCGCTCCGGCCCTATGACAACGTGCTGATCATGCGCCAGGCGGGGTGGGACGTGCAGCGGCTGGTCTATCTCACGGGGCAGGTCAAGCATCCCGGACGCTATGCGCTCAGGACCAAGACCGAGCGGTTGAGCGATTTGATCGAGCGCGCCGGGGGACTCACCGATCAGGCCTACGCCGGTGGGATTCAGTTCTACCGGTCATATCGTCCTGGTCTACAGCCGGCCGACAATCAGCCCCCTCAGCTGACCCAAGATCCGGAGCATGGACGCGACACCCTTCCCCGCGGCTATGCCGAGCGGATCGGGATCGATCTGCCCAAGATCCTGAAGGATGACGACTCCAGGGACAACGTCATCCTCGCCGGCGGCGACTCGATCAACATCCCGGAGTACAATCCGATCATCATGGTGCAAGGCGCCGTCAACTCGCCTGGCGCGGTGCCGTACACTCCGGGGAAGTCGCTGGACTGGTACGTCAACGCCGCAGGTGGCTACACCCAGTTCAGCGACAACAAGCATGCTTACGTCACCCAGGCGAATGGCAAGCGCCTGGGGGTGAAGCGTAAGCTCATCCTGGCCGACAACGTCCCCAAACCGGAGCCCGGAGCAGTGGTCTTCGTGCCGGCCAAGCGGCTTCAGGATCAGCCCAGCAACACGGTCGGGGTGATCAGTACAGTGGCGCAGGTCGTGACCGCACTGGTAACACTCGTCATCGTGGCGAACCAAAAGTGACCGCCGGCCTGAGGACCGAGCCGGAGCCGCTGCGAGCCCCTCCCCCCAGCGGAGAGGTCACTTTGTTCGAACTGATCACGCCACTGATTCGCCGCTGGAAGCTGGTTGCCGGGACCGCATTTGCCTTCGCGGTATTGGCCGCGGTGCTGCTCCTGATCCAAACGCCCGTGTATACCGCCAAGACCACATTCACACCGGAGACCACGACCGGCTCTGGAGCCGCCGGCGGTCTCGCCGCGCTAGCGGGGGTCGCAAGTCAACTGGGATTGGGCCTGAGCTCCAATAGCTCGGTTTCGCCTGACTTCTTCGTCAAGCTGGCAGGGAGTGCCGAAGTTCTTCGGTCCGCGCTCACCACCGAGTTTGCTGATCCTTCGGATTCGCGTGGTGTTCCCAAACCTTTGCTTGCCATTCTAGAGGTGGAAGGGAAATCGCCTGAGGAGCGGTTGCAGCGTGGAGTGATCCAACTCCGGAGCCGGATCAAGGTGACAACCGACAAGCCGACCGGTATCGTAACGCTCGAGGTAGAGACAATAGATCCGCGGCTGGCCGCGAACGTGGCCAATTACCTGGTGCAGTTGCTCAACAAGTTCAACCTCGAGCGACGCCAGAGTCAGTCCCGCGAGCAACGTCGGTTCACCGGCGAGCGGCTAGCCGAGGCAGAGCAGGATCTCCGCGCCGCGGAACGGGCCGAGCTGGCTTTCCTTCAGCGGAATCGGGACTATTCCAGCTCTCCCATGCTCACCTTCGAGGCCGGCCGTCTCGCGCGGAACGTCCAGGTCAAGCAGGAACTGTTCCTGACCCTCTCCAAGGCTCATACCGAGGCGCGAATCGCGGAGGTGCGCGACACCCCCGTGCTGACCGTGGTAGACTCGGCGATAGCGCCATTTCGCCGCTCCCGTCCCCAACGGACGGTGGGGGTGCTGATCGCGGCCACCGTAGGCACCCTGATCGGTATCGTGGCGGCCTACGTGGTGGACTTTCGCCGGCGCGCGGTTCCCGAACAAAACCCCGACTATTTCGCCATGAGGGAGGCTTGGGCCCAGGCCCGGCGTGAGGTCGGCAGCGCGCTGCGCCGCCGTCGTTAATCGGCGACCTGCCGTGCTTTTACCTACCCGCTTCCCCGCCTTCCCGCATTCCCGCTCGTGAGTGCCCTGATTGGTTTCGGCAGCCCACTCGTCACCCTCCTATGGGCGCTTACGGTCGCCGCAATCGTTGTCTGGCTTGTCCATCAGCTGTTCCAGCGCCAGCTGGTGACGTTCTTGTCGAACGGCGTCATTTTCGGTCTCCTGGTTCCGATCGTTATCCAGTATCCCTTTACGTTCTCGCCCATCAACGGGCTTACGGTTGGCGCCGAGAACTACCTCCATTACCGGGCAGAGGTGGATTCCGCTTTCCTCATCACGCTGGTGGGGTGGGCGGCGCTCCTGGGGGGATACGTCGCCTTCGCCAGGCGGGGAGCTGAACCTCGCTTTCTCCCGCTCACCCTGGTCTGGTCGGGCATCCGGGTGTGGAGCCAGAGCATTTTCCTTCAGCTCTCCAGCGTCTTTATCCTCGTACTCTTTGCCCTGCTGTTTTCTCTCGGCATGCTGGGCCCTGAGGGGGCCAGAAATATTGCGCAGAGCCTTCCGGCCCTGCGGCCCATCTATAACGTCACGCACGTGCTCTTGCCGCTCACCATCGCCATCGGACTTTTCGTGGGCATGCAGCGCCGCCGCCGGTACATTCTAGCGCTGGCTGTTCTCAATGTTGCCTTGGCGGTCCTCACCGGAGCGCGGGCCGTGGCGTTTGGCGGTCTGCTGTTGGTAGCGATGGTGCTCTTGATTCATGCCTCGCTGCTCCGCCGGCTCAGCGTTGGACGGGCCTTGCTGGTGGTTCCCATGGCCTTCGCCTTTTTACTCTTGGCGGTCTATCTCGGAGACATACGGGAGGGGCAGTACAACGTGCTCCGCACGGTCGGAACTCTGGGCATGAAGCTGTTTTATGGAAATAACTTTTCCGACCTTCGGGATTTTGCCTGGGTCAAGTCCTATTGGGACGGGCAATACTTCCTCGGCCGAACTCAATTGGCCGGGTTTCTAGCGTTCATTCCGTCCGCCATCAGCACCTTCCGGGGGCAATGGAACTGGGGTGTGGTCACAACTACTCTGGCCGGACTGGATCCGACGATCACACCCGGACTTCGAGCCGGCGCCTTCGGTGAGATGTACTTCAACTTCGGGCTGATCGGCGTGCTTCTCTCCGGCTTCCTGAACGGATACTTCGTTCGCCGGGTTCACAATGTTTGCCTCACTGCCGCGCGGACTCAGCCGCGATATGAGGCGCGAATGACCATTCTCGCCGGCATGATTACCATTGGCCTCGCCGGAGCGCTGATGAACACCGCAGGGTTCTTCAGCTTCTATATCACCGTGATCGTGCTGGGGGGGCTTCAGACCCTGGAGTACATGCTTCGGGCCATCCGCTCGAGCGGTGCCGGAGTGCTGGCGTCTCACCCGTTGAATGATGCCTCGTCACCGTGACTCGCTTTCTGGTGAACGGCAGATTTTTGAGCCAGCGGATTACCGGGGTCCAACGGTTTGCCCGGGAGCTGCTTAAGGCAATGGACGCGCTGTTGCTCGAGGACCCAACCCTGTGCGAGCGGCTGTCTCTTACCGTGGTCACTCCGGCCGGAACCGAACCGTCACTGGCACTCGCCGCTTTGAAGACTCACCCGATTGGCCGATTCCGAGGTCAGCTCTGGGAGCAGCTTGATCTGCCGAGATACGCACGAGGGAGCCGGATCCTCAACCTCTGCAACACCGCTCCCCTGGCGGGGCGGGACATGATCGTCACCATCTATGATGCTTCGGTGTATGCAGTGCCGGATGCTTATTCTTTTCTTTTCCGATCCTGGTACCGCGTGCTGTTACCAAGGGTAGGACGGCGAGCCCGCCGCGTTGTGACGGCCTCGCAGTTTTCCCGACAGGAGCTCGAACGCTACGCTCACATCGAAGCCGGCCGAATTTCCGTCATCGGGGGTAGCGGAGAGCACATCCTGGCGGCTCCAGCCGACCTGCGGGTTCTCCAGCGGCTCGGCTTGAATACCAGGACTTACGCCCTGGCGGTCAGCAGTCACAGCCGCCACAAGAACGTCGCGGGCGTGGCCCAGGCGGCCACCATGCTCGCCCGGCAAGGCTTCGAAATCGTCGTGGCGGGCGAGGGAAACCCGCGGATATTCAGCAATTCGGTTAGCCGCAGTAATGGCCACTTGCGGATGGCCGGATACGTGAGCGATGCCGAGCTTCGAGCACTGTACGAGAACGCCTCCTGTTTCGTCTATCCCTCGTTTTATGAGGGCTTTGGTCTACCACCGTTGGAGGCGATGACGTGCGGCTGCCCGGTTGTCGTGTCGCGGGCCGCGTCGTTGCCCGAGGTCTGCGGGGACGCAGGGATTTACTGCGATCCAGGCAACCCGGCTGATATCGCCCGCGCTATGATTCAGGTCATGAGCAACCCTTCGCTGCAGGACGAGCTTCGCTGCCGGAGTTTCCAGCGGGCCCACGCCTTCAGCTGGAGACAGTCGGCGCAATCCATGCTGGATCTGGTGCTCAATTCGTAATCCCATGAGAGTCGCCGTCGTTCACGATTGGTTGGTCACCTTCGGTGGCGCGGAGCGAACTCTGGAGCAGATGCTCCGGGTTCTGCCCCAGGCGGATGTTTTCACGCTGATCGACTACCTGCCCGGATCTCAGCGAGCCTTTCTCGACGCACATTCAGTACGAACCTCCTTTCTCCAGCGGCTTCCCTGGTCGCGCACCAGCTATCGTCAATATTTGCCACTGATGCCTCTGGCGATCGAGCAATTCGACCTCTCGGCCTATGATCTAGTCGTTTCAAGCTCCTATGCCGTGGCCAAAGGCGTAATCACGGGCCCGGACCAGCTCCATATCTGTATGTGCTACTCGCCCATGCGCTACGCGTGGGATCTTCAGCACCAGTACCTGCGGGAGGCCGGCCTGAGCGGTGGGCTCCGATCCCTGGCCGCCCGTGCCCTGTTGCATCGAATTCGGAACTGGGATGCGCGGACTGGCGCCGGGGTGGACGATTTCATAGCGATCTCCCGATTTGTCGCTCGCCGGATCCGGAAGGTCTACCGTCGAGACTCTACCGTGATTCATCCGCCGGTCGACACAGAACGGTTCACCTATGATACTGCGGTGCCTCGGGAGGACTTCTACGTCACTGCCTCCCGCCTCGTGCCATACAAGCGAGTGGATCTGATCGTCGAAGCGTTTGCCGGGCTGTCTGACAGGACGCTCGTGGTTATTGGCGACGGGCCCGACGCCCGCCGGGTGCGCGCCGGCAATCCAGCCAACGTTCGGTTCCTGGGAGAGCAGCCGTTTGCGGTGCTCCGGGATCACTTTCGCCGGGCGCGTGCATTCGTCTTTGCCGCCGAAGAGGACTTCGGTATCGTCCCCCTGGAGGCGCAGGCGTGCGGAACCCCGGTCATTGCTCTACAGAAAGGCGGGGTGCTGGAGACAGTGGAAGGATTGGACAGCGTTCGACCGACTGGGGTGTTCTTTCCGGAGCAGAGTGTGCCGGCCTTGCAGGCTGCCGTGGAGACGTTCGAGCGGGAGTCTTCCCGTATTCTGCCCGTCACGTGCCGGGAGAGTGCGCTCCGATTCAGCGCCGAGCGGTTCCGCCAGGAGTTTGGCGAGTTCGTGGGCGACCGGCTCGCCCGCTTCCGCCGGGAACTCGGTGCTCTTGGAGACTGAGCGCGAGAAAAAGCCGAGCGTTCTGGGCCACATGGTCGGGGGGCTCAGATCGGCTCTGAGCTACCGGATGCGAAGTCTCGCGCGGTCGCGAGTCCCTTTAGCCGGGTATACCGAGAACCGGCACCAGATCGCGCTGATCGAAGCCCTCAGCGATGATGATCTGACTCGGCTCAACGACCTGCTGCAGTGGAACGCCTTCACCGTGGATAGTCGGGGGCGGCGCTTTGGCGGCCTCAGTTGGGCGGGCAAGCGAGACCGGCCCCAGGAAGTACCGGACCGGCGCATTCTCCTGCTGAATCAGCGCTTCGCGCTGCTCGACAAGCATGTGCTTGAGGTAGGCTGCTTCGAAGGCATCCACACTGCGGGGCTTTGCCAGTTCGCCCGGCAGGTGACGGCTGTGGACGGCCGGATCGAGAACGTCACCAAAACGATCGTGCGGACCGCCTTCTACGGCTATAGGCCCACGGTGTTTCTACACGACGTGGAACAGTACCCCGCCCCAGTTGACTTCCTCCGGGCCGACGTTTTACACCATGTGGGAGTGCTGTACCATCTGAGAGACCCGGTGCGGCACCTGCTCGATCTTGGGCATTTCATCCGGCTGGGGATGATGTTGGACACCCACTATGCCCTGCCGGAAGAGACCGGCTTCTCCTATGTGGTGAATGGCCGGCAGTATCCGTACAAACAATTCGGGGAGCAAGGAGCAGGCGACGTATTCAGCGGCCTCTATCCTCATTCCAAGTGGCTGACACTGGATGTCATAACTGACTTGCTCAAGGAGAGTGGCTTTGCCAGACTGGAGCTGGTGGAAACCCGCCTCGAGCGCAATGGCCCGAGGGTGTTGCTGTTTGCGAGCCGTCAGTGATGCCTGAGCCCCTGGTATCAATCGTTACTCCCACGTTTCGCCACGAACAATTCATCGAGCACTGCCTGCGCTCCGTCCTGGCTCAAAGCTACAGAGCATGGGAGCTGATCGTGATCGATGACGCTTCCCCGGACAAGACTGCGGGCATCGTGCAAAAGTTTGCCGCGCGGGACCCCAGGATCAAGCTGGTCCAGCATCAGGCGAACTACGGCGCCGCCCGGCTATGCGAAACGTATAACGAAGGACTGAGTCTCTGCCGGGGTGAGCTGATTGCCGTTCTCGAGGGCGATGACGAGTGGGTCCCGACCAAGCTGGCCCGGCAGGTGCCGGTGTTCGCCGACAGAACAGTGGCGCTGTGTTATGCTGATTACGATGAGATTACTGCCGAGGAATTTCTAATCATCCGGCACGGGCTGGCGGATGCTGCGGGTGTCGCACGGTCGGGCCTGAAGGAGAACCTCAGGTTTTTTTCGGCCCTCAAGTCCTTCGGGGCAAACACGGTGATGATCCGGCGGAGCGATCTTTTGAGCATTGGCGGCTTTGTCGATGGGAGCCTTCCCTTGGTGGATTATCCCACCTGGCTGAAGCTGGCAACGAAGGGAGATTTTGTCCGGATCCCATTCGTGCTAGGCAAATGGCGCCGCCACCCCGATTCGGTGTACTGGGCTAGTGAGTACTCGACTGTGGAGCGGTTACGGCAACATTTCCTTGAGTACCTGCATGCCGAGCACGCGAACCTGCTCTCTCGTGGTGTGAGCAGCCTGGAGCTGGATGCCCTGGCACTGAATCCCGCCAGAGCGCTCGAGGAAAGATATCGCAGCCGGCCCTATTTCGAAGGCAAGTATCGTCTCGTCATGGGCCAGCGTGGCCGAGCGATTCTGCCCTTTGGTCGGGCCATCCTGTCACGGGGGACGACTCCCAGGCACCGTTTGGGCGCCGTAGCGGGAATTCTGGCGGCCATGACCTCACCCCGCCTGGTCCTCTCGCTCAGCCGGATGTTACAGCGCACTCGCTCGGGCCAGTAGCGTGAGGATCTCTCTGGTTATGGGTACGTTGGGGGCTAGAGCCGACCGGCTCGGCGTCTTCCTCGATTCCCTCGCCGGGGGAACCTATCGCAATGTGGAGCTGATCCTGGTCGATCAGAGTCAGCAGGACGGCCCACTTTCCAGTCTTATTTCCCAGCAACCCTTTCCAGTGCTGCGCTTGAGGTCGCAGCCGGGACTCTCGCGCGCTCGGAACATCGGACTGGCAGCTGCGAGTGGAGATCTCGTCGCCTTCCCCGACGACGACAGCTGGTATCCTAGAACGCTCCTCGGCCGGGTAGTCGAGCGTTTCCGGGTAGATCCTTTCTTAGGAGGGCTCGCCGGCCGGCCGGTTGACGCAGATGGCCATTCTGCGTTTCCCCGATGGGATCTCCGCGCCGGCTCCGTCGACAAGTTCAACGTGTGGCGCCGCTGTAACTCCAATGCCTTATTTCTCAGCCGGGCGACAGTCGAGCGGGTAGGCGGCTTCGATGAAACCCTGGGTCTCGGCTCCGGCACGCCGTGGGAGTCTTCTGAGGACGTCGACTACCCGCTGCGAGTGCTGGCGGCCGGCCTGCCTATCTCGTATGATCCGACGCTCCTGGTCCACCATCCCAGGACCTTACCGGTTTTCGACTCAGCAGGCGTAGCGCGGGCCGAGAGCTATGGAAGGGGAATGGGACGAGTGCTCCGAAAGCACGGGTATCCGTGGTGGTTCGTACTGTATCAAGGAGCTCGCCCGTTCGCTGGAGCGTTGCTATCAGCCGCCGCAGGCAGGGTAGCGAAGGCACGCTATCACCGAGCTGTGTTGCGGGGCCGGCGTGAGGGATTCAGTGCGCCCCGCGCATGAACAGCACCACCGGTACTGTCTTGAGGAGGATACCGAGATCCTTCCAGATGCTCCAACCGCGGATGTAACTGGTCTCCAGCTGGATCACTTCTTCGAAGTCGGTAATGCTGTTCCGGCCGCTCACCTGCCATGGGCCGGTGATCCCCGGCTTCACATCAAATCTGGTATAATGATGGTCCTCGTAGAGATCCACCTCGCACGGCAGGGGCGGCCGGGGACCGACGAGTGACATGTCTCCCCGGAAAACATTCCACAACTGTGGCAGTTCATCTAGGCTGGTTCGCCGCAAGAAGTTGCCCAGCCGGGTCACCCTCGGGTCGTCTTTGACTTTGAAGAGCCGCGCGTCAGTGTAGAGGCTCTGCGGTTCCAGATCGCTGCGCTGTGCTTCCGCGTCGTCCACCATACTCCGGAATTTGCTGATCTTGAACCGCTTGCCCCCCAATCCTACCCGAGTCTGACGAAAGAAGATGGGCCCCGACGAAGACAGCCGCACCCCGGCGGCGACGCCGAGGAAAATGGGGCTCAACACAATCAGGCCGAGGCTCGAGATAGTCAGGTCCATCGCCCGCTTCAGCAGTAGCTGCCGCCCCCGCAGGCTTGGCCGGTTGAGTGAGACTAACGCCGCGCCCCGGCGCCAAACCGTCTGAAACTCGAGTCCGCCGAGGAGAAACGATCGGCTCAGGGCATATAATTGACAGCCTGCCGCTCCGGCCGCTTCCATCACCACGGCAAAGCCTTCGTCGTCCAGCCTGCCGGTGAGCACGAGGGTGTCGGCCCGGTATTGCTTGATGCTCTTACAGAGTCGACGGAAGCCACCCTTGCTCTGGTTGAGGGGCGGGTTGGCCGGGTCGAACGCGCCTCCCAACCGAAACTCCCGGCCATCGGCAAGCGCGGGATGCTCCAGAGCGCGTAGGATGTCGCCGCTAGAGCCGATCAGCAGCGCTCGGGCGGCGCCTGGTCCAATCGGCCAGAGCCTGCGAACCGCACTGTCGATGAGGTGTCGCTCGATGATCAGGGTAATGCTGACGATGGTTGCGAGTAATACGAAGCCGGGGAGAGCCAGAGGAGAGAAATGCACCCACAGGTAACCCCAGAATGGCAGCCCCAGACCCAGGGTTGCCCCCGCCATGATTCGGCCGGAATCCCGCCGACTGTCACTGGCACCGTATGTGTCCAGCACGATGAGGCCGAGCAGGACCGCGGGAAGCAACTGAACCAGAGGAAGGGCGCCGGGTGGTATGAGATTCGTGAGGAGATCCGCCGTTGCCCCCCCTAACCAGCCCCCATCGCGGATACCTCGCAACAGAACTCGAAGCATCAGCAGCGCAGCCGCGTCACCGGCCATGAGCACGGTCACCCGAACCAGGGAGCGAACCAAGTGCTTCCGCATCATCTGCGGAGCGTGCCGGCTCAGGGCCAATCGCTCGAGTGAGGTCCAGACGGCAGGAGCACTTTTGGCGGGAAGGGGGGTGCGCACCTCATCCGCCGCGGGCGAGTCGGGGCGAACCTTGGGGCTAGCTGCGGATGGACTTACCGGCGACATGAGGCGAGTTCCACGTGCACCAACTCCGGCAAAGGGGGACCCGGATGGCCGTCTCGCTGCCGGATGCCTTGATGGCCCGGCTGGGCCGCACAAGCGCCAGCGCAAGAGCTACGCCACGCGCTGCAAATTATTGCGCCGGTCCGTCTGCCCGGCGCGAGGTAACCGCGAACATAGCTAAGTCCCGTTCTGATGCAAGCCTAGCTGGATTCGACCGGAGGTGAATCAGTTCACGAGGTGGCTGCCTGCCCGGGTTTAATTGACCTGAGGCGCGACGGGCGCGTCACATCGACACGAACGACTGAATCGCCAGCGGTCACACCGCGCGGGCTCGCATCAGGTCATGGAGATGCACCAGCCCCACCACCCGGCGTTGGTCGTCCAGCACTGGAAGCGCCATGACGCCGTGGCGTTCCATCAGCCCCACGGCAGCGGCCGCGAGTTGATCGGGTTGAGTCGTCCGAGGAGATGTCGTCATGACATGCCTGACCGGGACGCTCAGGAAATCCTCTTGCCGTTCCATGAGTCGGGTGAGATCGCCGGAGGTGACCACTCCCAGCAGTTTCCCATCCTGATCGACCACGGCCACCGTTCCCCGCTTCTCCGCCAGGAGCACGACACATTCGCGCATCGTCGCCGTGGGTGGCAGCACCGGAATCCCACCCGTAATCATCACGTCCCGAACCCGGATCAACCGCCGACCGAGAACGCCAGCCGGATGCAGCCGGGCGAAATCCTCCTGCTTGAACCCTCGCTGAAGCAGCAACGTGATGGCTAGCGCATCGCCGAGGGCGAGTGCCGCCGTGGTCGAGCAGGTGGGAGCGAGATCATGGGGACAGGCCTCCTCCCCCACCGCGCAGTCGAGGACGATGTGGGCCTGGCGTGCGAGAGCCGATTCAGGGTTCCCGGTAAGGGCCACGATGGTCACTCCTACCCGGCCGAGCCCTTCCATCAGTCCCGTCAGCTCATCGGATTCACCGCTCTTGGACAGCAGCAGGGCGACATCTTTGGGGCTCACGATACCCAGATCACCGTGCAAGGCGTCCACCGGATGCAGAAAGATCGCCGGGCTCCCCGTCGACGTCAGAGTGGCGGCGATCTTATGCCCAATGATGCCGGATTTTCCAACGCCTGAAACGATCACCCGGCCAGGCGCCCGTAGAATAGCTTCGACTGCTTGTACGAAGGGGTCGCCCAGACGGCCTTCGAGAGCCGCCACCGCCGCGGCCTCCATCCGAATCACCCGGCGGGCAGACTCCAGTACTTTCTCGGACAGCGACTGCGGTCGCAGCAGCTACTCCCGGCTGGGAACCAGCCGCCGAATGGCGCTGCGTACGCCACTGAGTAGCTTGCGGCTACGACTCCGACCGATCTCCATCCGCTGGAACGGAGCGACATACTCCGCGTCCAAGGCCCGGGCTTGTCGGGGCAGGTCTCGCGCATCATCCACATCGTGGTCGAGCTGGTAGAGGAGAGAAGGCCGAACGAAGCCCTGCCGGACATGATCTTCGACATACCCCCGCGGGATGAAGCCGTCCGTCACCGCTCGGCGGAGATCTCGGATCCAGAGGGCGCCATTGGGATTGTTAGCGGAGACCCATGGTTGGGTGGGCATGTCGGTGTAATGAAGCAACCCCGTCTCGCCCTCCTGATATCGCTCCAGCGAATTCCACGAGGGGTCGATGGCGGTGCGAATCTTCCGGGCCACCGCCATGTCATACATGAGTGTTTCGTACGTCAGCTCCCCTCGGTCCAGTGCGGCCACAATACCAGCGAGGTCCCACCTCAGCTCCTCACAGTTTAGCAGCATCACGCTGAATTGAGGCCGCCGTGCACTGTCACCGGGTTCCCGGGCCGCCAACAAATCGGCGCCTTCAAATGGCAAGGTCCAGAGTTCCATGATGTCGCGAAAGACCTGCATGTCTGAATCGAGGTAGATGGCCCGTCCCCGGAAGCCTTTCAGAGCCGGGATATAGAAACGCTGAAACGAGAATGGGGTCCGGGGTCGGTTCCCCCTGTCCTTGGGCAGCGGGAACTCCACTCGAGCTTCGTGGAGGGGATACACGACCACCTCGGCGGTGGTGCGCTTCCGGATCGAGAACTCCAGCACTTTAACTGCCAGCATCTGAGCTTCCTGGCTGCCGACATATACTCGGACCGGCAGCTCTACCACTTCCGCAGTCCCTCGGGCGAGCGTCATGCGGTGCTTCCTTTAGGTGAATGAGTCGCCCGGGTCCATAGCAGCACCCGAGCATAGAAGCGAACTGGGTAAGGTAAGAACGTACGTGGGCGGATGCGGTGGCGGGAGAGCACTCGCAGCCGGGCGAGTCCGTCTCCCTCGTTGAAGGCGCCGCAGAAATCGCGTAAAACCCTGAGCGAGTGGGCCGCGGCGAGACTTCCCCGCTCTTCCTGTTCAATTCGCTGCGCCAGTTCTCGCGCCTGATCGACCACCTGATCCAGGAGCACGTCGGCCCGGAGCCAAGAGGCAACGGGATTCCGCAGCGAGTGCCACAGCGCTCTTCTTTGCCCCACTGCGCCCATGGCGTTTCGTGCATGCTGGCGATACAGCACCAGGGGCTCCGCCACCCAGCGTACCTCGCCGAGTGCCGCCGCGCACAGTGCCAACCACCAATCGTGCATGATCACGCTGGGGATGGGCACGGCCGCTTTGAGCAGCGCCCGATTAAACAGCGTGGTACACCCGGTCACGAAGTTCTGGATCAAGAGCGTGTTCAGTGGCGACTCATCCAGATGTCGTAGGCCCTCATACGCAAGGTAGGAGCGGTGGACTAACTGGAGATCCTCGGCAACCACGGCCAGGTCGGTGTGAATCAGGATAGGTGTTGCTTCGCCGACCTGGGCTTCGCGCCGCAGCATCAATTCGAGCTCGCGGGAAATCTTGGCCGGCATCCACACATCGTCCTGATCGGCCAGTGCGACATACGTAGCACCGGCGCTCAGGGCGTACTCGAGGAGAACTCCGAAGCTGGCCTGGGGTCCCAGGTTACCTAAGCGGTCCCGAATCAGGACGATCCGATGATCGACCTCCGCCAG
>Ga0075421_100003677_pt1 | contig 18400 bp, 23 predicted proteins | sample SoiMetdeltSBSDD5_FD_75292 | JGI IMG/M metagenome (GOLD analysis project Ga0075421, IMG submission 75292) | Bulk soil microbial communities from a Populus tree surrounding site in Tennessee, USA - Soil MetaG P. deltoides SBSDD5 | ecosystem: Environmental > Terrestrial > Soil > Tree plantation...
AGCGATTGCATGGCGTCATATTGCTCGAGGATGGTGCAGAGTTGCTCATCCATCGACGGGTCTGGCTTCGTCCCGCCACCGGCAAGATCGCTCATCACCTGGCCCAGCAACCATGGCTTGCCGTAGGCGCCGCGGCCAATCATGACGCCATCCGCTCCGGATTGTTCCAGCGCGGTGCGCGCGTCGTCCCGGCTGCAGATGTCGCCATTGACGATCACCGGCAGCGATGTCGCCCGCTTCACCGAGCGGACGAACGCCCAGTCGGCCGCGCCCTTGTACATTTGGTTGCGAGTGCGGCCGTGAACCGTGATCATCTTGATACCCAGTTCTTCGGCGATCCGCGCCAGTTCCGGCGCATTGAGGCTGTCGTGGCACCATCCCATGCGCATCTTCAGCGTCACAGGCACGTTCACCGCCTTGACCGTCGCATCGATGATCGCGGCGGCGAGCGGCAGGTCGCGCATCAGCGCCGATCCGGCGTCGCCGTTGACCACCTTCTTCACCGGACAGCCCATGTTGATGTCGATGATCGCCGCGCCGCGCTGCTCGTTCAATTTGGCGGCTTCGGCCATTTCGGCCGGCGTGCAGCCGGCCAGCTGCAGCGACACGGGCTCCTCGCTCGGGTCCCAGGCAGCTTTCTGCAGCGACTGGCGGGTCTCGCGGATCATCGCCTGGCTGGCGATCATCTCACTGACCGTGAGCCCCGCGCCATAGCGCTTGACGATCTTGCGAAACGGGAGGTCGGTGACGCCAGTCATCGGCGCCAGAATGACGGGCGCTTCGATGGTCACCGGACCGACCGAGATGGGCTTGACCAGGCTCATGGGAAGGCGCGCCTTTACAGGAAGGGCCCCGAGCGGGCAAGGCGCGGCTGATGACCGTCACTGCCCTCATTGTCGCCGCCGGATCGGGCAGCCGCATGGGCGGCGACCTGCCGAAGCAATATCGGCCGATTGCCGGTAAGGCGGTGCTGGCCCACGCGGTCGACGCATTGACGTCACATGCTGCGATCGATGCGGTTCGGGTCGTGATCGGCGCCGGGCAAGAGAGCCAGGCGCTCGAGGCACTCGGCGGCCGCGATGTGGGCGAGTTGATCATTGGCGGCATCGAGCGCGCCGACAGCGTCCGTGCCGGCCTGCAGTCCATCGATGCCGACGTCATCCTGGTGCATGACGCCGCCCGCCCCTTCTGCCCGCCGCAAGTCATCGACCGCCTGCTCGCCGCGCTGAACCAAGCCGATGGCGCGGTGCCGGTCTTGCCGGTCTCTGACACTTTGGCCCGTACCAATGGCGTGCTGGGCGAGACCGTCGACCGCTCCGGCATGGTGCGCATCCAGACGCCGCAAGCATTCCGGTACGGCGGCCTGGTTGACGCCTATTCGCAATGGAACGGCCCTAGTCCGACCGACGAATCGACCGTCATGCGGGCCGCAGGGCGCGAGGTAGCGGTGGTTGAGGGGGACCCGATGCTGGAAAAGCTGACGACCGCCGCGGACTGGCAGCGCGCCGAGGCGCGGCTCAATTTGCAGCTGGTGCCGCGCACCGGCCTCGGCTTCGACGTCCATGCCTTTGCTGGTGAAGGGCCGATCATGATGGGCGGTGTTTCGATCCCTCACGATCGCGGCCTGGCTGGCCACAGCGATGCCGACGTCGTGCTCCACTCGATAACCGATGCCCTGCTCGGCGCTGCGGGACTTGGCGATATCGGCCAGCATTTCCCGCCCAGCGATCCGCAATGGAAAGATGCCGACAGCAGCCTGTTCCTCGCCCATGCGGCCGAGCTCGTCCGCCGGGCCGGCGGGACGATCGATTTTGTCGACTGCACCGTCATTTGCGAGGCACCCAAGGTCGGGCCGTACCGTGACGTCATGCGGTCGCGCGTCGCGGATATCCTGGGGATCGCGCCTGGCTCGGTGAGCATCAAGGCAACCACCACCGAGCGGCTGGGTTTCACCGGCAGGCGCGAAGGCATTGCCGCCCAGGCCGTCGCCAACGTCCGAATGCCTCCGGCGAACTTGTAGCGCGTTGGGGCACAGCCCATATTTCAGTTCAAGGACCGACAATGGATCAACTCCTCCCCGACGACATGGTGGCCAAGGCCCGCGAAGTGATCGAGGCCAATCGCAAGGCAGGCCGGCGTATCGCGGTTGCGGAAAGCTGCACGGGCGGTCTGGTCAGCGCCGCGCTGACCGAAATTCCGGGCTCGTCGGAGGTGTTTGAGGCGGGCTACGTCACCTATTCAAACGCTGCAAAGATGGCCGAGCTCAACGTCTGCCTCGACGTGGTCGAGACTTTCGGAGCCGTTAGCGTCGCCACGGCATGGGCCATGGCGCAAGGCTGCCTGGAAGCGTCAGGCGCCGACGTCGCGGTCGCGATTACCGGAATTGCCGGCCCCGACGGCGGAACCGAGCAGAAGCCGGTCGGAACCGTCGTTTTCGCGCGGGCCGAGCGATTGCCGGGTCCCGACCAGATCGTCGCCGACCAGAAGCTGTTCGATGCCGCGGAGGGCCGTTCGGGGATCCGCCATCAGGCGGCGCTTTGCGCACTCGATCTGCTGATGCCGTAAAGCTGTTCGGCGCGCTTTTCGAACGCACCGGTCATGCGGCGTAGTGCGCGGTCGAACATCGATCCGGCCAGGCTTTCGAAGATCCGCGACTTGAAGGCGAAATCGACTGAGAAATAGACGTTGGTCCCGCCCTGCGGCGCGGGATCGAAGCGCCACTCATTCTTCAGATATTTGAGTGGGCCCTCGATGTAGTCGACGCAGATATGGCCCGGGCGCTCCTTGGTGACCCGGCTGGCGAACCGCTCCTTGAACGCATTGAATCCGACGATGAGGTCAGCAACCATTTCCCGCTCGCTGTCGGACCGAATCCGGACGGCGCTGACCCAGGGCAGGAACTCGTCATAGCTGCCGACATCCGCGACGAGGTCGAACAACTGGTCGGGCGTGTATGGGAAGTGGCGCGTCTCGCTGTGCCGGGGCATTTAGGCGGTGACGCCCCCTGCCCTCGCCAGCTGGGCGTTGCGGGCATCGCGCATCTTTTGGAAGTCGTCGCCGGCGTGGTAGCTGGAGCGGGTCAACGGCGAAGCGGCGACCAGCAGGAAGCCCTTGGCGCGGGCGATCGAGGCATACGCCTTGAACGCGTCCGGCGTGACGAATTCCTCGACATTGGCATGGCGCGGCGTCGGCTGGAGATATTGGCCCATGGTCAGGAAATCGACACCGGCCGAACGCATGTCGTCCATCACCTGGTGAACTTCGAGCCGCTGTTCGCCGAGGCCGACCATGATGCCCGATTTGGTGAAGATCGAGGGGTCGAGCTTCTTGACCTGCTCCAGGAGGCGCAGCGAGGCATAATAGCGCGCGCCGGGGCGGATGGTCGGGTAGAGCCTCGGCACCGTCTCCAGATTGTGGTTGTAGACGTCGGGCCGGGCGGCGACGATCGCTTCCACGGCCGCCTCATGCTTGTTGCGGAAGTCGGGGGTCAGGATCTCGATCGTCGTGTTCGGGGTATTCCGCCGAAGCGCCTCGATCACCTTGACGAACTGCGACGCGCCGCCGTCCGGCAAGTCGTCGCGGTCGACCGAGGTCACGACAATATGCTCGAGCCCCAGCTTGGCCGCGGCGATGGCGACATGCTCCGGCTCCAGCGGATCGACCTTGCGCGGCATGCCGGTCTTGACGTTGCAGAAGGCGCAGGCCCGCGTGCAGGTGTCGCCGAGGATCATCACCGTGGCGTGCTTCTTGGTCCAGCATTCGCCGATATTCGGACAGGCCGCTTCCTCGCACACGGTAGCGAGGTTCAATTCGCGCATCAGCTTGCGCGTCTCGTTATAGCCTTCGCTGACCGGCGCCTTGACCCGAATCCAGTCGGGCTTGCGCTGTCGGGGTGGAACAGGAAGCGGAGCATTCATGCCGGGCCAGATAGCGATTTGGGCCCCGACTTGCCACCCCTCGCCTGCCCGACTAACCGGCTGGCCAGTTCTGTGGAGGTTCGATGAAGGGTTTCGGCAATCTGCTCGACGGCTATCGCCGCTTTCGCGCCAACCGTTTCGAGACGACGCGTGAGCGCTGGCAAGAGCTTGCCGAGGGCCAGGCGCCGCGCGCCGTCGTCATCGCCTGCAGCGACAGCCGGGCCGATCCGGCGACCATCTTCGATACGGATCCGGGTGAAATCTTCGTCGTCCGCAACGTCGCCAACCTCGTTCCCCCGTTCGAGACCGGGGGCGGACGCCACGGCGTCTCGGCGGCGCTGGAGTTTGCGGTTACCCAGCTCAACATCCCCGAAATCCTGGTGATGGGGCATGAGCGCTGCGGCGGGATCGAGGCGGCGCTTACCGGCATGTTCCATGGAGCGGCGGCGGGCGAAGGCGGTTTCGTTCACAAGTGGATGAGCCAGATCGAAGGACCGGCGGAGGCCATTGCGCAAGAATGCGGCACTGGTGAGGAGGCGCAGCGCAAGTTGGAGGAAGTCTCGATCCGCCAGAGTCTGGCGAACCTCAGGACATTTCCGTTCGTCGCCGAACGGGAAAAAGCCGCCAACCTGAAGCTGCTCGGCTGTCATTTTTCGATACGCGACGGGGAATTATGGCTGCTCGACGAGGCGGAAAATATCTTCCGCCCCGTCTGAACAACCTAGCCTAACATCCTAACAGCGGACGTTATAATCGTAGATCGGGTTGCCGTACTGGTCGACGTAATAGCAATAGCCGCGGGTGTCGCGATAATATTGCCGGCCCTTGATCACCGCACCGGCGACACCGCCGAGCACCGCACCGACCACCGCGCCGGTCACCGGATTGATGCCCGGTACCACCGCGCCCACCACCGCGCCGGTCACGCCGCCGATGGCTGCACCGGTCGCAACGCGCCGGCCTTGCGAGTCATACTGATAACCACCACCATATTGATCGGTCGCGCAGCCCGCCACGGACACGCTGGCCGCAATCGCCGACGCTAAAACCAGACGTTTCATGACTTACATCCTCCTGATACTCGTCCCCGCCGCTTACGGGGGCTATAGCGATCAGACGCCGGATTCGTTCCGTTCCCGTTGCGGTATGAACGGCAGATAAACAGAGCGAAAAGACTCGATGACTGACCGAAACGAATACGCCGATTCCGAGCTGAACATTGCCTTGCTGATCGATGCGGATAACGCCTCGCCAGATCACCTCGATGAAGTGCTGCTGGTGCTGGGCGAGCTTGGCACGATCAACATCCGCCGCGCCTACGGCAATTGGGCCAAGGCCAGCCTCAAGGGCTGGGGCCAGCTCACGCAGCTCCACTCGATCGTGCCGATGCAGCAGTTCGATGTGGTCAAGGGCAAGAGCGCGACCGACATGCGGATGACGATCGACGCGATGGACCTGCTCTATCGCGGCCATGTCGACGGATTCGGCATCATGTCGTCGGATTCGGATTTCCTGCCGCTTGCACAGCGGATCCGCGAGGACGGCCTGCCGGTCTACGGCTTCGGCACCACCAAGACTCCGACCAGTTTCCAGCAGGCCTGCACCCGTTTCTTCGACGTCGCGGCCCTGGCGAGCGAGCAGGACGACCTGCTGGAACCGCCGCCGACTGCCAAGGGGCAGCGCGCGATCAGCACCGAGCTGCTGCAAGTGCTGGGTGCGGCCTTCAAGGCCTCGAAGCGCGATGAGGAAGGCTATGCCTCCCTGTCGGAAATGGGCCAGCGGGCCAAGGCAGTGTCGAGCTTCGCGGTACGCAATTACGGCTTCAATCGCCTTAGCGAGCTGATCAAGGCGGTGCCCAATTTCGGCACCAAGGTCGGCGACGACGGGCGGCTGATGGTCAAGCGGCTCCGCTAGCGGTCCGCAGCGGACCGTCCCCCAGACGGTCCGACCGGACAGATCTGTGGCGGCGGCGCCACATCTGACGAAATCGTGAAATTATCACGGGAACCGGCGGGCGCGACGACGGTTTGCGCATCCACCATGATGCTCGCCACGCCGCAACCGCAGGGCACATACGCCCAAGCCGTCCATCGCCAGCAATGCCTTGATCAGGCCGCCCGCTGCCGCCGCCTCGCCTTCTCCATTTCGGATCAGCAGGCGTCTGCTGCACTGCTCGCCATGGCCGATGAATATGAACGCAGCGCCTGGGGAAAACTCGCTTCAGGCTGACAGAATTGACTTCGCCATGGGGCCGAAGCACCACTTGCCGCAACGCACCGGCAAGGGGGAAATTCCATGACCAAGATTGAGGGCCGCTGGGCCGGCGAGGCGCTGAGCTTGCTTCGCATCGTGGCAGCATTGCTGTTCCTGTTGCATGGCACCGGCAAGCTGTTCGGCCTTCCGCCGATCGGCCTGGATCCACCGCCGCTTTCGCTCTTCTGGATCGCAGGGGTGATCGAGATCATCGGCAGCCTGCTCCTGATTGCCGGGCTGGCGAGCCGGCCGGTGGCCTTCCTTCTCTCGGGCGAGATGGCGATTGCCTATTGGATGGTCCACGCGCCCCAATCGACCTTTCCGATCCTCAACAAGGGTGAGTCCGCGATCCTGTTCTGTTTCATCTTCCTTCTGATCGCAGCCGCGGGGCCCGGTCCGTGGAGCCTGGACGCCAAACGCAAGCGGCTCGTGGTGGAAATTGAGGATAAGGCGACCGGCGAACCGATGCCGGAAGGCTGATCAGAGCAATTCTAGCCCTACCGTGACTTCGTCGCCGGCGGCGATCCCGACGCGCCGGCAGACATCAACCTTGACCGGCAGGAAATAGCCGCCGCTCTTCTGCGGGAAGACGGAAGTGCGCCAGGTGACGTCACCGATGGTGCATTCGACGCGGACCGACCCAAAACCACGGCGGACACCGGACGCGGCAGCTTCCAGCCGGATTTCCGCTGCCGCGCCATCCGGAACAGTCAGGAAATGAACGCTGCCCTCGTCATTGGTCCATATTTTGAGGGGCCCGGTGATGGTGATCATTTTTTCTTGCCGATGTCGTAGCCGGGGATTTTCTGACCGGCGGCAGAACATTCGATCAGGGTGGCGAGGCGCTTCGCACGTGTCTCCGGCTTCTTGGCGCTGGTCACCCAGTGCAGCACATTCTTCCGGTAGCCAGCGGCACGCGTCTCCCAATCCGTCCAGGCCGCCTTATGCTTGCGGAACCGAGCCTCGTCCTCCGCGCTAAACGCCGCCAGCTCCCGCTCATAGGCATAGAGGCCGCTCTTCTCCTTATTCTCCTCATACGCCCGCTCGCCCGCAGCGGTCATCAGCCCTTCGGCCGTGAGCGCCGCGAAGCGCTCGATGTTGACCTTGCTCCAGATGCTGCCCTTACGGCGCGGAGTGAAACGGATGGTGTAGGCGTCGTCGCCCAAGGATTTGCGGATACCGTCGATCCAGCCGAAGCAGAGCGCCTGGTCCCTCGCCTGCGGCCAATCAATCGACGGCCTGCCCGTCCCCTTCTTCCAGAAGCCGACCAGCAGTTCCTCCGCGGTCTGATAATTGGCTTGAAGCCAACGGCGAAACTCGGCTTCGGTGGAAAAGTAGGTCGGTTTCATCAGCGCGTGGACTTACCCGCCAAATTCACTGCAACCGCTTCGCCGATCAGCGCTTTGAACGCGGGTTCGTCGATCTCGTCGCCCTCGCGGAAGTCGATCGCCCGCCGCGTCCCGGCGTCGAGGCTGGCATTGAACAGGCCCGCTGGGTCCTGCAGCGACGCGCCCCTGGCGAAGGTCAGCTTGACCTTGTCCTGGTAGGTTTCGCCCGTGCAGATGATCCCGTCATGCGACCAGGTCGGGACACCGAGCGGATTGGCGGCCTTGGCCCACTTCAGCTCCTCGACCACATTGGGATCGGCTTCCCGGATCAGCGCACGGAGGCGCGAAAGCTTCGCACTACGCCAGCCGCCCAAACCCTCAATCTTCGCGTCGATCCGTTCGGTTACGGTCACGTCGTTCATCATGCTTGCTCCTTTGCGGCCGCGCGGCGGCCCTTCGAGACGTAGGGCAATGCGAACATGTACAGGCCCGTCGCCATCATCAGGAAGAGCGGCGGCAACGGCGAGTAGACGATCCACATGGGTGGCTGGCCCTGCGACACGGCCACCAGGTTGGCGATCACCGTCAAGGTAAAGACAATCGCGAGCCAGCGATGGATTTGCCTGATCCATTGATTGAAACTCATTCGGGCCTCCCTCGAAATTGCATCTTCCGGGCGTGACTTGAAGAAGCGCGCGAACATCTCATCGCGCCTGGATCAGCTTCCACCCGTTGCCCGACGGATCGCGGAAGCTCGCATCGACACTGCCGAAGCGGGCGACCGGTTCCTGGGTGAACTCGACGCCGCGCGCGCTCAGTTGTTCGTAAGTAGCGCGGCAATCGTCGACGACCAGCACCAGCGGCGGCATCGCACCCTTTGCCACGGCCTCATTGAGGGCCTCCGCCGTCGCATCGTCGACCAGCGGTGCCTGAGGCTTGAACAGGCCGAGTTGGAACGTTTCCTGGTCCGGATGCTGCACCGTCAGCCAGCGATAATCGCCGTTCTTCGCATCGGTGTGGACGGTGAAACCCAATTTCTCGACATAGAATTGAAGCGCCTCGTCCTGATCGCGAACGTAAAGACCTGCTACTCCGACACCCTGGCTCATGGGACCTCCTGTTGGTTGGACCCGCCCTCATTATCGCCCGACTCCCGCCGCCGCTTCTCCGAAACTGCTATCTTTAGATTCGGCCTGCGCGCGGCGCTGACGAAGCAGTGAGGCACCAGTTCCAACTCATGGGGCGCGGCTTGATCGGCCGTTCGAAATTCGGCCGGCGCCTTGCCGGTGATGTCGCGGAAGGTGCGGCCGAAAGTGCCCAGGCTCGACCAGCCGGTCTGGAACGCGATATCGGTGATCGACAGGTCGGTGTCGCGCAGTAGCGCCGTCGCCTTTTCGATCCGGCGGGTCAGTAGGTAGCGGTGCGGCGGGACCCCGAAGGCGTCCTTGAACGAGCGCGCGAAATGCGCCTCGGAAACGCCGCTGACCTTGGCCAGCCTGGGGATCGGCCATTCCTCTTCGCTTGCCGCATCCATCCGGTCCTTGGCGCGCAGCAGCCGGCGGAGCAGCGCGGGGTCTTGTCCGGCACGTAACTGCTTGTTCCGATCCATCCGCCAATCCATAGCTACGACCCATGTATGACATCGCCATTGCCCTCTCGGGTCAACCCGGTCGGGCCCATTCGGCACCTAGGCAGACGGTGAATGCTGTCTTATATGTGCGATACAGTCAAAGAGGCAGGCCATGCTAAGTCGCATATTGTGGGTGTCGGTCGCAGGAATTGCGCTAATCGCCGGAGTGGCGCTGCAAGACGGCGACTCAATGTTCGGCTGGTCCCGCGACAGCGATGTGTCGGCCAAGACCGATCGGGCGATCGATAAACAGGTCGAACGCGCGATCGAAGGCAGCGTCGACAAGATACAGGTGGTCGGGCCCGATGGACAAGAAGTCGACGTGCCTGCCGAAACCAAGCGGGCCATGGCGAAGGCAGTTGGACAATTGGTGAAGGCAGAGGCCGACATTGCAATCGCCCGCGTTGGTGATGACGATGAAGAGGCAGTGAGGGAAGCCACCGACCGGCGCGACCAGGCTCGACGCGAGGTCGACCGGCTGAAAGCCGAGATCAAGGGCTATGAGCGGGCCGCGAAGGGCGAACATGACGCCCTGCGCGAACAGATCCGGCGCGAAATCCGGGAAGACGTTCGCGACACGGTTCGAGAAGCTGTCCGCAACTAGATGTTTGACGTCTCCATCCGCCTTGCCGGTCAACCCGGTTCGCTCGCCCGTTTCGGCGAAGCATTAGGCGCGGCGGGCGTCAGCCTGGAGGGCGGCGGCGTGTTCACCGTCGACGGGGTTGGTTACGCCCATTTCCTGGTCGAGGATGGCGACGCCGCGCGCGTGGCGCTCGAGCGAGCCGCGCTTAGCCCTGCCACCGTCCGCCTGGTGCTGATCCGCCGCCTCAAGCAAGATGTACCGGGCCAGCTCGGCGCCATCGCCCGCGCTCTCGCCGACGCCGGGGTCAACATCGAGACTCAATACAGCGATCACGCCAATCGGCTGATCCTGGTCGTCGACAACATGGAAACCGCCGAGCGAGTGACGAGCGACTGGGCGCCCTAAGGCGCGCGCGGACCCTTACCGCGTCAGCCTCTTATAGGTCATCCGGTGCGGACGCGTGGCTTCCGGGCCCAGGCGGCGGATCTTGTCTTCCTCATAGGCTTCGAAATTGCCCTCGAACCATTCGACATGGCTGTCGCCTTCGAACGCCAGGATGTGCGTCGCCAGGCGGTCGAGGAAGAAGCGGTCGTGGCTGATCACCACCGCGCAGCCGGCGAAATTCTCCAGCGCCTCTTCCAGCGCGCGCAAGGTCTCGACGTCGAGGTCGTTGGTCGGCTCGTCGAGCAGCAACACATTGCCGCCCTCCTTCAGCATCTTGGCAAGGTGGACGCGGTTGCGCTCACCGCCCGACAGCTGGCCGACCTTCTTCTGCTGGTCGGTGCCCTTGAAATTGAAAGCCCCGACATAGGCGCGGGTCTGCATCTCATGCTTGCCGATCGTCATCAGCTCGTGCCCGCCGGAGATTTCCTCCCAGACATTATGCTTGGGATTGAGCGCGTCGCGGCTCTGGTCGACATAGCCCAGGTGGACCGTGTCGCCGATCGCGACCGAGCCGCCGTCGGGCTGTTCCTGGCCGGTGATGATCCGGAACAGGGTCGACTTGCCGGCGCCATTGGGGCCGATGATGCCGACGATCCCGCCCGGCGGCAGGCTGAAGGTCAGGTCCTCGAACAGCAGCTTGTCGCCATAGGCTTTGGAAAGGCCGTTGACCTCGATCACCTTGCCGCCGAGGCGCTCGGGGGCGTGGATGACGATCTGGGCTTTGCCGATGACCCGCTTTTCGGACGCCTCGACCAGCTGGTCGAAGGCCTTGATGCGCGCCTTGGATTTGGCCTGGCGGGCCTTGGGTGACTGGCGGATCCAGTCCAGCTCTTCCTTGATCGCCTTTTGGCGGCCCTCGTCCTCGCGCTCTTCCTGCGCCAGCCGCTTCGCCTTCTTGTCGAGGTAGGTCGAATAATTGCCCTCGTAGATGAAGTATTTTCCGCGATCGAGCTCGAGGATCCAGTTCACCACATTGTCGAGGAAATAGCGGTCGTGGGTGACGAGGATGACGTTGCCCGGGTAGTCGACCAGATGCTTTTCCAGCCACTGGACGCTTTCCGCGTCGAGGTGGTTGGTCGGCTCGTCCAGCAGCAGGATGTTCGGCTTTTCCAAGAGCAGACGGCACAGTGCGACGCGGCGCTTCTCACCGCCCGACAGGTTGGTAACGCTGCTGTCGCCAGGCGGGCAATTCAATGCGTCCATCGCGATTTCAAGCTGGTTGTCGAGCGTCCAGCCGTCGACCGCGTCGATCTTCTCCTGCAGCTCGCCCATCTCGGCCATCAGCGCATCGAAGTCACAATCGGCGGGAGGATCACCCATCAACATGCTGATTTCGTTGAAGCGATCCATCATGTCGGCGACCGGCTTCACGCCCTCGCGGACATTTTCCATGACCGACTTTGTCTCGTCGAGCTGGGGTTCCTGCTCAAGATAGCCGACGGTGATGTTGGTGCCTGGCCAGGCCTCGCCCTGGAACTCGGTATCGCGGCCGGCCATGATCTTCATCAGGGTCGACTTGCCCGAGCCGTTGGGGCCCACGATGCCGATCTTGGCGTCGGGATAGAATTGCAGGTGGACCTGATTGAGCACCGGCTTGGGCGCGCCGGGGAAAGTCTTGGTCAGACCCTTCATCACAAAGCTGTATTGGGCGGCCATGGGGTCGCGAAACTCCGAAACGGGTTGGGATTTGGGGCGCGTTTAGGGGCTTAGCGGTCCCAGCGCAATGTTCCCCGGCGAAGGCCGGGGAACTATTACCTAATCCCTTCCCACCATCGCCTCCGCATCCGCGAAGCGATAATCGCGGAACTGGTCGCGCAGCGTTTTCTTCGAAAGCTTGCCGGTCGCGGTGTGGGGCAGCTCGTCGACGAACTCGATTGCATCGGGCAGCCACCATTTGGCGACGTGCCGAGTCAGATGCTCGCGGATTTTGACCGCGCAGACATCGCTTCCATCGGCTTTGACGCAGACCAGCAGGGGCCGCTCGTCCCACTTGGGATGCGGGATGCCGATGGCGGCAGCTTCGGCGACGCCGGGGCAGCCGACGGCGGCATTTTCGAGCTCGATCGAGCTGATCCATTCGCCGCCCGACTTGATGACATCCTTCGACCGGTCGGTGATCTGGATCGTGCCGTCGGGATGCATGGCGGCAACGTCGCCAGTGTCGAACCACTGGCCGTCTTCCGTCGCGTCGGCCTCCGCCTTGAAATAGCGTTTGATCACCCAAGGGCCGCGGACCTGCAGCCGTCCGCTGGAAACGCCGTCGCGGGGCAGGATGTTGCCGTCGTCATCGACGGTTCTAACTTCCACACCGAAGGGCACTCGGCCCTGCCGGGCGATGAAATCCATCTGCTGCTGGTCGGACATCTCCTCCCAACCGCGCGGCGGTGCGCCCATGCTACCGATCGGCGAGGTTTCCGTCATGCCCCAGGCATGTCCGACCTGCACATTGCGGTCGCGGAACCATTTGATCATCGCCCGCGGCGCGGCGGAACCTCCGATCGTCACATATTTGAGGTTGCCGAGATCTTCTCCGGTCCGCTCGATATGCTCGATCATGCCCAGCCAGATGGTCGGCACGCCGGCGCTGTGGGTCACCTTTTCGTCATGGAACAGCTTGCACATCTGCGCCGGGCGGTAATCCGACGAAAGGACCAGCTTGCAGCCGACCATCGGCGCCGCCCAAGGGATGCCCCAGGCATTGGCGTGGAACATGGGCACGATCGGCACGACGACAGCATGCGTCGACAGGTTGAACACGTCCGGTGAGGCCTCGACCAAGGTGTGAAGCATGGTCGAGCGATGCTCGTAGACCACGCCCTTGGGGTTGCCGGTCGTCCCGCTGGTGTAGCACAGGCCGCAGGCATCGCGCTCATCGCCCTCGACCCATTGATAATCGCCGTCATGCGGCTGCAGCCAATCGCTGAACGAGATATCGCCGTTCCAGCCGGCGGGCGGATCGAAGCAGACATAATGCTCGATCGTCGTCCACTTCGGCTTCATCCGCTCGACCAGCGGAGCGAAGGCGTGGTCATAGATGAGGACCCGGTCCTCGGCGTGATTAGCGATATAGTCGAGCTGATCTTCGAACAGGCGCGGATTGATGGTGTGGAGCACCCCGCCCATGCCGATGGCGCCATACCAGCTGGTCAAATGGTGGCTGTGGTTCATCGCCAGTGTGGCGATGCGGTCGCCGGGCTCCAGTCCCCACGCCTCCAGCGCCTGGGCCATGCGCCGCGCGTCATGGGCAACGGCCTTCCAGTTTGTCCTGGTGATCGAGCCGTCGGCCCAGGCAGATACGATTTCGCCGTCGGCATGCTCGCGTTCGGCATGGTCGACCAACCGCATCACGCGGAGCGGCCAATCCTGCATTGCCCCAAGTTTCTGCACGCTACACCCCCGAGCGTTAAAACGAGCCTGCGCAGCTTTGCCGCCCCGCCCGAGGGTTACAAGCGAAATCTGATGCGCCCTAGAAGGGCAGTTTGAGGCCCGGCGGCAGCTGCAGGCCGCTGGTCATGGCCTCCATCTGCTCGCCCGCCGCGGCGTCGGCCTTGCTGCGCGCATCGTTGATTGCCGCTGCGATCAAATCCTCCAACATGCTCTTCTCCGCGGGCACCAGCAGGCTATCGTCGATGTTGACGCCAAGGATCCGGCCCTTGGCGGTGGCCTTGATCTTGACCAGCCCGCCGCCCGACACGCCCTCGACCTCGACCTTGTCGAGATTGGCTTGCGCTTCCATCAACTGCTGCTGCGCGGCTTGCGCCATCTTCATGATTTCGTCGAAATCGGGCATCGTCATGCTTCTTTCCGGTCGATGGTTTCCAAGGTGGTGTCGGGGAACTCGTCCAAGAGCGCCTTGATGTTCGGTTCTTCAAGCACCGCGGCGCGCATTCGTTCCTCGGCCATTTGCTCCTGCTGCTGCAGCGAGGGCGTCCCGCCCTCATCAGTCAGGCGCACCTGCCAGCCTTGGCCGGTGGCCTCCTTCGCTGCCGCTGCCAGCTCTCGCGGGAAATCCGGACCGAGCGGCTTCAACGGCTTCAACACCAATTCTCCAGGCGCGAAACTCACCAGCCCGACATGGTCGCGGAGCTGCAGCCCAAGCAATTGCCTGCCCTGCTTCTCAACGGCATCGACCAGCGAAGCGAAATCGGTCGGCAAGCTGGATTTCGGCTCAGGCGGCGGCATGGCAGCTGCTGTGGATGGTGCGGTCACCGGCACAGCAGCGCCGGCCAGTAGGGCCGCCAGCGCGGACGGGTCTGGCATGTCGGCGGCATGGATAAGGCGCAGGAGCGCCATGGTTGCCGCCTCATGCGGGTCGGGCGCGATGCGTACATCCTCGAGGCCCTTCAGCAGCAATTGCCACAGACGATGAAGATTGCCCCAGCTGAGCTTTGCGCCGAGCTCCGCCGAATGTTCGCGCTCCTCGGCGGATTGGAGCAGGTCCGCTCCTGCTCCCGCCTTGGATCGAGTTACGGCGTGCAGCGATTCCATGAGCCCGCGCAGCAATGATCCCGGTTCGATCCCCAGCGCGTGCGCCTCATCGAGCTGGGCCAACGTTTCCGCGACATCGCCGGTCAGCAGCGTCTCGAGCAGCCGGCGGATGCGCCCGCGGTCGGCTTGGCCCAGCATGTCGCGCACTTGGGCCGCGGTGACCCGCCCCTCCCCATGCGCAATTGCCTGGTCGAGGATCGACAGGCCGTCACGCGCCGAACCCTCGGCGGCCCGGGCGATGGCATGGAGCGCCTCTTCCTCGACATCCACCCCTTCGGCCTCGGCGACATTGGCGAAATGTTCGGCCAGCTTCTCGGCCGGGATGCGGCGTAGGTCGAATCGCTGGCAGCGCGACAGGACCGTCACCGGCACTTTGCCCACTTCGGTGGTGGCGAACAGGAATTTCACATGCGCCGGCGGCTCCTCCAGCGTCTTCAAGAGCGCGTTGAACGCACTCTTGGACAGCATGTGGACCTCATCGATGATGTAGATTTTGTAGCGAGCCGAGACCGAGGCATAGCGCACCGCCTCGATAATCTCGCGCACATCGTCGACGCCGGTGTGGCTGGCCGCATCCATCTCGATCACATCGATGTGGCGACCCTCCGCGATCGCCCGGCACGGCTCGCACACCCCGCAGGGATCGATGGTCGGGCCGCCCTGCCCGTCCGGGCCGACGCAGTTGAGCGCCTTGGCGACCAGCCGCGCGGTCGAGGTCTTGCCGACTCCGCGCACCCCGGTCAGCAAGAAGGCATGGGCGATGCGTCCGCGTTCGATCGCGTTGCCCAAGGTCTTCACCATCGCGTCCTGGCCGATCAGCTCAGCAAATGTTTGCGGGCGATATTTGCGGGCAAGCACACGATAGTGCACGTCATCCGCCGGTTTTTGCGGCTGCTCGGGAAGGTCGAGCCCCAGGCCCGGCGATTCGTCGTCCATCTGGTCCGTCTAGCACAACCGAGAGGGGTGCGAAGGTCGATCCTACCTTGCAAATTGGGGAAAGTAGCGGAAACAAGTAAGCGGGCAAAAAAGGGGGGACACGATGACCGATTCAACCAACATCAGCGTTGGTTACGATGCAAACATGGCTGCTCGCAAACAGATGATCTACGATGCAAATCGTAAATCTACGGGGGCTGCTTATCTTTTGTGGTTCTTCTTGGGCGGCTTTGGAGGACATCGCTTTTACCTCGGTCAAACCGGCACGGCAGTCACGCAATTGTTACTGCTATTATTGGGCTGGATTCCACTGTTCGCGGGATGGGCCGTCCTCGGCGTTTGGCTGTTCGTGGACCTATTCCTGATCCCCGGGATCGCGCGCGATGAGAATATGCGGATCGCCGACAGGCTGACGCGCTGAAGATTTAGGGAGGGTGGAAGCCGACGACCCGGCACGAAATCGTTGTGGCTGCTTCCTTCCGGACCTGACCAGGTTGGCGACAGCGCCGTCCGCCGACTTCCGCGGGTCATATGATGGCAACGTGCTTGAGATGCAAGCCGAACTGTTCCCCTGGGAAGGCAGGGGCCTAGTCAGGCTGCGTAGGAGCCTTTGAGCGTGCAATGCCAGTTGCTGGCTGCGGGATAGATGCAGTTGTCGCTGCTCCGCAGCGAGCCTGGACCCCGACTTTCGCCGGGGAACTACCTGTCCAAGTTATAGGCTCCGCCGGGCATTTGCACCGACAGCGAGCCCAGATCCTCGGTCAGCGTGATCTGGCAGGCGAGCCGCGAGGTCGGCCGCACCGCCCAGGCCAGGTCGAGCAGGTCATCTTCTTCTTCGCTGGCGGGGGGCAAGCGGCCGAAATCTTCCCTCGCCACCACCACATGGCAGGTTGAGCAGGCCATTTGCCCCTCGCATGCACCTTCGAGCGGTTGCCCCTCGGACTGGGCCAGGTCGAGCAAATTGGCACCGACCGGTGCTTCTACTTCATGATCGAGCGTTCCGTCCGCCTTCAAAAACCGAACCCTGATCATGCCGGAAGCTGCGCCTGCTCATGCGCCGCCTCGTTGATGCGGCGGCAGGCCGAGGCCAGTTCCTCTTCGCCCGTATAACGCCCGAAGCCGAGCCGGATGGAGCTGCGCGCTTCGCGGTCGCTGAGACCAAGCGCCCTCAGCACGTGGCTCGGGCGGCCAGACCCGCTGGCACAGGCCGATCCCAACGAGAAGGCGATGTTGCGCATATCCGAGATGAGCCTTGCACCATCCAGCCCGTCGCGGCGGAGGTTAAGGTTGCCGCGATAGCGATGGCCCAAATCACCGTTTATAATCCATCCTTGTCCGAGCGTTGTAAGTGCTATCTCAGATAATTTCTCAACATGGACCGCGTCTGCAACACGGCGCTCTGCTGCCAATCGGGCCGCCTCGCCCATGCCGACGCACAGGGCCGGCGCAAGTGTCCCCGAGCGCAGGCCCTGTTCCTGCCCGCCGCCGTGCAGCAGCGGTTCCGGCTCAACCCCGGCCCGCATCCACAGCCCGCCGACGCCCTTGGGCCCGTGGATCTTGTGGCCGGATATGGCGATGAGGTCGGGCCCATCCGGAACTGGAAGGCGCCCGAACCCTTGCACTGCGTCGCACAACATCAGCGCGCCGGCCCGGTGGGCCATTTGCGCCAGTTCTGCGACCGGCTGGACGACACCGATCTCATTATTGACCAGCATCACCGCGACCATCGCCGTATTCTGGTCGATCACCGCTTCGGCCATGTCGAGATCGATGAGACCATCGCCGCCGACCTGAAGCCGGACGACGTCGACGCCCTTACCTTCGAGCCATTCCGCGGTGTCGAGCACCGCGGCATGTTCCGTAGCCACGGTCACCAGTTTCTTGCGCTTGATATCCTCGAACGTGCCCTTCAGCGCCCAGTTGAGCGCCTCGGTCGCGCCGCTGGTGAAGGCAAAGCATCCTCCGGCCAGGCCAAGCGCCCGCTCGACCTGGTCCCGCGCCAGCTCGATCGCCGCCGCCGCTTCGCGGCCCCAGCGCGATGGGCTGTGTGGATTGGCGAATTTCTCCTCGATCCAGGGGCGCATCGCCGCCGCCACTTCGGGGGCCACCGGCGTCGTCGCCTGATAATCGAGATAGATCATGCCGCCCGCGCGCGGCCCGCAATCCGCCGCCATTCGGCCAGGAAGGCATCGACTTCGGCCTCAGTCGTATGCGGGCCGAAACTGACCCGCAGGAAACCATTGGCGATTTCAGTCGCCACACCCATCGCCGCCAGCACCGCGCTTTCCTTCATCTTGCCCGATGAACAGGCGCTGCCGGCGGAAACTGCAATCCCGGCCAGGTCGAACTGGATCAGCAGTGCTGCGCTCGATGCGCCGGGTAGCGCCACGGCGCCGATCGTGGGCAATCGCGGGCTGGTTTCGCCGACAATGAGGCCTCCGGCCGCCTTCACGCCTTCGTCGAGCTTGGCTCGCAGCTCGGAAAGCCGCTCCATGTCATAGGGCTTGGCGGCCAAGGCCGCGGCAAAGGCCAGCGCGCTTGGCGCGTCCTGCGTGCCCCGGCGATAGCCTTTCTCCTGGCCGCCGACCGGCTCCAAAGTGCCCAAATCCTTGACCAGCAAGGTGCCAACACCTGGAGGCCCGCCGAGCTTGTGGGCCGACAAGGCGATGAAATCGGCATCAGGCAGCGGAAATTTGCCGGCGCCCTGCGCACAGTCGGCCAGCAATAGCGATCCGGCCGCGCGGATCTTCGGAGCCAGCCGGTCGAGCGGCTGGAGTATGCCAGTCTCGTTATTGACCATCTGGATGGCGACGAGTGCCGG